>Ga0209149_1001499_pt1 | contig 11923 bp, 8 predicted proteins | sample WorMetTyACAVOLI2_FD_187423 | JGI IMG/M metagenome (GOLD analysis project Ga0209149, IMG submission 187423) | Marine gutless worms symbiont microbial communities from Max Planck institute for Marine Microbiology, Germany - Olavius algarvensis... ... | reverse complement strand
CCAGGTGTTGCCTACCCCGGAGTCTGGGACAACCGCAGCACCATAAATACCAAAACCGGATATGATGATGATGATGATGACATCACTTGATAAATATACTGTAGTTTATACATGCCAAAAATTATTTAATTTTAGAGATGTGGTCAATTATTACAATCAAAAATGTAAGCTGGCCCCGTTTAATTTGGCCCACCCTGTAAGTAAGTAAGTATATACTGTTTTTTTTGTTTTGTTTGCCTTCAGTCCTTTGACAGTGTTGGTTCTGTGCCAAGCAGCATATCTGGCCTGTAGAAATTTTACTCCGGTAGTCACCTTGGGTTTCCTTACAGATGCCTGTGTTGTCTCAGCTGGTTAAACAGATCCCGAGAAAGAGAGATAGCTGTTAAAGATAAAGGGCTTGACATTTGTTATAGCACTGATTACACGAGACGTGAGTCAGACTCATGACGAGCAGCGCTGTACAATCTCCGAAGTGGCAGCTGATTGGCATAAGCCAGTGGTACGGTACTGCAGCGCATACTATGGCCATCCATTGCCCATGTTAACAGACAATTGGACCCGCGGTGCAGCTAGCAGAGACACTGTCGCCCCAATCAGCCACACTAGGCCTTCACCCATAGCCTACGGTAAGTAAGCTAGTACTCGTTTCCCATCCCACTGAGGGTAAGACGCTGAGTTGGCCTGAGCAGACAGTAGGTTAGCAACTTGCTCAAGATTGCTTGCAGTGGACCATGTCATGGTGAGAGTCGAACCCACCACCTCTCAGTTACGAGTCCCGTACTCTACCAGTAGACCAACTACACTGTTATTACTTCTTCTGTACACTCCTTGTTTACTTTCGTGTGTGCTTTGTCGTTGCTAGTGTACGACACGTCCGGTGCCGCCAGTGACAGAAACAGCGTTGTCCTCAATGACATTCACATCGACATCATGGACTACATTGTGCCAGCGAGCTGCACGGACACCGAGTTCCGCCAGATGTGGGCCGAGTTTGAGTGGGAAAACAAGGTCGCCGTCAACACCAACATCACAGACCTGCATGAATATCTCGATCACATTATTCAGTGCACGAACATGAAATGTCTCACACCAGAGAAGGTGGGTGGATCGGTCGGGAGTATTTTTCTGTGTTAAGTTGCATGGCTGTGATTCTGGTGCTGAACTGGGACAGATTAATAAATGCTGAAGCACAAAATAACGCTGTGTGTGTGTTGTTATTAGCTCACAGTCATTGCTTGTGCAGTTGTCGACCTGGTCTGAGGTTCGCCAACACGCTTACTACATCAGACGTCGCACTGAACTAAATTTGGTGAACGTTGCTTCAGTCACCCTGCTCCGGCTGCTGGGAATTCCTTACCTGACAGTATTAAGCTTACCACTGACACGAATAGATTTTAAGATCTTTTTAAAAAACTCATCTATTTCACTTCACATATTGACATTTGTTAGCGCCCCTGGACATTTTGTAAGCCACAATCTATAAATTGTATTTGTATTTACAGTGTCATTGTGGCTGCCAGTAATGTACACTGCAGTGTATGTGATGCTGTTCACAGGCATTACATGGTGACTGTGGATTCATGGCTGCAAATCTATACGCTCGATCGATTTTTGGAGAGGATGCATTGGCAAACCTGAGCATAGAACGGTCGTCCAATCAGCCGGACTCAACTGTCACAGGGCACATTCGCATTCGTGCCAAAAGTCAGGTCAGTGTGGATGGTATTGTCATGCTAAAACCATCTGTCATTCATGTGATACGATATGTGATATTTATGGTGCGGTCAAAAACTGAGATATAGCCAGCATGAAGGTTCACAGTTCACGGTCATGCACATCTGAAAGACACACAAAGCAATTGTAGTAGTCAAGGCACCGTAACCAGCCAGTGTAAAAAAAGGAGCGTATAGTTCTTCGTGAAATTCACCTCAGAACTACGGGACGCCACTTGTCAATGGGATCAGACAGTGTTATCTGCCACCCAGGTTGGTACTCGATTTATTGACCCCGTAAGGATGAAAGGCTGAGTTGGCCTAGTTGGCTGGTTACATACCGAAATGGTTTACCCGTCGATGTAGTGTATGGATGTAGTAATCATTTCTAGCACCAACTTCATGCATGGGCTATGAGATGGAGGGTGAAAAGCCTTGAAATCTCAGAAAGTGGTTGATGATGATTTGAAAAGTTTGCATTTGATCTATGGATCATAAGAAATGACATAATTAATAACAGGCAGACAGGTTAACAGTGATGATGAAAGTAGTGACAGTGGGTGATACATATGTTGAGTGATCTGATACTGGCTCACCTGGATTGTCTTGTAAAAATAGACCATAAAACGAGTTTATTGTTGAAGCACCAACTTTTGAACTATGCCAACAATGGCTGGATATTTGAATGTGACTGTCCAGAGGCCCATCCAGTGATTTTATCCTATTTCAGTGATATGCCAGTTGCAATATTGCCTAAAGTAGATGGCATACAGGTAAATGTAAATGAGCAGTAAAGGTTAATTTTTCATAACTGACCTGTAGTTAATGTTGATACTATTAATAGTTACTTTCTTCTGAGGACGATAATTTTAAATTTCAAGTATTTGTGTTATACATTACTATCATTTTGCTGTGATGTGATGTATTGCAGGGCATGGCATTGAGTATGGGTGACAAAATTAATCTGTCACAAAAGAAGAATAGAGTAGAAGCTGCAAAATAGCTGTCTCATTGTCGATAGACTCACTGATCATTTCGCCGTACAGACCAATATGAAACTTAATGGTTTGGACACACGTTGGCATCTTATGTGTTTGTGAGGAACCGAGAATGTAGTTGGAGTGAATAGATGAGAGAACACGATAACATCGTTAATGTTGAATAACTCGGTGATCAGCTGGTCACATGTGTAATGGTGCCTGCCGTAGCTGTTTGATGATTACATCTGCATCTTTGGTGATGACATATTGATCTTACACTGCACAGTTCATCAATGTCATAACAACACTGTGTGCATATTTGCCGAGACGGTTACGACTTGGCTGTCATTTAAATCTGTCAAGTATCTCTGCAGTTGTTGCATCTTGTTTCACAATTGTCCAAGATGAAGTTGTCATCACATGGTTAAGTGAATTTGTAAATTGTAATGTGCATTTTTTGACATTTTGGAAATGTGCAATTGTTACTCATATGTAGCTACTGTACTGCTGTTGTTCTTTGTACCCATTTGCAAATAATTGATGGGTTACGTGCATAAAATGAATTTCCAAAAAAATTATTTGAGAAAAATGCCGTCAAAGCTACAAAACCATTTTAGTGCAGAAATATCTTTATAAATTACACCACAAGCACTCAGAATGTGTCTCGGGATAAAGTGTGAAGTAGTAATTTTAAATGTGAATTTTATGCATTTTGGGTGTGTGAAGTCAGTAACTTATTAGATGTGTATTTACTGCTAGTATGAAAGCAGTCAGTTGCAGGAACAGGAACGTAGCAGTTGCATAAGTGCAATCTATGCACATATCATTTTTACTGATAACTTTGCATAAAACTGGCAAACAAAAACTGCAAATGAGGAAGCAGTTTTGTATGCCTCATTTATTGATTCGAGTAGAATCCGAATCCGATTCGAGTCCGCGCCTCCGATTCGAGTTCACTACTTGACAATGTGCGCGTTATAAGTACACCTATTATTATTATTATTATTATTGTTTTGCAAAGCAAAATACTGATGAAAATGTATCTAAATGACAAGTGAAACATAATAGGGCACATTCCACGGAGTGCAATTAACAGTGGCAAGAAGTCAGCAAATGCCTAGTTCATGCTCTCAGCCCTTGTTTATACTATTGATTCCAGCATGATGTCTCGCTAGTTTCAGAAACGTGATTAATTAGATATGAGCATCACTTGATAAATATACTGTAGTGCATTGTAGATATAAGATGGTAAATATTTCATTAAGGTGGTTGGTTGGTCGTTGGTTGTCACGCGCGTGCACTGTGGCCAAAGGGTGCATCCTAGGCCTATAGTTACTATGGAACACTAATAGGAAACCCTACCCCAGGAATTCAATGGTACAACTTTCGACCTCCTGGGGTGGGCCCCCGTGAGGCGCTTTTTGTCAAATTACTTCGACCTCTTGTTGCTTGTAACAACTGAATGCATCTATAAAATTAAATGATTTTTGGCATGTATAAACTACATAAAGCAACAACTGACGTGATGTCAATTTCATCTTAATGAAAGCGTAACATGCTAGAGGGCTCCACGTCTGATAGGCCTAATTCGCAAAGAAAATTGTGCTGTACTTCAGAAAATACTTACACACATCGCCTAACAACAATGGTTTTACAGTACAGACAGTGAAACATGTATTCAATACGACCGCCATTCTGATCCACAACACACTGCAGGCGACACTTCCATTCGCCGATCCTCGTATCAGTTGTGTCACTCCTTGTGTGTCGTGGATCAGAATGGCAGACATATTGAAGGCGTGTTTCACTGTCTGTAGGCCTCTGTAAAACCATTATTATTACAGATTGTGTGTTGAAGTAATTTTTGGAGTACAGTGCAACTCCAAATTAGGCCTATTACTAAGTTTTATGACTATCAGCCTGTATCAGACGTGGTAATAGATGTGGCCCCCTCTAGCGTGTTGCGCTGTCATTAAAATAATATTGACATAATGCGACTTGGTGCTTTATGTAGTTTATACATGCCAAAAATTATTTAATTTTAGAGATGTGGTCGATTATTACAATCAAAAATGTAAGCTGGCCCCGTTTAATTTGGCCCACCCTGTAAGTAAGTAAAAAGTCGATTTATATAGCGCATCGTCATGAAACCTATAATGCGCTGAATGCATCAGTATGTTGCGAACAGAAACGTCTTCATAGATTGTCTGAAACTATTTCCGCTAATAATCGGATTCCACAAGCTGTCCGGCAGGGAATTCCAGACCGACGGACCAGCCACACAGAAAGCCCGTCGGCCATAGGAGCCGAGCTGGTGACGCAGGACGCCCAGGAGCTGTTGGGTGGCGGATCGAAGTCATAGTCCACCATCAGGCTCATACCCAGTCTGTTTTTAGAGCAGGCCCGCAAAAAAGCAGCTGACATGTCAGAGAAGTTTGGTTATCACTTCTTTTATGGGTATCTGGCGGTCTCCCAGAAAAAGTGGGAAATTTAGGTGCAAGATGATTTATGCAGTTTGAAGCTATTCGAGTCTTTACAATTTAGGAGCACTTTTGGCAACCTGGTTTCATTGTGCCCCTGAAGGCTTCGAAATGTCAAAAGTGGGCACTGTCCAGCAGCTTATGTTCTAGCTGCTATGAAGACAGAGACAGATACAGGATTGTTTACAAAACTCCTTAACTGTTCTCAGGCCAGAGTTGATGGAATAGCAGACCACTAGCTGCACAACCATGACACATATGTAACACAGCAGATGTTGTTACAGACACAGTACATTGCTGACAAAACATAGCACTATTTCATGCAAGCACTTACTTCTTTGAGAAGACATCAATTAAACTTCATCAGACAACAACCACTAAGACAATTGTACAGTTGTGTATTTCAGACCAACTGTATGGACACAAATCTGCACAAAATAACGAGAACAAAGGCCCACGGTGAACCAAATTTTGAGTCTGCTCGCAACCAAACTTTGAAAAAACCATGTCTGTTTAGTCTGTGTATCAACAGAAGCCAAATGATAGCATCCAAGACGAAAGAGATTCTGTACTGGGCCTATCAAAACCTCTGAATATAAGTCACAACCCTTGCACAAGACCACGTGACCTCCACACATGTCCTTATGCTTTAAGCAAACACCGCTGAATGCTAATAGCGTAGTAAAAACTGAAGCAGACTTTCTGCAGTCATGGGCAAAAATTTCTTAAGGCCTAAAATGGCCTCATGAATGGGGCAGCTATGATTCTGGGTGATAATATCCCAGCCTGAAAGAAGAGAAAAAAGACCGATGACATATAAGCTAGCAACACTGACACGTCAAAACTACAATATATATACTGGATACAATATGCCAACAATGGAACTGGATTCAAGATTCTATACAACTGACAGCAACAAAGCATAAATATTAGTCAAATCCATCATAAGAATCTGTATGTCTGAGAATGCATGTCGCCTGAGCACAGCAACGCGCCGAGCCGATTGTCTTGAAGAACACAGCTGTAACATTCTATGTTGGCTACGTGCGAACCTGAAACCTTCCAGCTTTTGTTACATACTTTACACCTTTGAACGGCTTGTATTTCTGAAACAATAAAATAAACAACAAGGTTGGTTCCACAAAACTAACAATATTGGAAGGTTCTGAATATATACAATAACAAGATTTGCATAGATAATAACACTGGTCTGCAACAATGCAGAGTATTACACATTTTACTAAATAAAGCCAACATAAAGATGTATTAAAAAACACCAGCTTTCATCAATAACTACCAGCAGAATAAACAACTGAACGCAGTTCAAAATGTCATTGCTACGGACTACTCAAAATCCTCTTTCAATGAACTGCAGTTTTCTAATCAACTGCAACTCGTAATTAGATTGTCCTCAGAGAGCGCAAACCTCCACCAAGATGTCTAACTTCAACCAAGTGATCCAGGATGCAAATCAAGATTTCTGAATTAATCCAGATTCGGATTTCTGCCGGATCACTTCCAAAACATTGTGGATTCATCATTATTTACCTTGTCAGCATCAGTCATTTTGCCAAGTGTCGTGAAAATGTGCCAGTGACTGAGAAATGCTAATGCTAATGGTATGGTAGGGTTTAATGTCCCACTCAACACATTATAGGGACGATTTTATGGGTTGTATGACCCAACCAACACCACTGAAAGACAACCAGGTCAAAGGCCAATCCCACCAGGCTCAGATAACTAAAAGGTAAAGAAAAACATGTAACCAAAAAATTTACTATGCCTGTAGCGCCACAAAGATCGAAGATACAAAGGTGCTCAAATGATCGACAGCTAAGCCAAGCTAGATCAAATCCTGATATAGTCGACCGACTTGTAACAACTGCTCATACCTTTGTGCATCATTATAATAGTACACAATACTGCAGCATAGAGACAGTCCTCTTAATATTCCCCTTCCTCCAGACAAACATCACATCTCAGATGTAGCCAAAGGGAGTTAATGGGGGGAGACATGCTAATAAATCTCCTAAAATCCCTATTCTGCAATGGGGAGGAAGTGTAAAGTGATCTGGAATCTATATCCGGGACTGGATCACCATTAAAAGTTAAATAGTTCTTCCGACTGGTAGGCCCAATCATGATACCAAGTTTCAACTAAATCCAGCTGATTACTTTTTCAACAATGCTACACAAAGAATGACCGACAAACTTATCTGATAGCAATTATTAAGACACAATCATCAATCATCAATGGATGCAGACAGTGATGAATAAAACCTGCAGTACCTCTCCATACATGTCTAACCGATTCACCTTGATACCAGACACCGCCAACTGACTTATCGTAAAGTGAACCTGGAATATAAACATAATATGAATTGGCTGAAACATGCCAAAGAACAATAGCTACTGAAACTGTCAACAAGGCATATAACAGGTGCATCTCCTGCACTGTGTTGCTTATTCTGTATATTTCTCAGAATTCAATGAAGTTTGATGGTGTCCTCTTTAATCCTCAACCATTAAAAATAGTAGCACTCAAATGACTTAACTGTCGTTCAGACTAATTCTCTGTTAAAATGGTGTAGTAGGGTTGTAATGTCCCACTCAACACATTATAGGTCAATGCATGAAACCTAGCAGCAGTAGGCAACAGTATGGATATAAGCACAGTCATACGAATGACACATAAACGAATAAACTACTGTTAATTACATGCATAGCCTGTCTGTGCTTACAAACAGCACATAGACAAAAAGTCTCCAAAAGTTTTCCAACAGAGACCCAGATGACCTGACTTGACAACAAAAACATGGGCTGAGTAAACGCCGAGAGTAGCAGTAGCAATAAAATAATAAAAATACAACAGCACATACCGAGACAGTCGGGTTGGCATCAGGAGGTGTGCAGCCAGTCAATAAACTTATCTACAATAACAGTCCACACATCTTTAATATTAATACAATCTAAAAACACTGCATATCTAATACAGACAAAATGTAACTTATACTTGTCAGAAGTATACAAATTAATAAGGTGATTAATCATAACAAGCATTACAAATTTTTATCAACAAGATACAATCACCATCACACCTTAGTTTTTGTGCTTGCAAAACTATTTAATGTGTGCATTCTACCTTGCCTTACATATCAGAATATATACATACTTTGTTCTGAATATGCCCAACCGTTTCTGAGAGTTTTTGGTTGACAGTGACACATGGACATAGATTGGTTTTTAGATAGAAGATAACTAATATCAGCAGTATCATCATCATCAACTTCATCACACATCATCATCATCATACTTCATGTATTCAAGTGTATATGTTTTATTACAGACAATTAAGCAGTCAACATACAGAGCCACGAATGTTTGGCAACTTGGCTGGATCCATCTTTCCGATATCCCACGTCATCACCTTGGTGACAGGATCAAACGAATATTTGCCCTGAGTCGTTGTCAGGGTAACGTTCAGTACTGACTTGGGAAACGGGATCTCGAGAACAACGTTCTCCACCTTCATCACAACAGAAATACAACAGGCTCTGACAAATACGACTAACCTCAATACTCAACACAATTACTCTTGTGACAGAAACACAACATAACATTACCATCAAGATCACAGCCTGCTTCTCTCGGTCCTCGAGCATTCTGCTCCTCTGCCCAACCTGCTGGAACACTCTGTTCCAGCGACAGTATGAGAGATTCACCCAAACACTAAGAATCATGGCACTTACTGAAGGGCATTGTTATTTGTGTAACTGTTTGCTGTTACATCTCATAATTGTTGCTATCATCATCATAATAATTAGCTATTATCATGAAACAAGAAAAAATTGTTCAACAATAAACAAAACTTAACATTTCCTTATTAGCTTTGCTTAGCTATAATCAATAACTAAATGTGGCCCACGCCAATACAATATGTGGCCCTGCCTTCTTGCAGCAATGTGTTATTGAACATAAATGGGACATCGGCACAGTGATGGGTCGGCACGGCACATGTGTGCAAACTCCATGAATGCATCGCAATGTTTTACCGCTTCAAATAGTCACGCATGGTTATCGTGAAAAGACGCATTTTTGCTGCTATGCTGTACTGTACAAAAACTCTAACATGGAATGTGGGGTCATCATGGTCCTATGAAATCTATGCATTCTTCACAAAGATATGTGCCAAAAAAGATATTCACATTTCTGCTCAAAGTGACCTTGACTTTATGACCTGAAAGCTGCTCTGCCGGTTACTCCTCACATGGGTAACAGTTTGAACATCGTATGGTGTTCCATTTTCGAGTTAATGGTTGCCACGGGACAGACGGGGTGTAACACGTAATGAGACCTTCTAAGGGAGACCCACACAATATAGTATCCAACACAGTGCAGAAGGTACATACAGTTTTCCCCATTGTCTGCTTTGGTCCTACTGTGATGTCCAGCTTGCCACCAGAGCCTTCACGGATTGATATGCTATGTCGCAGGTAGACTGGAATTGCAACGACGCTGTCACAGCCAATGTATAATGCAGTACATGTTTATCACAATGGACATGTTTATCACAATGGATATTGATCAACAGATAAACATTAAACAGCTCAGTGGGCACCTTGTTCACATCAATAGTTGCATTATGTACTCTAAAAATACACACATACGAAATGACCCAATATATCAACAATTTTCTAAGAAAAACACAATGTAAGAATTATACAACCTTATGTCAATCAATCAAAATAAATTTGTATAGCGCCATGCATTGCAAGCGAATCAGAGGCGCATATAATCATTCAATTACAAATTACTTATTAATATTAATGTAAACTAGAGCATCTCCGCTGAAATAGTGCCACTGTTTTTTTGTGGGCCCATTTGACCTAATTAACATAACTTTTGCAAATATTCAAAATGTGCTCTATAACTTTGTAGCCCCCTTGCACTCGCATCATTCAAACCATGTTCAACCTGAAAGTATAAAAAACAATACAAGTTAAAGCTGACAGACAATGGACGACTCATTCAACCCACAAGCTCTGCTGACATGTAGTCACAGCAGAGCTAAAAATAGTGCAGTTTTGCATGCATAATTAAGCTGCCTGCACAGAAATATATACATTTGTTCTGAAAATGGCACAAAATATACCATTGTATCAAGTGCCTCTGTATCTTCGGACCTAAAGGCGCTATACAAATCCATTATTATTATTATTATTAAATAAATCACTCATTTATTTCACATTTTCTAAAATATACAATTCTTTGCAACACTGAAATATTTTGGTTAGTTGTCGATATAATCAGTGACGAAAACTTACTTCTGTGAACCAATGTGGTAAGAAATTAGTCGATAGTTGCCGTCGGGTGGCACAAACGACAGAATCTTTTCACTCTACAATTATACACAAATAAACCAGAATTACATCATTGTAATAGTGATGAACAAAGGCAATAATAAATAATCAGCATGTGATTCTACATTCAAGCTGTAACACTGTTACTATAATCCTCACTGTAACCGACTTCACTAACTGTTTCTGTGTATTTCATATATTAGATTACTCGCAACTTCCAAACCAGGCACTGGTCACATTGGCAAATCATTAGCCCTTTAAATTCCAAAAACAATTATAGTGCCACATCACGCAGTTGGTACACTGGCCGTTGATGGGTTGGCTGTTAAATTTGGTACAGCGAGGAGGGGCCTGGGTGGGCTGCAGCCCCGCCCAGTCCACTCCTCGCTGTACGGAATGTAACAGCCCACTCATCGACAGCCAGGGTACAAATCACTGTATTATATGATGGTCCACTGCTCTGTGGTTTTAATGTGGCGGTTGAAGGGTTAAGTTGCCCGAGGTACCTTCTACATGCAAATAGACGGCGATAATGACATTCTCTATCTTAAATACAGTAAATGAAAAATAACTATAAACCACAGGGTACAAAGGTCTTACGAGATTTCCAAAAGACTACACCAACCCACGTCAATACTTAGCACCACAGAGACATTATACAGATTTGAGATTTGCAACATCAAAGAGATAACAAATGAAAAACATGCAAAGACTCCTGCAAGCATATGCAGTCTGTAAATTCAGCTAGAAAACGTGTGTATAATTACAGAAGCTACACAGTGCACGAGTAGAGTTAACACGGTTTAACATCCAACTCAACAGGTTACCAGTACTTCAGGGACAAGTATTTCCAGACAACTGACTTCACTGGTAATAACTCAAAAAATGCAAAATACATAATAACATGCAAAAAAACTATCACAAAGAGTTAAGGAAAAAACACAAAAAACACACGAAAGTTAAACTTAAACCTAAAGCAACAGTCATCAGTAAGAACTGCTCATGTGCAGATCACAGCGCACAATTGTAATAAACAACACAGAAAAGTTCTGATAATCTTCCGTCTTATCCTTCAGACAAATGTAGTTGCTTAGATGTTGTCTACTGCAGGTAACAGGAAGAAACTATAGAAAGACGTACAGTCAAACCTCGTTAGCTTGCCGCCTATGGTCCAGCGTTAAATTATGGCAAGCGGTGACGGCAAGTTAATCAGAAAACAAAAACAGGCTAATCCCCCCCACAGAAAGGACATGTTACTGTTCAGTCAAGAAATGCCAGCATGAAAATTATAGAGTTAGGCCGATTTGTAGATCGGAGATCGGTAAGATCGGCACACATCAAAAGATCAGAGAATCGGACATGTGCACGGTCCGATTCCGATTCGCGTGTGG
>Ga0209149_1001498_pt1 | contig 11926 bp, 9 predicted proteins | sample WorMetTyACAVOLI2_FD_187423 | JGI IMG/M metagenome (GOLD analysis project Ga0209149, IMG submission 187423) | Marine gutless worms symbiont microbial communities from Max Planck institute for Marine Microbiology, Germany - Olavius algarvensis... ... | reverse complement strand
GGAGAGACTGAGTCTTTGCTGACGCCAGACTTTGTCAAGTTGAGCCATAATGGAGCCAGCGATGCCCAGGCGTCTGTGTATCTCTGGGTAGGAGTAGCCATCGGAATCTATGTCAGAGTCCAAGTAACCGACAGTAGGTCTAATAGCATGTAATTGTTTCCAGCGCAGCAGTTTCATACTTCCTGCCACTCGTCAAATATCAGCTTAGTTATACGAGGATACATGTCTGTGGCAGGAAGCTCTATACGAGTGACAAGTAAGGAGAGTGCCGATTTTGCAGCTGCATCTGCTTTGTCATTGCCGAGGATTCCCACATCTTGGAATCCAACAGAGAATAATGTTTTGCCATCTTTTACTAGGACAGTGTAGTCCTTCAGAAACTTTTGAACAAGATCTGAGTCAAGATTAAAGCCGTTGATAGATTGCAGACTTGAAACGATATAGCAAATCTGTCTGTCTGTCCATCTGTGCGTCCGTCTGTCTGTCCGTCTGTCCGTGACGTTCCGGTATCAGATGAAAACGGCTTAACATATCGTCATAGTTTTTTTCACAATACGGTAGCCCAATTATTCTAGTTTTACCAGCATCAAAGATCTTCACGAAATTCCGACGGGGTCACCCCCTCCGGGGGCGCTAAATACAGGCGGGGTGTAAAAATTTCGCGATTTTCTACCAATAAGTCGCTATATCTCGCAAACGATACAATATATCGCCATGGAAGGCGAATAAGAACTCCTATGCGATCTATTAAATGGTGCCATTTCCAATGACCTTGAACGAACCCTAACCCTGTTTTCAATTGTCACACCACTCTTTGACGCTCAATATCTCACAAACGGCTACAGATACGGCCATAGTTACTATAAAAGGTGAATAGGAAACCGCACCCAAGCTTTTGAATGGCACCAGTTTCAATGACCTTGAGTGACCTCCAAGCCAGATTTCAAGGTCACGGTATTATTCAACATCAAGTAACTCGCAAATGGTGCAAGATAGAGCTATAATTACAATGGCGGACTAATAGAAAGTCATGCATGATCTATCGAACCGCGCCATTTTCAATGACCTTGAAGGTCCCCAGACCCAGATTTCAAGGTCAGGCCATTCTTAGACGCTGAATGTCTCCAAAATGGCTACAGATACGGCCATAGTTACTATGGAAGGCGAATAGGAAACCGTACCCATGCTTTCAAATGGTACCACTTTCAATGATCTTGAGTGACCTGTAACCCACATTTCAAGGTCACGATAATATTCAACGTCAAATAACTCGACTAATAGTAAGTCGTGTATGATCTATCCAATGGTTCCGTTTCCAGTGACCTTGAGTGACACTTAACCTAGATTTCAACGTCACGGTGTAATGTTTAGGCCTATGAATGCCCTCGACGTATGTGTGCGCAGCTGACGCGCGATCTGTTTGCGATAACTAAGTTCTTGTAGCAATACCATCGTCACGAAGCTTTCAGAATAGATCGACGGACGACGCCTCTAGGATCATGCCATTAAATTCGCCAGATGGCAGCACCCTGCAACGGGTCACGGGACGAGCTTTCATATATGCATGAAAACAATAATATTATTACCTGCAGTCGCAACAGTGAAAGCTGATATTGTTTTCAACGTGTCTGTCTGTGTGTCTGCGTGTGTGCATTTGTTAACGAAATAAAAGCGGTTCTGGAGACGTCTTGTAGTGTGGACCACCATAATAACTTATGATTTTTTGGCAGAGTTTGTTTGTTTCACTGAGTCAGCAAAATCTCATTAACAGGGCGCTGCTGTCGCTCGCTACGTTTTCACCGTCGGATAGCCACACCATTCTAGTTTTTCCACATCAAACATAGCAATATTCCGACGGAGACCTCCGTAACGGGGTTCGAATGCAGGTGGGGTATGAAAAATCACGCCTATCGACCAATATCTCGCTTTATCTCGGAAATGATACAAGATAGAGCCATAGTTACTATCAGAGTATTTTATAGGGAGTCAATATTTGGGGTGCAAAAAATAACTAGGGGTGTATGCCAGGTCGTGGGTTGCGGAGTCGGGGCGCCCCTCCCGGCAAAGGGGTCCGGGGTATAACCCCAGGGAAATTTTTCGAAATTTAGCATGCAAAATCCTGCAATCTGGTGCAAGTAACAGGTAAGGCAGTAATACTGCCAATATGCGGAAGTCACTCACCGTTACAACACTTGCTATGTAGCTGTATAGTACAGACATTTAGAGAATTGGTGAGGTAAAACTATTCAGCAACAATTCAGGGGGTGCACCACCCCAGGGGGGTGTATATGTTTGGGGTGCCCATGAACGTGTGGGGGTTAACACCCCAAGGAGGGGTGTAAAGAATCACTGGTTACTATGGAAGGCGAGTACAAAACCGTACTCAAGCTTTCAAATGACCTTGAGTGACCTTTAACCCAGATTTCAAAGTAACGATATTATTCAACGTCAAATAACTCGAAAACGATACAGGGAACTGCTATAGTTATAGTGACAGACTAATAGTAAGTCGTACGTGATCTATCAAATGGCGTCATTTTCAATGACCTTCAACGACCCTTAACCCAGATTTTAAGGTCACGCCATTATTTGACGCTGAATGTCTCAGAAACGGCATCCACGAGATACATAGTTAGTTAGAATGGAATACTAATAGGGACTTACACAGCAGTACTCAAGGGCGTCATTTCAAATGACCTTGAGTGACCTTGAGTGACTTAGTGAAATATTCAGTGACAGAAAGTAGTGCGCGGTCTCTTTGTGACAGCTGAAGTTTTTGTTCCATCATCATTGAGCCAAAGTCTGATTCGATAGGCTTTCGGCGACTTGGTCTGGCTAAACACTAAAAAAGCAAATTTAGGAATTTTTTGCAGTATAGTGTACCTTCTGATGGTGACCGATACGACGTGGAACGCTCGGCGGTACAAATAATGTGGCCGACGTAGTCGTTGTTGCTGCCGGGAGTAGTAAGAAGGTCAGCGACAGCGCACGTGCGATCCTCAAGAACCTGAACGTGCTGCTGTACCTGGGCCAGTAGATGATGAAATTCTCTCGACGCATTAAACAGCGCCGCGTGAGCAGCAATGACCGAGGTGGAAGGTGGATGATACAGAGTTGGTGGATGGTCGTGCGCCGGCGGCGGTGTAGGCAGAACAGTCGAGTTCATGTGAATGCTCCGGTCTGCACCAAATATAGGCCTACGCAATATCTTATTCATGCTGTAGTCTAAGATTTTATCACTAGGCCTATCTTCTGTAAACTATAATAGTAACGTGAAGATGCAACTTTGCTACTTGCAAAGAAAATGCATCACTGGGACACTGGGAGATCTGTCAAGCAAAAGCTCACATCCTAGGGCTACAATTACTGTCAGATACAAAATTAGCAAGACCCCGGTTCGATACAAAATGTATCCCTTCCAGATTATTTGGTTCTACACGAAATAACAAAATTTTGGGACCGCCTTCTGCTCCATGTATAGATCAGTCATAACAAGATGCGGCTGAGGGCCAGCCTCCTCATTTAGGTCTTTCTTCAGACCTTGTCCGTTAGTTCTATAGTTGTAAAAGGTAAAGGGGGGATACATAGCACCTCATCACCAAGGTGATCAGGAATGTATAACCAGTTTCAGCTGCAAATTACATCATACATGCCTCGATCTACCTCGTAGGCCTAAGCGTTCACCAGACGGCGCCGCCCTGCAGCACTAACTGTAATGGCAGATTACAGCTTACTACTCATTTATCGACCCCGAAAGGATGAAAGGCTGAGTTAACCTAGTTGGCTAACCTATAGCGGACAGTATACCCATGTAATTCACCCGTTAGCTGTAGGTCGAGCGCAGTTCGCCGTTCTACCACTGTGCTATGCACGCAACCAACTACACTTGTACTATACAGAGAGCAATCAAAACAATCAAGTATTGTCCGAAATGTGAGAAAAAAAAAGATTGTTGTTATTATCTATACACAGCAGTGCTAAGTTAAGTAAAAGCGCAAAAAGCAGCCTATACCCGTGTATTTTCGTGAAGTTTCCGCGAATTGTGAAACATCAAAAGGTTCAATAAGAGGACCACCGCTGTTGACATCGGAGAACCAGTTGCTACCATCGTGTGGCTTCTCCGCTTCCTTCTCCTTCTTCTCCTTCTCCTTCTCCTCCTCCTCCTCCTCCTCCTCATCATCATCATCGACGTCGTCGTCGTCGTCGTCTTCCTTGCTGATTGCTTTCACGGTGGTCGGAATTAGATTCTTCGTACTTGGTAGATTAGAACTTCGTGATTTGTCTCTCGCCTCTTCTGTCGACACATCACCTAAGTCACTTGTAAACTGCGCTACAACGCATGGTCGGCGCAGACGATGCTCTCAAACGTAATTACCAGCCCCGGTTATACCAACGGCGGGCGGGTACACTTGTGTATCTGTCCGTCTGTCTGTGGGTGCGTTTCCCAAAATTATCCGATTTACTTCACGTACAGTCCAAAATGTTCCTCGACGTTTCCTTTGTCGCCCGACGCATGCTGGAAGTTGAAAGGTCAAAGTTCAATGTCGCGAAGATTCGGAAATCGTTTTTGAGCGTAATTCCGCTGCAAATGGTCTCACTGACTTTGAATAAAGATCAAAATGTGCAAATTGCGGGGAATTGGTATGCCTGCTGTGCGTTGTTAAGCCTTTTTAATACTATTTAATACCATGCGCCTTCAACACGTACATTAACCCTTTAATCGCCACGTTAAAACCGCAGAGCAAGGGACCATTATACAACAATACGGTGATTGGTACACTGGCCGTTGACGGTCTGTTACATTGGGTACAGAAAAATAGGAGGGAGCGGGCTGCAGCCCCTCGCAGTCCCCTCTTCGCTGTACCAAATGTAACAGCCCACTCATTAACGGCCAGTGTGCGAACGTCATATTATTCGATGCGGCACTATAATTACCTTTCCACTGTAAAGGGTTAATGATTTTAGTTAATGGCACCTGTCAATACTATACATTAAGCACATATATAAAATATTTTTGTAACGGAACATAACTGAAAAATCGAAAATCAAATTTCGTCGTAAATGAATAAAATGTAAACTCATAACTGATGTGCGTTATGCTGCAGAGCCTTCTTTTCCATGTTTTTTCTTGCTGCCATAAATGGCTGTCAGAAACAGGTGTCCGTGGGAACGGAGTTTGAGATGAATTTGTGCATTCGAATATAGCCCAAAAGAGTCAATTTATTGGCTGTCAATATTCACGCAGAGTGCATTTCGTAACGTCTTTACAGGGCGACGTTTGTGAGTGACAGACGAGATATCTGTGCCAAAGGAGATTTACGACAACTCGACAGCCAACAATACAAGTATAGCTCTGCTGTCGCAAAGAGGCCGCGCGATGTTTCGTGTCTGTCAGTAGTTAGCTTCAACAATACAAAACGTCGAGTAGAGTCTTTTGTTGTTAGTTACGTAGGGTACAGATTTATCACTGCGTGCAGTTAAATGCGCTGTTCAGCCTGTTCTGTTGTCTTTAGCGTAACGTTGAGGCTTCTTGTCATAAACATTTCGTCGTGTTCTCCCGCAGTCAACACCGCTGCTTACTGCTATATGTTACAACTTGCGGTACAGCTGGGCGTGGTCCACCGGCGACCGTGTTGACAATACCTGCCTGTTGTACCGTTAACAACAGGCACTAAAGCCAGATATAGGCTCAGAATCGCGATTTCTGTCTACCCCACCTGCATTCGACGCCCCCGTTAGGGCGGTTCCAGTCGGAATATCGTCATCCCGTTTGGTATGGAAAAACTAGAATGGTGTGGCTACCCAATGGTGAAAAAATTTCGAAGACATGTTCATTCGTTTTGGCATGATCCACGAACGTGACGGACACACACAGAAACAGACACACAGACAGACACCGCATGCGTAGCATCGCGCGGCAAAAATATTGTGTTACATTTAGGCCTACAGTCCTGCAAGCTGACGCGGCTTCCACCTATACACAGGTCTGCATTGGCAGCTCGGCTTGCTTAGCCTATATAGTATAGGCCCAAACCGCCGTCGCGACAAACCTGCTGCAACCTTTTATAGCTGGATCTAACACTTTAACTCATTACAGGTCTACAAAACCTATCTGCATAAGCCATAAGCATAGGAAAACAGCAAGTACTAGTAGCAATACCCGCTGGTTTGTCGACAAACTCGTAGATCACGAAGACGTCATCACCGTTCACGTGGCACACGTTTCGTATCCGGTTTGTTTCAACACATTTTTGCAGATGTTGTCGGAAAGACACTTTTATTTTATCTGCGGAAAGGTGCAACTTTTTGTGCTGCTGTGCCCACGCCTGTATATATACGACAAGAATTCGACAGCCTTTAGCAGCAATAGCATGACAACCAGCGGAGAATATTCGCTTGAAGAGTACGAAGTGCAGTCTAAATATTTTAATACGTCGTTATATTCGTGGTTGGTTGTTGTCATGAAGACTAAGTTAAGGGCTTCAATACTGGAGCGTAGCTAATGTTGCTCCCCTGAAGAGATGAAGAAGACATTAAACTCTGGTCAAAAGTTGCTCAACTTGCGCAAATAAGTAAAAAAATAGCCCAATAGCGCAAGTAGGGAAAGCAGCCCAAAAGGCACAGTAGTGGTGCAAATAGGCTATAGTGCTAACAGACAGCCCGAGTATAACGCAAACAATTCCAGCAGACGTGATCACATGACCCCGATTCTTCCCCAATTATTACACTGGCTGCTAGTTCGACAAAGAATCAGGTTTAAAATAGCTGTCATGGTATACAAGTGCATTCACGGCTTGGCTCCATCATACCTGGCATCACACCTGCAAATTACGTCTCTGGCAAACTATAAACAAACTATTACACCGTAATTTCTCCTCACCTCTACTTACCTGCACTTCGGTCAGTGCTCTCGCAGATAGCCTTGCTTCTTTCTTCACTGACAAAATCTAAACTTCGTCTCTGTCTGACCAGTCGTTCTACATCATCATCTCCACATTCACCTTCTTCTCCGAAAACACCCCCCTGACTTCTCTACTTTTAAGCCTGCTTCTGAATCTGAAATCTCTAAAATCTTATTCAACTGTTCCAACAAACTATGTGATTCCGACCTGGCTTCTCAAAGAATGCTCTGCTTTGCACTCCTGGTTCCTACTATCACCAACATAGTTAATCTGTCACTTAGCTCTGGTAACTTCCACCACACTCTCAAAGAATCTGTCATATCACTTCTCAAAATACCTACCTTTGACAAAGATGAACTCTCTAACTACCGCCCAATTTCCAACCTCTCGCTTATATCAAAAATAATAGAACGTGTCGTTAAGTCTTGCCTCTTTGATCATCTTACATCTAACAATCTGCTTAATCCTCACCAGTCTGCTTACTGTAAACATCACTCCAATGAAACTGCTCTCTTATACATACATGATCACCTTATTAACGCCATAGGCTCACGAAAAATTTCTTGTCTCTGCCTTCTCGATCTATCGGCCGCCTTTGATACCATTGACCACAATCTTAGTCACTCGTCTGTCCTCTTGGTTTGGCATTCATGGCACTGCACTAAACTGGTTTAGATCCTATCTTTCCTCTCGCTGTTTTCGTGTAAAATGCAATAATGATTTCTCCTCCACATACTTGCCTCTATCCTTTACATTTATATACACATGTATATTTTTCTCATGGCAAATAAACTCTGCTGCTGCTGTGGTGTCCCTCAAGGCTCAGTTGTTGGCTCGATCTCTGCTCTTTGTCATGTATACAACCCCGTTGCCGTTTCACAGTAACTATGGCCCTATCTTGTATCATTTCTTACATGCAGCGAGATATTGGTCAAAAATCGCGATTTCAGAACCCATCTACATTCTATGCTGCCGTTAAGGGGGACCGTCGGCATTAATTCGCCTTAACATTTTTTCTTGTTTTTGTGCTGCCATACGGCGTAATAAAAATCATTAGGTACGGAAAAACTGATGCGGCTACCAAAGGATGAAAAAAGTTTGATCACATGTTTACTCATTTCGATATAATACACGAATATGACGGACGGACAGACAAACGGGCAGACGGACGGACAGTGCGCCATGGCATAGGCCCCGCGACGCTGCATAACGTCATAGCGTCACGCCTCAATAAAACAGCAAATGAACATCTTTATTCACCTCGAATGGTAGCAGAAATAAAAGAAGGAAAAAATAGGAACAGCAAACGAGTGTGACCTAACTATCTTAACTGAAGTGTGTAACAGTATGACGATGACAACAAAAGAAAAACGTTTAGCCAACACTGATATTGAAATATCTCAGCGTGCTCTTGTTACATTTGAATTTCTTACAGAATTTGTTGCTTTTTATCTCTAGCATTTCGGTTGGCAAGGGAAAGTTACAGAAGGAGCGACATTGATCTATGAAATATGAATGTAAAACCGGATCTTGTATACGTCGGCCTCCTGCAGTGAGTAACAAATCGAAAACAGCAAAATTCATAGAAGTTGATATTACTCAGCACAGCCGCACATTGACACGAGATGGTGGTATCAGTATTATTATTATTATTATATTACGCATATTATTAGTGACATATATTACGAAACATATGAAACACGTTTATACCTTGCAGACAGCGAGATGTTTCTTGGGTACACGAAACTGCTTTCTCTTCTTGTCCGTCCACTTAAGTCCAGGTACATCATCCTTTATAAGTTTATCCCGCAACCACATTTTCATCGTCAGAGCCTCCATGGCTAATGGATTCAGCAACAGCGCCTAACAAATGTCCAAACAACTTTTAAGAAAAAAATAGCTTCGGTCTGAGCTAAGACAGCTTGAGACCTTTACTTATTTCTGGTACTTTTGAAGCTAGCGATCTCAAAGTTGGTATATACGCAGCTTGGGTTGGGGGACAGTATGTTAAAACAACTTTTAAGACAAAAATCTGCGTGAGTCTGGGCTAGGTGAGCATTTCAAAAATGTAATTACCCCTTCTATTTATTTCTGCAGTTGTTGTCTCATTGTCTGTTCTAAAAAATAGCGTTACCAGTCATCCAAGTTTTAGGCTTTATGGGGCACTCTTGTCCTAGGCTACTGACAGCTGTAAATATCTTGGCCACATCCGATGATACAGATATCATGAAACAAGCAAGAGCTATATCTTTATGCTAGAGCTAATATACCATTATTCAGAAGTTTTTGTCTGCGTCTTTTATAATAATAATAACAAGAGGTCAAAGTAATTTGACAAAAAGCGCCTCACGGGGGCCCATTCCCTGGTTAGGGGTCATCCCAGGGGGTCGAAAGTTGTACCATTGAATTCCTGGGGTAGGGTTTCATATTAGTGTTCCATAGTAACTATAGGCCTAGGATACACCGTTTGGCCACAGTGCACGCGCGTGACAACCAACGACCAACGACCAACCAACCAACGACCAACCAACCAACGACCAACGAACAACGACCAACGACGTCACGACACAGCCTATCTCAATAAGCGCCTCTTTTACTAACGTAAAGTGAGGCGCTTAATAATAATAACAAGAGGTCAAAGTAATTTGACAAAAAGCCCCTCACGGGGGGCCCATTCCCCGGTTAGGGGTCACCCCAGGGGGTCGAAAGTTGTACCATTGAATTCCTGGGGTATGGTTTCCTATTAGTGTTCCATAGTAACCATAGGCCTAGGATGCACCGTTTGGCCACAGTGCACGTGCGTGACAACCAACGACCAACGACGTCACGACACAGCCTATCTCAATAAGCGCCTCTTTTACTAGCGTAAAGTGAGGCGCTTAATAATACAACAACTTATAAGGCGTCGTAACATGTCCATAAAGTCACTACAGGGCGCCTTGTTATTCTGAGCTCACTGCACATCGATTTATGGCTGCCAGGCAGCTATGGTGCTCAACGTTCTAATATTCGCTAAATAAATAAGCTACATGTATAGGTCTGCCTAGGCCTACGTTTTGCATCTAACGATGCATTCAGAGCGCTATTACATGAACTTAGATGGCGCAGTGCGTGCATTTCATCTTTTTGTGGTCGACTGCTGTTGGGCCTATTCGTAAATCGATCTATGCATTTTTATGCCCCGTTCGTATTCTGACAATAATGACCGCAGTAGGCTTAGTGACTTAGCCTATAGGCTATTGTCAGTCACCTTTCGATATGGCGTTCCATTCTTTTTCTAACTTTTAACTTTATCTCGTTTAGTTATATTTTAATGTCATGGGCTGCGTGCCTACTACTGAATAAATCGACTGATTGATTGATTGATTGATTGATCGAAACTCCAGAAATCACCGCTTTTACGCTGTTACTCACCTCAGTCTCGTTCGACACGTATGCAACCAATATCTCTGCTGTGGCAAAGAAGCCGCGCGATGCTTCGTGTCTGTCAGTAGTTAGCTTTGATAGTACAAAACGTCCAGTAGAGTATTGTTATAGTTACGCTGGATACAGATTTATCACTGCGTGCAGTTAAATGCGCTGTTCTGTTGTCTTTGGCGTAACGTTGAGACTTCTTGTCATGAGCATTTCGTTGTCGTTTCCCGCTATCAACACCGCCGCTTACTACCAGCAATAAGTGTCACAACTTGCGGGACGGTGGTCCGGCGGCGTCGTATTGACAACACCTGGCCTGTAGCAGCGTTAACTGCATCAAGCAGTGAAGCCAGATACAGGCTCAGAATCGCGATTTCTGTCTACCCCACCTGCATTCGACGCCCCCGTTAGGGGGGGGGGTGCCCGTCGGAATATCGCCATGCAGTTTGGTGTGAAAAAACTATAGAATGGTGGCTACGTACCCGACGCTGAAAAAATTTCGAAAATATGTTAATTCGTTTTGACAGAATGTACGAACGTGACGGACACACAGACAGACACCGCACGAGTGGCACGACAGCATCGCGCTTGCAAAGCATCGCGCGGCAAAAATGCATACGACATTATAACGGCCTAGACTACAGTCTAATGTTGCAGTCTTACAATCTGAGAATTAGCCTATGCATAAACGCCGATGAGCTCAAGTATATAGGTCTCGTATAGCCAGCAGGCGAATAGGGTGTTTTTGGTCACCAGTCTAGGCTTGTTTGCATTGTTGCGAACCCAGGGAATTTGTATTGCCTAAATATGATGACGACGAACTGGGCCCCACACGGGTTTAGGCTACGTAAGTTGCGATTTAGTCAGATCACGACAGAACAAGGTTTTTCTGTTTTCCATGGATTGCGCAATCACCAACGCAAGCCCGATGTAAAAAAACATTGTGAATGACGAAACCATGTGTAACCGTGGGCGGCTTATCTTACAAGTGGGTATAACTATATAGCCTACCGTATGCAGCAATTCTCGTCCCGCCGCAAGCAGCCCGATCTGCCGGTGGGCCCGGATCCCCTGAAGCATGACGAGTTCGTTTAATTTGATCGATAGGCGTGGCCTATACATTCCTATGAACACGTTGATTCGCCAGGCCTAGGCCTATAGTAGGCCTGCAGCATCACATTCGTTAGCGAGCACGTCGCTACTGTTTTAGTTGTGCAGTGTGTACGTATAGTCTCTAAAAGAGATGCAGCTGTCGCCGACAAAATGTGCGCAGCACGTGCACGTGTGTGTTATGCATGGGGGGAATGTCAATATTGAATTACTTACTTACTCGCAAAGCGGAAAATACCGCAACGCTGCCAACCACCGTATAAAATTCGTTCCGAAAAAACTAGTCCCAGGACTGCAAGTGCATGGTCCTATATTCATTATGCCCCCGCCTAGGGGGCATTATGCGGTGATCGGCGTCGGTCGTCCGTCCGTCCGTCCGTCTGTCTGTCTGTCCGTCCGTCTGTCTGATGTCGCGTACATCGGCTCTAACTCGAAAACCAAAAGGCCTAGGAAGACGAAACTTTGCACAGGGATACCCCAGGTCACATGCGACTCCCACA
>Ga0209149_1001497_pt1 | contig 11926 bp, 6 predicted proteins | sample WorMetTyACAVOLI2_FD_187423 | JGI IMG/M metagenome (GOLD analysis project Ga0209149, IMG submission 187423) | Marine gutless worms symbiont microbial communities from Max Planck institute for Marine Microbiology, Germany - Olavius algarvensis... ... | reverse complement strand
CGCCACGCCACGTAGTGGGCTGCCATCTAGCGAATAATAGCATAAAATCACCCACAGACCATGCAATACGTAAATGCGCTTTCTCCCCCAATTGCTGGGGAACGGGTGGGGGTTGAGGGTTGGGGTGGAAATGGGCACCTATTGGAGGCCTACAGTACCGAACCCACATGCAAGCCCCAAAGTACGATGTGCAGTTTCTGAGATCTGAGGCGTTACGCAGTAGCAGTAGTAGCAGCAGTAGCAGCAGTAGCAGTAGCAGGACGCGGCAAATTAAAGAATGTTAGATAGATAGATAACGGATTTGTATAGCGCCTTTAGGTCCGAAGATACAGAGGCGCTTGAGATCAAATGCGTTTATGCATTCTGAGCACCTCGCTGAGAAAACCAAACGGGCGGCGGCATTCAAGACGGACTGCAACTGGTTTTGCAGCTGGGCAGAGATACCAACGAGAACCGACTTGCAGTAGTCCACCCTGCTGACAATCAGCGCACGAACCAAGGTCAGCAAGGCATGACGTGAGAGAGATCGCCGCGCGCTCCGGTTATGGTGTGACAAAGAGTGCTGTCAGTTTCAGAATGGCTCACTGAATGGCTTTCCAGTTTCACAAATTCACAGACACTGTCGTCGGAGTTTTGCCAGAACGGAAACCATTGGAGCACTACTATATTCTACATTCTATTCTACATTTTGACTACTTGCAAATCTAATGGTGCTAGACTGTGTGGCATATTCAGGGGCGTATGTCGGGAGGGTTCAGGGGTCCGGACCCCAGCCAGGCCAGAGGCGACCCGTGAGATTCGCGCAAATCCGGTGAGAAGTGCGTTGAAAAACTGGGAGGTTTGATGTCAGTTACGTGCATGAGTGCCCGGTGGAAGTGATGTTTTACACATGACACCAAAATGCACTATTTTCTTTTAAATTGCATCACACAAACAGGAAATATGAGCACACGGATGTTATTATGGATATCCGAAATAACTTTCGGATATCCAAAATAACTATTTTTGATATCTGAAATAAAATGAAAACAACAGACTACAATGTAGCATACACACATTGTGCAACTTATGCTACATTGTAGTCTGTTGTTTTCTGACAAAAAGTCTTGCAATACCTCAACAACTTTACAAAACAGCGCGCGCAGTTTGTCATCGATAGCTGAGCTTCTTGTCTAAACAAGTGTTGTGAACTGAAGATAGTAGGCCTACAGTGTGTCGCAAGTTAGAATTTCGCTCGTGACACCATGATTCATGGTGTCAACGTAGAGACTATGCCAGTCGCGTTCTCGTAACTATAGGTCCGCGATGCTGTGTTTCTGCGTATAGCTTGACGTGTCTGCCTATACATAAAGGATGTATATTGTACCGGAGGCGCTTGCGATTCGTCACTTATGGCTGACACATAGCGGGTTGAGCGCTGCTTAATAATAATGCCGAGATGAAGAACGGGAGGAAAACTCGAAAACCTACTCGACGCAAGGCCAAGGGAGTCGAGAATGATGCCTCCGCCAGGTCTCCAAATATATCTTCGGCATCGTGTAAACCTGACCTTTGACCTCCTGACCCCAAAGCTGATTGTTTTATGTCCTTGTCCCGTGGCATCAAAATCGGCTCATTCCTTTTTTCAAAATATTGTGCTCTCAGTTTTTGTTTGCCGCGTGATGCGGCATCAAGCGCGGCCTTTGCCGTCATGCGGTGTCCGTCCGTCCGTCTGCCCGTCTGTCGCGTTCGTACATGCTGTCAAAACGAATAAAGATGTCTTCAAATTTTTTTCACCATCGTGAAATATGAAGTTAGTACACTGGCCGTTGATGGGTGGGTTGTTACATTCGGTACAGCGAGGAGGCCTGACTGGGCGGCGGGGCAGTACGCAGCTGCGACGAAATTGCAGCCTGCCGCTTGTATAGTAAGGAAGTAAGTAAAGTATAGTGGATTTGTATAGCGCATCTAATGCGCTACCGCTTTCCGTACGTCGGCGCTGATCTCCGTTAGCTAGTCCCTTCAGCCAGGCACCAGCACCAACCTGCGAGACCACGGATACGGGCTAGTGTATCACGCGATGTGCCTGTTGACTTCCCAAGCTTTCGCCGGGTACTCATTCTAGCCTACCCACACAGGGCGGGCTCAGGCTGAGTAGGCCTGGGTGCCTGGTTCTGCGTCGTAGGTAGTAAGTCGTCAATTTGTTGAGCGCATCGTTGTAGTACTGTGTAGTAGTACCCACAATGCACCTCTCCATCGACAGTTCTAATGTGCTTGCCAAATAAATCATGTTCGGTGTTCTAGCTCATGCTTGTGTTATGCAGACGTGTGCCATACGATGATTGAGCATTCGTACGAAAGGTCTCGCATGCGACAATTCCAATAAATGCCGCGTTGCAACAGAGTACGTCGTACTATCAAATGTTGTGTACATCCGTGACCGTGAAGTACTAAGCGACGACTAGGACTGCGAATAATCGTAACTGAAGCGAGGTGTGTGGGGAACAGCAAGTAACGTGCAGCAGGTACCCGATAGTCCAGTTAGCCACACACCGTGTTAACAGTAGGCCTTTATAAAAAAGTGCAAAGGTAATTATTATATAGTGCCGTTGATGGGTGGGCTGTTACATCTGGCACAGCGAGGAAGGGACTGAGCGGGCCCACCCAGGCCCCTCCTAGCTGTATCAAATGTTACAGCACACCTATCAACGGCCAGTGTACCAATCACCGTCTTGCCGTATCCGGTCCGTTGCTCTGCAGTTTTAGTTTGGTTTATTTGGTATGCCCATACAGACCTCATACGCTCGGCACTAGATCACATAGGCCTAGTCCACCAATCGTTGTGATGCCCCAAAACATCACCTGATGCCAGCTGCCGAAACCATTGCCGAAACAACACGATAGATTTCGACTCTTTTCACATCTGTCTCATCTAACTACAGTGTCCGTCGTTGTTTTATAACTAACACATGTAACACAGGCCTAATTACAAATTTTACATCGATTACAATGCTTAATGGTAGATAAAGCGGTAATTAATGGACTATCGTTTAAGCAGATAACAACAGCGAAATGCAGTGAGAAGCTTATTTTCTACGAATCATTGTATCATGTCAAACAGCCAGTGATGCATTATCCCTGCACCGCGTGACGGATATTTTGTTGTAGCTACTGACACTTAAAAGTGGTTGCACGCTTCAGTTTGCTCTTTTGAAAGCAACATTAGGCAAATACAGGGTGATCCAAAAAGTGAGGCCACTTCGTTAGGTTCTCATTATCTGTGAAAAGCACCGACTGGTGTGTATGATTTTGGCACTGCAAAAAATTAATAAATAAGTAATAAGTAAGTAGGTAAATAAGTAAGTAAAAAATGAATAAGGAGATCAATTTTACTGATTTTTTTTAGTTAACAGAAATTGTGCTGATAGGTTTGGGCGTTTTAAAATGTCAGCAATCCAAAATGTGGCCTCATTTTTGGGCCACCGTTGGAAATTATACAAAGCTACTGATTCGATAGATAAATGTCGGTCGTGCTAGTGTGTTAAACTATTTTTTTTGGTTATTGTCGTCGTGACTGACAGTGTGACAGGAACGCTATTTGATGTAGATCATTCAAGCTTTGAGACTATTTGATGTAGATCATTCAAGCTTTGAGACTTTAATGTTCAATGCCAAGCGACGGTTTGAACGTGAGTTTAATGTTGTTGACAATGACGTGGTTAAATTTTATCGTGCACTTTGTTAATTTGATTTTATGTGTGCTCTTGTATATATGTATACTCTGTTCTGTCTGGTGTGTAGTCTGCTGTGTCTTTTCATCGTCTTACAGGCTATTGCTGCCTGTATTAAGATGATTTGATTTGATTACCTGTAGTGTCAGATGTTGAGAGCGTTTCGGTGAGCGCGTGTACCGCAGCCGATTCATCACTGACGGTCGCTTCTTGGAGGTCTCGGCGGCAGGCAGGTCGTCCAGCTCGTCGGGCCGTGGCAGGGGAGGACGTGGAGGCAGCGACGCACGTCGCCGGCGTCGGACGACGAAAGCGACGGCGGCTACGACGACAGCGACCGGGACGACAACGGCAACGACGACGACCGGGATCAGCCAGGCAGGCTGCGTTGAATCCATCGGACTGCAGGCGTATCCGCCGGGCGACAGCTGGAGCGCATCGCTGCACTGACTACAGACCACTTCATCCTGTCAACAAGACCACACGCAGACAACACTGCTGTCAATCTTCCTTTAACCCTTTAAAATGAGAATCTTTATTTACCGGTACCACATAGTGATAGCAGTAGTGATAAAATAAATACAACTCCACCAGTGGAGTTGTGATAAGGTGAGGGGAGGGTAGCTGAATTGAAATTTACTGCTTGTTTTCTGTTTGGTTGTTACCCGCCATTCGCTCGTTACAGCGAAGGGCGACGTATTAGTTTTACTGTATGTTTTTTGTTCGCTTTTTTGTCAACGATTTCTCGACAACCCGCGGGCCGATTCAAGCCAAATTTTGTATGCGGGCGTACTCTGGTTCCCGATGTGTCTTCTCCCCTTTTGGGGGTTAGCGGATCCCGGGGGGGGGCGGAAAAAAGGGGAAATAAAATTTTCGTTACTATAGGAGTCAATGGGGAATTTTGGCGCGAATGGCGGGTTTGTGTCGGTTCTACTGACGCACTTGTTGTTTGGTTGTGTCAGTTCGGTCGATTAAATACATGTATGATGTACATCGATCACACTGAGCCTTTTCTGGGCTTAAATTTCTCGCTCTCCCTCTGTTCTATGCACTGTTCAGCCTTTTAGGCCCGTATGTAGAATCGCCACTGTCACACAGTCATAGAAACATTATACATACCGCCGACGAATTGAACTTGCAGACTTCGCAGTGGGCGACGACATCAGAACATGGGTAGCACTCCCACCCGGAAGTAACAGATTCCGGTGACGTCATTGAAATTGGTGTCGCGGTGGAGTTGGTGTTATTCATCACCGTCGTCGTCATTTCTATTTCAGGCACTAGGCCTACAACAAACAGAGATAAAATCACATAGACACACAAACTAGGCCTACAACAGAGATAAAATCACATAGACAGACAAACGAACAGATAAAACGCACAGCAAATCACACAAAAACACAGACAGAGACAAAACACAACATAATAAAATGCAACTTATTTAGTAGGATAGTGTAGTCAAATGTTTAACTCTATGGTTATTACAGTTCTTCCAGCGTTGCTAAAAAATAAAAAAACTACTGTCAGCGAGTATAGTATCAACGCTGCACAAGTTTATTTCTAAAACTTTTGTGTCAAACTGTAGCTGCGATTATATTATTTTGAGACACCTGTTATAACGCGATCGCAGTTTCTGAATACCACCCATCCAGTGCGTCACAATCGATCCTTAGTCACCAGGGGCCCGATTCTCAAAAGTTCCTAAGTCAGACTTAGGCTTAAGATTTTCCTAAGAAAAACTTAAGAAAATCTTAGGAACTTTTGAGAATCGGGCCCCTGCAGAAGATACTGACCAACTCGTTGGCCTTTGCTTTATAGGTCAAGTCCTCTTTGCTATCATAACTGGGTGGTGTATGTCTAACTAATGGCACTGTGCAAAACAAGAATGTGAGGAAGTACCTCGCCAATAGTAGCCGTCAGGACAGCACTCTCCTTGCTCTGTACAGCTGTCTGGACACTCGGGCGGGCATGGCGTGTCAGTCTGCGACTAAAACCGATATGATACATGTAAACAAGTTAGAAATTTTCCCAACAAGTCGTATTTTACTCAAAACACGCGCCACAAAAATTCCACCGCCAAAGCCCACAAGAAACTTAGCCATCGCTAACAGATCGCGCGTCAGCTGCGCAAAGGTCGTCGAAATGACCGTCAAAACACAGTCAACGTCATCGGAAATGCCACGGTTCGATAGACCACATACAATTTCCTGTTACCGTTCCATAATAACTACGACCCTATCTTGCATCGTTTCCCACATACAGCCAGATATTGGTCGAAGATCACAAAATTTATACCCCACCTGCATTTAACGCTCCCGTAGGAGGTGACCCTGTCGGAATTTCGCACAGATGTTTAGTATTGGAAAACTACACTGTGACTCAAAACAAGAAGCTCAGCTGTCACAGACAGACCGCGCGACACTTTGTGTCACTGGATATTTTCCTAAGTCACTCAAGATCACTTAAGGTCATTCGAAATGCCAGCAATGACACTGTTGAGTAGGGCGTGTGTAAGTCCCTATTAGTACTTCATTGAAACTTATGTCTGTATGTCGCACCGTTTCTGAAACATTCAGCGTCAAAGAATAGCGTGACCTTGAAACTGGAGGTAGGGGTCGTTCAAGGTCATTGAAAATGGCGCCGTTCGATAGATCATACACGACTTTCTATTGATCGGCCATTGTAAATATAGCTGTATGTTGTACCATTTTCAAGTTATTTGATGTTGAATAATCGTGACCTTGAAAAGGTCACTGAAGGTCATTCAAACTAGTAAACTTACCATTCGAAAGCTTTGGTGCGGTTTCCTATTCGCCTTCCATTTAACCATTTAACCATCATTTGCGAGAGATACAGCGAGATAGTGGTCGAAAATCGTGATTTTTTCCCCAAATTTTTCCTACCCCCCTTTCACTCAACGCCCCAGTTAGGGGAGTCCCCGTCGGAATGTTGCCATCCCGTTTGGTGTGGAAAAACTAGAATGGTGGGGCTACCCGACTGTGAAAAAAAGTTGAGGATACGTATAACCGTTTACACATAATACCGGCGTGTGACGGACAGACAGACGGACAGACAGACAGACATCTTGCTACTAGTCCGCGCTATGCATACGCGTCGCGCGGTAAAAACTGGACTATTCATTTGAGCATAACTTTCGCAAATACTGTCCGATTTTAATAATTCTTTCACTGTTGCAGACACAAATTAACTATGACCACGTGCACCCTAAAATCTACCACCATACCTCAAATCTGCTAATGCACTACCTTGTAAAATGAACAAGGATGTATTGGCCAACGTTGCTGGCAAATTTCGTAATTAAGGATGTAACAGTCAAACAAGTCACACTGAATGTAACGGATATGGACAAAATCAACATTGTCAGTTCACGAGCTGTACTCGAAACGCCCTCCTTAAGTACGGACATGCTCGATGTCTTCCTCGCCACTGGTCAACAGCATCGTCAAAAATCGACTGTTCAAGACCACAGCAGACATCGAATCGATGAGCCGCCGTTTCAGTTCATCCACACTATGAATTTTTGTCTGTGGTAGTAGACGCAATGCTGCATTACAGCCCAGATCTCGTAATCCACAGGACTGAGATCTGGGCTGTTTCGAGGCCACAGATTGGGCGCAAGAAAGCTTGGCCTTTCTTGACGCAGCCACGGTCTATATAATCTCTGGACGCAGCAGTTCAACTGTTGCATGAGCGCGGCGCGGTGTGCCGGTGCACTGTCCTGCTGAAACACAAAGTCGTTACCAGACACTCTGCGTATCGCTGGCAGCAGTATGACGCCATTATGACGTCGTGAAGCAGCATCGAAGAAGTCAGTAAGAGATATCACCAGAATTTCCTGCTTTGTAAGTTAACAACAATGAAATTACCGCATGCATTGCAGATTTATTCAACAGTTTTGTGAAGAAGTGTATGTGGTTGTATTTTTCAAGGTAGTGCAGCAATAAACTATAGGTGAAGTGGGAAATTCAATTATGTGTTTGTGGGTAGATAATTTCTGTCTGCAACAGTGAAAGAATTATTAAAATCGGACAGTATAAATTGCGAAAGTTATGCTCAAATGAAAAAAGGGTCCAGTTTTTTATACTCACAGTGTAGAATGCTGAATACATGATGACAAATTAAACCGTTTCGATATAACACCGGAACATGACGAACAGACGCGTAGGCTACTGATAGAACTGCTATATCGCGCCGCGCGTCAGCATTGCTGTGCTGACGCGCGATAATAAAATGGGTCAGTGAATTAAAACAGGAGTGGCAATCGAGGAAATGGGTCAGGGATGAGGGCACTCCCGGATCACAAAGCACACGTTGACGATGAACAGACGGGCCTACACATTATGCCTACAACGTGACTGTTATTGCAGCAGATATGCATGCAACGACAAGCTTATCGCGCTAGCCTGTCGAGCGACGTAACAAACTTCTGATGTGCGACTTAAATGTCACCAAAATAGTCGCGTTTAGTGTACGCGTTTGTATGCAGGTTAGACCAGGGCAGTGTGTGTCGGTGTAGTATATATTTACAGCAGAGTTATTATTTCAGTGCCCGAGAGCTAACATCACAATCATGTTCTAGCTGGTGACGTGACTCGTCACTGAAAGCACTTAAGTAAATAAGTAACTAACCAGTAGGGACTACGCGACAGTAACCACGTTTAGCTAACTGTTCACCGAGTGCATCGCGGAGGCTTGTGAGAAAATACACCAGCAAAATCCTTTGGCTGCGATAGAACTAGAAGTTGTGGCTCTGGCAGCTTTGTTGCGCCTCTGATTCATTCACGACAATGACGCTTTATAAACCTATATAGTTACTTACTTACTTACTTACAAAGATGCATATTTTTGGTCGATTTCAGCCGCGAAATACGCCTAACATTTCTCGTCATTCAATGATTTTGAGTTATTGTCAAGCGATTTATTTCCTTGAAAAAAAGTTGGATCAACGTAGCACTCCTGAAATGCCAGCGTTTTGTTCCAATATTCTTGTAAGAACAAGACGAAAATGTGAATTTTACGAATTTAACAAGAAGCTCAGCTGTCGCAGAGACCGCGCGACGCTTCGTGTTATTGAATTTTTCGCCAAGTTGCTCAAGATCACTCAATGTCATTGAAAACGGTACCAGTCGAAAGCTTGCGTACGGTTTCCTATTCGCATTCCATAGTAACTATGGCTTTGTCTTGTATCATTTCCAAGATAAAGCGAGACATTGGCCGACTTCGCAATTTTTATACCCGCTGTATTCGACGACCCTGTTGAGTCCCCGTCGGAATATTGCCATACCGTTTGAATAGTGTGGCTACCCATTTCGATAGAATACCGGCGTGTGACAGACAGACAGACGGACAGAGACGGACATACCAAAGCATAGCATCACGCAGAAAATGACATAAAAACTCAAGAAGTTTTCAATTTCAAAATTGTCTATGAATTTTAAAAGACGGAGTTGTTATCAATGCTTTTGTATGTAAATTTCGATGATCATTCATTATTATTTTGTAAGCAGTAAGCAAAAATTTCATACGTGTAAACACTAGAACTACAGCGATTATTTTCAAAGAATTCTGCCGAATAATAGCTTTCGCTTGAGTCATGCGGGTGTTAAGTCTAACAGCGTTATAACTGAAGAAAAACTTGCCTGCTGACAGCTGACCAGCAGCAGAGAAAATGCAGCGAGAATTAGTAACACAAACGAACAGTAGAAGTCAACGTTATATCCGCTCATTGCTCTGTGTCTACAGTTTCAAACTTCAGTTCGACCGAAAGCGTCACATCGACAGTACGATAGACTTCCGGGATTCAGCAAGTAGGTCGACTGCGCATGTGCGGTTCCACTTCAACTTCCGTCAGCGAAGTCACAATCTTGAATCTCGACTCCACGAACAGCCGCAGATAGTTTCCACATCATTCGGATGTATGCAATGAATATGACAAGGCGATGTTTCCGATGAGACAAAGTCTATACTGCGTGCGGTACGTTATGCGACGTCGATTGACACAAGCCGGAACATACGACCGCATGGCTAGCGCTAAGCGCGCCACTGTAAAACCATGCAACAAATTGACCGAGTAGAATAGATCCTGTGACCGACAGCTATCGTCATTTTTGAGTTTGCTCGAACAAATATCGAAAGTAGTCTCGACAGAGACGTTGACCATACATATAAGTTCTGACTGTCCTGACAGTCAATTAACCCTTTATCGGCACATTAAAACCGCAGAGCAACGGACCGTTATACAACAATACGGTGATCGGTACATTGGCCATTGATGGGTGGGCTGTTACATTTGGTACAGCGAGGAGGGGCCTGGGCGGGGTGCGGCCCAGCTCAGTTCCCTCCTCAATGTACCAAATGTAACAGTCCACCAATCAACGGCCAATGTACCAACACATATCATTCGATGTGGCACTCTGCAGTCTAAAGGGTTAATGGCCACGCACCGTCGCAACATGCCAAGTTGCCAGTAGAGAGGGGCGAATGAGCGATATAAAAATATCGCGGTACCATATGTTACGGTATTACATATATTAATATTATATGCTAAAAATTACATTGTGTACATTATAATATTAATATGCTGTCTTTTTTGCGATACAGACAATGACACCGTTTACAGTACGGTACCTGGAAAGATCTCCAGAGATCACTCAAGGTTATTGGCGATGGCACAATTCAATAGGCCACATATCACTTTTATTAGTGGACACTGGACCACTGGATTGTGGAAACCGTGTGTCTATCTTGTACCGATTCTGAGATATTCAACAGCGTGTCCTTGAAATCTGGGTTAGGGTCATTCAAGGTCATCGAAATTGGTTGCAATCGAAAGCGGTGTGCGATTTCTTATAGTGCTACATCGTAACTACGGGCACAACAGTCTTTTAAACAGTGATGGGCATCAACTACTTATAAAGTAGTTTAACTACAACTACTTTTTCAACTACAAAGTAGCAGTTAAACTAAGTAGTTAGCTAATTATGAACCCAAGGTAGTTAAACTACACAGGGCCAATTACCAGCAAGTAGTTAACTACTTATCAACTACTGTTCAACTAGTGTACCAAATATTTGTGTCAATGAAAATCTCACAATGTAGAAAAGTAGAAACTTAACACAATAACACATAAAACATATCCGTGCGAAACAGTCTACATGTAGGCCTACTTGAGTTTGTATAGCGCAAAAACACAAGTTTCTCAAACATGTCGTTGGACACCTTATACACTGCCAAGGTACCAAAATTTTGCCCAGCACAGCTAGACAGCCGTGCTACAGCTGCACTACTAGGTAAGGCAGCACTCTACTTTAGAAATGCCCCTTTACCAAGTTCGGAGACTGCAACAGTGATGATGTCTATAGTTAGACGGAGATTGCAACTACGTTGAAAGAGTTTATGCTACTTGGTAGTTAACTACTTCAAAAAGTAGTTTAACTACATAGTTAACTACAATGTAGTTAACTAGACTACTGAGTTAACTACAATGTAGTTAACTACTGCCCACCACTGCTTTTAAATTCGTAAAATTCAGATTTTCGTTCTTACTGGTTGAAAACATCCGTTTTTTTGCCGTTTTTACCCAGCCCACCCAGTCTCATTTAAAGCCCTGGCCAAGGGTGTTTACCGGTAATCTGGGGTACGAAATTTGGTCTCAAAAATAGAGTCACTGGGCTACGCGGTGGTGAAAACTGCTTGATCCTACGGTCATTAGTTTTGAGTCAACACCAGCGTGTGACAGACGGACAGACAGAAGGACACTCCGCCTATCTTGCATAGCTGAGCGCGACGATAAAAACGATTAGGTCCGCCGGCTTACAGACGCTAAAACGGAACGTTCTGCAGTGTAAGTAAGTAAGTAAGTAAGTAAGTAAGTAAGTAACAAAAACGATTAAAGTGTCCGTAATAACATGTCACTTCTCGGGCACGACAGGAGAACGGTGAAGTCATGGAAATCAGCGCCTGAAGAGATCTAAATCTAATCTAATCTAAAAACAATTTATAAAGCGCCAGTATCGGGAGCCGAATCATGGCGCTGGGATACAGATACGCTAAACGGCATAGGCTTTTGCGAATAAGTCAGTTTTAAGTCTAGACCTAAACGTACCAATGCTATTAGCAGTCCTAGTAGTAACAGACAATGAGTTCCAGATAGTTGGTGCTGCACTCGTAAAACAGTAAGACTCAAAATCAGAGGATGT
>Ga0209149_1001496_pt1 | contig 11927 bp, 7 predicted proteins | sample WorMetTyACAVOLI2_FD_187423 | JGI IMG/M metagenome (GOLD analysis project Ga0209149, IMG submission 187423) | Marine gutless worms symbiont microbial communities from Max Planck institute for Marine Microbiology, Germany - Olavius algarvensis... ... | reverse complement strand
CAGCTAGTGTTGCATTGCCATAGTCAAGACGTGTCAAGACAAGCGACTGCACAAGCGACAGCAACACAGGTCTAGTGACAGAGCGTTTGACACTGCGGATCTGTCTGAGAGCTGCAAAGCAGCTTGGCACAGTTTTATAGACATGAGTTGTCATGGAGATGTCAGAGTCCAGGTAGATCCCCAAGTTACGGACCGTTAGTTAACCGTTCAACTATGTCACTATTTTGTATCGTTTCTGAGATATTAATAACTGTTTAGCGTACGTGTCTGCCTGTGACCTTGAACAGACCTTCAACTCAATCACGACACTTAAAACAAGAAAATCATCAGTAGATGAGATAGGCGAACGTTACCGCCTGAACTACGCCATCGTTGTAAAACTACCACATCTATTCTCTATTTCCCCGTAACGCTCGCCTATCTCATCGACGAATAGTGACTTCTTTCGGCGCATCGTTACTTTTTGATTACTGCGCCTTACAAATACTCTTACCTACTTACTTACTTATCAGTTTATGGTTGATAACTATCTATGGCAGTGCTGTGGAATAACCTCCAATGAACTCGATGACAGTCACGTGCCCAAATATGATTTTTATCGCGCGTCAGCACACTGACGCGCGATATTGATATAGCAATTCTGTCAGTCCGTCCGTCTGTCCGTCTGTCTGTCTGTCTGTCCGTAACGCTCCGGTATCAGATGAAAACGGCTTAACATATTGTCACACTTTTTGCACCATACGGTAGCCTAATCATTCTAGGTTTACCGGCATCATTTTCACAAAATTCCGACGGGGTCACCCATGCGGGGGTGCTAAATACTGGTGGGTATAAAAATTTCGCGATTTTGTACCAATAAGTCGCTATATCTCGCAGACGATACAACATAGCGCCATAGTTACTATAGAAGACGAATAGGAAACCGTACCCAAGCTTTTGAATGGCACCAGTTTCAATGACCTCCAGTGACCTCTAACCCGATTTCAAGGTCACGATAATATTCAACGTCAAATAGCTCGACTAATAGTGAGTCGTGTATGAGGCTTCGGCGAGCGGCGCCTTTCGTCAGGGGCGTCAATCTGTCTCCAACATTGTGAAGGTCCAAAGTCCCTCTCCTCCCCTCCCCTGTCCTCTCCTCCCGTCCCTTCCCTTCCCGTAGAAGTAGGCCCCTTAATCCAGCTAGAGGGTTTTGGGGGAGCGCTGTAAGCTCCCCCAGTGGGGTCTGGGGCGAAGCTCCAGCCGCCAACGATTTTGGTGCATTTTCAAGGTGAAGAAACGCTGCTGGTGGCATTCAAGATGCACGGTTTGAAACATCAAAAACGGCCTTTCTTTACGTTTTTATGAAGAAGTTTTCTAAGAGTTAATTTCTAGTATCACTCATATTGCTTTCTGATTCTGTACTACAATATTATAATCTGACTAGTGACGGGGGCGCTGAAAATGCAGGACCAGAAAATGCAGGACCTGAAAATGGAGGACCAAGTTGATTCTGTAGTGTAGCCAGATTATTGTGAGGGTCCAAGCCATAGAGGACCCTCACAACCAAATTATTGTGAGGGTCCGGACCTGCGGACCCTCACGGGATCGACGCCTATGCCTTTCGTATCGTTTCCGATACACTTGTTTTCTTTGTTTGTCTGTCATTTTTCGTTAGTTTCGTTAAATGCTGCCGTAGGCCTATACTGCGTCTCAAAAACCGGACACCTATAAGACTATAACATGACTTCACTAAATTCACAATCTTTAGATTTTTGGTAGAAAGAGGCGTTACTCATTGACTAAGACAACAGTTTTTTTAGAACCAGCAGCGTGGTTTCCATAACAACGGTAGCGATTTGACACACCCGAGCAGCTAATTTCTGGGCTGACTTCGCATAACAATAAACAGGGCAATAAACGAGTGGCAAAACGACTGTTAGCCTGTGTCGAGTACGAAAGGCTGTACTTTGGGTTGGACACTTGTTGTAATTTCTGGCACTGCACACTGTGCCGATAGAGACACGGTTTGTTTAAAAGTTTTAACGTTTCTGATCAAAAGGCGGCATAAACTGTGGAATGACGCGTACTTAAGGATTGCTATGGTAACCGCTTCAGTTGGTACACTGCTGTACTGTCATCTAACACTGCGGTTTTATTAAGAATACTGAACACACATATATCTCTGAGATTTTACATACATTAGAGAACTTCTTATCGACTTATGTGAAAATACTATAGGCATATGGGTCCGGGTTTTTTTTTGGAGACACGGTGTATATTGTTGGTGAACAGAACTGCGTAAAACTCAGCGACACCGCGCGTACCTACTCTGAAACGTGTTGGAATCGTTCCACGCGATCTGCTCGTGTTCTTTTTGTCCGTTCGAGCAAATCAGTCTTTGTTTTTTTTCGGACAAAAACGATCCGGGTCAGGCCAAGTTACGCAGACACAAAAAAACAACGGCCGTCCAATCGTAGGTAATTGAAAACAACAACGCTTGTACAGCGTGGATAGACAAATGACCCGGACAAGCATTTCACGTAATGTTGGGAACGTTTAATGAATGGCTATGCTGGACAGATGCGCATAATTAAGTGAAAAACACGCATGGACAAGCACTGTCTTGATTTATGGACAATCCTCTGTACCAAAGTGCATGAAGACACACGCGAGGCACGTATGTACAAAAACTACAGGCCAACCAGTCAGCGCCGTCATAAATCCATCACGATATCTTCGCGGCCTCGCTGCCACTGCTGCTTACTTCCTTACTTCTCCAGCTGTCAACAACCGCCGCCAGCCGATCACCCGCCAAGTCCAAGGTCGCGTAAAATCTAACTACACCGTAAGTATAAGTCCGGACCGAATTAACCCCTTAGAGTGCAAAAGTAATTATAGTGCCACATCGAATAATGTGTAGTTGGTACACTGGCCGTTAATGGGTGGCTGTTACATTTGGTACAGAGGAGAGGGGACTGGGCGGGGCCGCAATCCCACCGGACTTGTAGTACTCAAGTCCGGACTTGGGCTTAAGTCCGGACTTAAGTCCACTTTTGCTAGACTTGGACATGGACTTGGCGGTTTTTTCAGCAAGTCCTCTGACAAGTCCACGTCGTATAAAGTTATAAACAGACAATATTGATAAATGTACCGTTTCTAAAATACGAGAATGCTACGTCTTTAAGTGCGTAGCGAATTAGCGACGTGCAAATATAGACGGCTGTTGATTTTACTTACTTAGACTCTGACATCGAATGTAACTAAAATCAAGCAGTTAAATATTCGTGGATTTCTTTGTTTACTGTGCGCAATGGCGTATTCACCGACTCGGACTTGGACTTGGCTTTGCTGGACTTGTTACAAGTCTGCAACCCACTCAGGCCCCTCCTCGCTGTACAGCCCACCCATCAACGGCCAGTGTACCAATCACCGTACTGCTGCGAAATGGTTCGTTGCTCTGCGGTTTTAATGTGGCGATTAAAGAGTTAAGATGGTGTGCGTTATCGCTGCAGACGCTCAGAAATGTCAGACGCCGGCCTATAAAAAGTCAGTAGAGAAAGCAGTGTGACGAACCTAACAGGCCTAGAGCAAAAAGATTCTGTCAGTTAACAGTCGTGGCATCCCCTATATCACACACACTGGATTCCAGATTCGCGCGGATATGATGGCACGCTGAGTATAGCCAAGAAGAATTACATCACCTTCTGGAAATGTGCGTCTACAGTGCAAGTAAATGGCAATTAGAGGACGCTCTCCAATATGTGCTTGCTCTTTCTCGGAAAAAGTTTTGTTTTAAAAGAAATACACTGTGTTCGCAAAAAAACAGAGCCACAGAATTTTTAGCATAATTTCAATTAGGACTGGCGATTTTTTTCCTATGGCGGGATAGAAATATTATTACTATTATTTTAATGACATTTAGAGGACTTACTCCACTCGGGACACAAACGCAGTTACACCACCAAAAGTTAATAATAAGTTCTACCGACTGGTCGGTCCAATCACAACATCAAGTTTCAGTGAAATCGGCTGATCACTTTTGCAGTAATTCAGCACACAGAAATGATAGACAGAATGTCAGAACGACTGACAGACAGGTAAAGGAGGTACGCCTGCGGTTACGGTCTGCACTCGCAAACGATACAAGATAGCGCCATAGTTACTATGGAAAGCGAACTGGAAACCGTACCCAAGCTTTCGAATGGTACTATTTTAAATGACCTTGAGTAACCTTTAACCCACATTTCAAGGTCATATAACTCGACTAATAAGTCGTATATGATCTATATGAAAAAAGTACCGAATGGTACCGTTTCCAATGACCTTCAGTGATTCCTAACCTTGATTTCAAGGTCACGGAGTTACTATAGGCCTATAGATGCCCTTGACGTATTGTGTGCGCATTACGCGCGATCTGTTTGCGATAGCTAAGTTTATTGTTTATTTCACTGTGGTTTCTACAAACGTTGATCAATTTCTATAATATTTAGTTTTCGACCATAAAAATTTCATCACGATATCTCAAACGATGCTGGAGTTACCATGTTAACACACAAACAACCAAACACCCACACACCCACAAACAGACACAATTGAAAACAATCCACACCTTCGCGGGTGGTAAATAGCTGGACCGCAATGAATGGTCAGTCCGTCCAGTAAGTGGCGCTGCATTATATTAACCTCCATTAATTACAGCGACAGTTTTACGAGGTCGACAGTAGGCCTATGTAGTTTATCAGCGCATTGCTGCTGTTTCGTACGATGTTAGAATTGTATTAGTGACCGCCTATCGACCTGTGTTCAGGTTATCGCATGTCCGTGAAGATGCAAAACTATTTTTCTAGACGGCGGTCTTCGTTACTGGTGCCAGTTGGCGGCAGGAGTCCCGCTGGCAGGAGGCCGCTGGATCCAGGAGGCAGCTGCGATGTGCCGCCGGTCTCTCGACGGGGCTGGGACCCCCACAGCCACGTACAGACGAAACGGAGTCGGTACGTAAGATAAGGAAATCGACGTTGGGCGGTCGCGTGGATGATTAATTGAGAAATACAGTAGACTGAGCGTGTGTTCTGCTATCTGTTATGACTGGTCGCCAGTAGCATTCAGGTGGTCATCAGCAGGTTACTCACCTTTATAGGTGAGAATAGCGGCAAGCCAGCGCGCACCTGCCTGCACCGTCACTCGCCATCTTACGCTCGTCTGCCACGTAATTCCTTGCCACCAGGTTGCCGGTTTGGCTTAGCAGTAACACGTTGGTCTTGATCAACGTAGTTACTCTACGCCAGGCCCGGTTAGTGCACGGATGGGTGACCGTCTTAGGACGGGTAAACCATATCGGCACAGAACCACGCATCCAGATCTACTCAACCTGAGCCTTCCCTCTGTGGGTAGGCGCTATGAGTACTTAGCGAAAACTGAAGGAGTAAACAAGCACATCGCGTGATACACTAGCCTGTATCCGTGGTCTCGCGATTTGGGCTGGTGTCTGGCTGGGGGACTAGTTTAACGGAAATCAGCGCCGACATACCGGCAGCGGTATAAGCGCATTACAGGCGTGTTCGCGGTGATGCGCTATAGAAACCCACATTTACTTTACTGTTTACTTTACTGATACCAAGGTACTACTTAAGGCCGTCGCTGACGCCGTTGTTGCGTTCCTGACCGAACTGTTCAACCGGTCACTCTTGAAAGGGTCGGTTTCTGATGTACTCAAACAAGCATACATCACGCCACGTCTCAAGAAACCTGATCTGGACCCGTCAGATACTCGATCCTACCGTCCAATTTCCAATCTGCCGGTCACGTCAAAGTTACTGGAGCGAATTGCAGCCAAGCAGCTGCTGAATCATCTTGACACGTCACAGCTGTTACCACGGCTTCAGTCTGCCTATCGTTCTAAACACTCGATGGAGACGGCCCTTGTGAAAGTTCTGTCAGACATCCTGCTTGCGATCGACTCCGGTGACTTGGCTGCACTGGTCCTTTTGGACCTGTCTGCAGCCTTCGACATGTTGACCACGCAAGTCTGCTCCGACGACTTGAAACACTTGGGCTCGGAGGAACCGCTCTACACTGGTTCGAGTCGTACCTGGTCGACCGACCGACAACAGCATGTTCGTACTCCATGCAGCTACGTCTTCATCTCCGACCGTCATCGAGTGCGGTGTACCACAGGGCTCTGTTCTTGACCCTATCCTCTTTTTGCTATATGTCGCCGATTCATAGAACCACCAGAACCAGAACGTTTATTAGCATCAGCCATACAGACTAGCAAAATTTATAGTGACAACAATTTCAGTGTGATGCTAAATGGAGTGACTGATAGAAGAGAGTCAGGCTCTCTGTTAGAACTCAGCCACTCCAGACAATAGTTACATAATATAAATTTGTTACATACAATAGTTACATACTATAAAACTATAGTTGTTGATTGAAGACTGTAGTCTTCGTTACCATCACTTTGGTTCCGGGGCACAGCGGTAGAACGTTGGTCTTTGATCGGCGAGCTTTCGCTGTCCTGCGCTCGACCTACGGGTGACGGGTGACACCACTTATGTGAGTGAACCTTCCGCTATAAGTCAGCCAATTAGGCCAACCGCCAACTCAGCCTTTGATCCTTTCGGGGTCGATAAATGAGTAGTAAACTGCAACTAGATGTTGTTACCACAGTCCGTGGCGGCGCCATCTGGTGAATCCGAACGAAGGCTAAAGGCAGGCATGGTGTTTGCAGGTTAAACTGTGTGATCCATGTCTGAGCGCTTTGAGAACAAGATGCTTGTCATCAAAGGCGCTATATACACGTAAATCCACGTAATCCACGTAGGCCTACTTTGCAGACGACACTCAGATATACGTGTTCTGCTCACCAAAGCCGCCCTCGTGCACAGAACTACAGAGCCTGAGTGTATCAGACATTTTAACTTGTGACTCAGAATCTGGTTTTAAGCGACTTTTAAAAACTCATCTTTTTAACAACTGTTTTAACGTCGCCTGATTGACTCATTCACAGCGCCTCTGTAGCTCTGCCTATGGCGCTTTACAAATATGTTTTATGATTATGATTATGATGTTGCTTGCAGCTGGATGCTCTCACACTGGCTCCAGCTCAACACTGCCAAAACGGAAACCATCTGGCTAACCACAACAACCTCTTCGAGTCGGCTTTGACCTAATCACGCCAGTCTTTGTGGTCTGTGACCTTGGGATCCACATTGACGCCGACGTTTCTCTCACGTCATGAAGACCACGTCTGCCTGTTTTGCAGTTTTACGTCGGCTATACGGGGCATCCGCCGCTCGGTACCTAGGACTGTCTTCCTGTCACTGTGTCGTGTTTGGTGCTACCGCGGCTGGACTATTGCAATGCAGTGTTGGCTGGCATTCCATTACACCTTGCACGGCGCTTGCAATCGGTGATGAACGCGGCCGCACGGCTCGTCTTCGCGTCATCAAAGTGCGATCACATCACGCCGCTGCCACGCTGTTTACACTGGCTGAAAGTTCCCTGGCGGATAGTTTTTAAGCTGGCCGTTCTGGTTTACAAATGTCTTCATGGCCTGGCACCGTCATACCTCGTTGACGAACTGCACAGTATAACTGTTGTCTGCCCGCGACTACTGACTGTCGGCGATTCTGTCCTTTTGTTTTTCTTTGTATTTTGTACGGTGCCCCTGCAATGTCTTTGACGTGATAGTGTCATCTTAATCAGTACATTGTTACTTACTTACTTACTTCATCATCAAGCAGAGTCGGAGTTTCGAAGGCGTCTGCGTTCCGCTTCGTCTCATGAACTGTCTGTTTCCCGTACCCGGCGACCGAGCTATTCCAGTCGCCGCTGTACGGATCTGGAACAGTCTTCCGCAGCATATCACATCTGCTCCGTCACTTCCCGTCTTCTGCTGTCGCTTGAAGACATACGTCTTCGAACTCTGTTACCCGTAATTACTGCTGTCGTGCCCGGGAAGTGACACAGTCATTTATGGACACGTTAATCGCTCTTACTTACTCATAAACTTACCAAGTTACAGCACGCCGTGAGCACGGCCTGCTTCAACGTATTACGCTGCTGGCAGCAATGTAAAGTAAGTAAACCGTTTTCGAAATAAAGCGAGATATTGGACGAAAGACGCCAATTTTTTAATACCCCCTTCCATTTGACTTGCACGATCACGTAGAACGCCCTTGACTTTTTCAAAAATTTTAATACAAACTGTCCGAGTTTCTAAGATGGTGCAAAATATTGCCAAAACTTCAACCCTGTGGGTAGAGCGCAACAACGTTACAGTCAGACGACAGACAGACGGAGAGACGGACGGCCTATGCCGTAGTAATGTTCGCCTAAAACGGTACGCTTACGACGTGCGAGGGACCAATCTGAACCATGAAAACATACTGTGTCGGTCTTGTACTGACCCGCTTGTTGCCGTGCGATGCACTGCATAAGCGCGGCCTGCCGTCGTGCGGTGTCTGTCCGTCTGTCAAAACGAATAAACACATCTTCAATTTTTTACAGCCGGGTAGTCACACCATTCTAGTGAATACGCCGCATAGAAGAGAACAGGACAGAATTTAATTGTACGCAGCGGTAAATCTGACGCCAACGTAACCAGTAATAGAAGATTGCGCTCGACGTATTGTATTACTGAAGCCAACTACTGACAGACACGAAGCATCGCGCGGCCTCTCTGCGACAGCAGAGCTTTTTTGTTTTCGTCTGCAGCTGTTACTGCATTTATATACATGCATACATATATATTACTACTACAAGCATTTTCTTAAATGAGAGACGAACGGCATCATCAAAGAAACGTATACAAATGAGGAAATCTGCAGTGCGAGGCACGACAAGCATACTCGCCCCCGCAACTGTAGTCTGTACGTGAAGCACATCGGACCACACGTAGCGTAGTTACGGCTGAAGAAAGATTTAGGCATTTTCATTTTACCTTCGACCTTTGACCTGGACCAAAATTTAGCGGGTGAAGGAACATTTTGGTCTTTACCTGAAATTACTCGGATCATTTTGCGTGACCGACGCACGGTCAGACATACCATGGACAGACCCACGTGTCGTCGCCCAAAAACGGTGACCGGTCATTTAACCCCTGGTCAAGTGCCTCCCGATCACCTCCCCCAAACGCCCCCGGTCATTTACCCCTAGGTCAAGGCCCCCCCGGCGACTTACCCCCTAGTGCAACTGCCCCCCGGTCAATCGTCCCCATCCACACACAATGCACAACACCATTACTGTGAATGGTACAATGTCAAACCCTCACTTTCACAGATCGGGGGGGGGGGCGTTTGACTAAGAGTGGAGGCAGATAACCAGGGCCACTCGACCAGAGGGTAAATGAGCTGCCTTCCCAAAAAAAACAGTACCCACCGGCTTGCTGTAACCGGGGGTGGGGGGGGGGTAAACGTAAATGGTAAAAGTAAGACGAGCAGAGTCGTGCAGCAGAAGTTGTGAAGCGGTTGTGATAAAGCGATGAGCGACGTCGATCTATCATTATAAACTTCCTTAAGTTGCTTCATATCAACGACTGCGCGTATGCACGGACGAATGACGATCTATCGACGAGCTTCAAAGTTCTGACACCCTGCTGCAACTACATTGTCAGACGATGATTGATGCAGGCAGTGAACAGAGCTATGTCAGGAATTCCAGCCACAGACTTGCGTGGTGTTCACACTGGACGCATGCTACCCACAGACGCAGAAAATACTCACTTGCAGTATGGAACAACTACGTCGGCTGAACTTGTGGACATCAGAAGAAAGGAGGTCTCGTGCAGATTTAACTGAAGTTTATAAAAAATACATGGTCTTACTACTGTAATGTTTGAAAGTTTCTTTGAATTTGAAAATTATTCCAGAACACGAGACCATTATTTTCAAGTTAAAAAGAGTCGTTCAGCAGGGATGTGCAACACTTTTTTTTACCGAAAGCGTAACTAACGCGTGGAACAACCTGGATGAGCAAACTGTTACAGCGACTGCGCCAAATTTCTTCAAAAGAAATCTGGATCGTCCAAGAAGTTCAACAAAGATGGGTCTAATTTGGACAGATGTCGCAAGACCTTGATGCTGATCTAGTCTGCTAGTGAAGACCAGTCCGGTGAGTGATCCGGTTAGAAGAATATGTTGCATATAAGGTTCATGGTATATGGGCTCGTACCTTTCGCAGCACTTCGAGCCATAGTTGTTGTTAATTATGCAAGCAGTCGTGGTATACGAGGGTTTACTGTTACGCAGAACTCGCCGTTCGGTAGCCATGACCATCGCAGATTCTCATCGCGCCTACCGTCTGAGACTGAGTGGGCCTGCATGGCTGCTTAACTACCAGACGGTATACCCGCAAACAGTCACCAACTCAGTACTAACCCAGCTCGACGTACAGACAACTTCGTTGATGTGCGCAACGCCGTTACAATTAAGCCAAACTGTAAATGAAACTAGAAGTTGTAGTCGTCGCTACGCTCTCGACTACACTGTAGGCTGAAAGCAGTCTTGCAGCTGCTGTCCTTAGTCTGCCCAGTCTTGCATCTTTGAATGAAACTGTAAAAAAAACTATCCCCTCCGTGGAAAACTACCCCTTCCCCCTGAAATTTATGCCTGCGGGAGCCCGTAATGTTTCCTCCTCCCGGTGAAAAACTTCGCCGTGACATTTGTGGTTGCGGCGGGGGCTTACACGCCGCGTCCGTAAACGAGCTAGAATTGTTGGAAATTTACTATTGTTGCTTTGCGCGTGCAGCTGACGCGCGATCTGTTTGCGATAGCTAAGTTTTATGTTTTTGTTGGCGATTAGCGAATGTCATTGAATTTTTGCCGCGCGACGCATGCATAAGCACGGTTTATGCCGTCGTGTGGTGTCCGTCTGTCTGTCCGGCTGGGTGTCTGTCACGTTCGTGTATTGTTTGATTCAATGATTGTATCGAAACGAATGAATATGTCCTCAAATCACCAGTTGGTAGACTCATCATTCTAGTTTTTCTGTACCAAACCTTATGAATAAAATTGTACATTACGAGACAGACTCCCTGACGGGGGCACGTTGGGTATGAAAACACACTGAATTTTGGTAGTCAAGCCCCCAAAACTGAAATTCTTTGCTCCACGACTTCCACGAACAAATCCAAGATGGTACACAGCGGCCATATTAATTTTCGCAAAATGCTAATATCTCTATATCGGATGAAAACAGTTGCACAAAATTTGGTACTTGGTATTTGTCGGTTCCGTTTCTCACCACGCGGAGATGGCAACGTGACCAAAAACGGAACCGGAGCCGGCAGTTAATTCGCATGACGTCATCAGTCGGGAACAAATGTTGGTCTTTGTCAGCGATTAGACTTTTGACCAAAATTTCGTACAGAGCTCAAAAAAACACAACCATCATGACGCAACGCGCCAAATTCATTTATCACGGAAAGCCAAGATGGCGGCGGCCGCCACATTGAATTTCGAAAAATGTCACTATCCCCGGGGCAGACTACAAGCAACAACTGCAACATGGCTTTCAGCCTACATGTAGTCGAGAGCGTTAGCGACGACTACAACTTCTAGTTGATGCTATTACGACGCCGATATCTTTAGTGCACTATGTTGTCAATTCATAATTTTATTAAAAAAATCTCTCTATCAATAATGATTAGTAAATGTTGTAAATTGGTGAAGTAATGTCATACTAATCGTGAGGATCCGGTTTTCTGAGAGTGACACAGTATAGAAGGCGGTATGAAAAAATCGCGGTTTATCTCAGAGACGATACTAGATATGGCGATAGTTACAGTGAACAAGAGGTCAAAGTAATTTGACAAAAAGCGCCTCACGGGGGGCCCATTCCTCGGTTAGGGGTCACCCCAGGGGTCGAAAGTTGTACCATTGAATTCCTGGGGTAGGGTTTCCTATTAGTGTTCCATAGTAACTATAGGCCTAGGATGCACCGTTTGG
>Ga0209149_1001495_pt1 | contig 11927 bp, 9 predicted proteins | sample WorMetTyACAVOLI2_FD_187423 | JGI IMG/M metagenome (GOLD analysis project Ga0209149, IMG submission 187423) | Marine gutless worms symbiont microbial communities from Max Planck institute for Marine Microbiology, Germany - Olavius algarvensis... ... | reverse complement strand
GACCGCAGTGTTGGTGCCGAAACGACTGTGTCTGGTAGTGAGTTCCAGATCTGTGAGGCGGCAACCGGAAAAGCTCGGCCGCCGATGGTGGAAAGTTTGAAATAAGGTACTTCCAGGCGATCGGTGTAGGCAGAGCGGAGTGCTCGTCGACCAGGTATGTCAGCGACACGAGTGAGTGGTCGCAGGTATCGCGGCGCGGTATCGTGAAGAACTTTGTAGCTCAGTACTGCAATCTTATACTGTATGCGCTCCGGGACCCGCAGCCAGTGAAGGCTGACGAGTGCATGTGTGATTGAAGATCAGCCGTGCCGCTGCATTCAGAACCGACTGAAGTCGGCGCATTAGGTGGGCAGGAATACCCACCAACACGCCATTGCCATAGTCCAGCTGGGAATGCACCAGAGCAACTACCAGCTTCTGGAATGTGGAGGTAGGTACATATCGGCGGATCTGACGCAGTTGACGAAGAGCGGCAGAGCAACATGACACCGTTTTCTTGACATGCATCCGCATAGGCAGGTCAGCGTCTATGTAGATGCCGAGATCGCGGACGGACTTCACTGGACTTCACTTTCACAGCCCCCACGTGACACAGTGCACACCCCACTCGGGGTGGGTCATCTTTCACAGCCCCCACGTGACACAGGGCACACCCCACTCGGGGTGGGTCATCTTTCACAACTCGGATAAGTTTACAGCCCCCATGTGACACAGTGCAAAAATTCAGAAAAATGCTTCCTAGAAGTTTGCAGCTAAACTGACATTTAGCAGTTTCTTTGGTCTTTAGATATTCACTGTTTGTTCATTTACTAACTTGCTGGAACAACCAAGCTAAGTTCAGGGCGGCATTGTGCAGTGCATGGTATGGTATAGCAGGGTTTAACGTCCCACCTGACACATTATAGGTCATTTCAGAGACGACTTTACGGGTCACATGAACAGTGTCACAGCACTGAAGGATGATGGTTAGTCAACCACGTCAAGTGCCAATCCTACCAGGCTCAGCTCAATAAAAAGTAAGCAGAAGGATGTAAGCAAAAATAACTTTTAATATATATATATATATATATATATATAAAGCACCATGAAGACCGAAGACACAGAAGCACTCAGAAAACAGTGAGCTAAACCAAGCAAGATCAAAGCCTGATAGAGTCGACAAACCTGTAAGAACTGCTCATACCTTTGTGCACACCATTATAATAGTACATAATACTGTAACACAGACGATTTTTGAAGCCCGATGCTAGCATCAAGCGTGACCTTTGCCATCACGTTCGTGGATTGTGTCAAAACGAATAAACATATCTTCAATATTTTTTCACCGTCAGGTAGCCCTACCATTCTAGTTTTTCCGCACCAAACGACATGGCACTATTCCAACAGGAACCCCCAGTAATGGGGGCCTCGAATGCAGGTGGGGTAGGCTAAAATCTAGACTCTCAACGAATATCTGGCTTTGCGATCAATAACTGCTGCACCCTGGTTTGTATTTTGCACTTAGCAACCAGCTTTCTGTTTACTGCAGGTATTGGACGACCAAGCGCAACGCGCTGTACACAGTCACGGTTGTCCGTGACTGTGTACAGCGCGAGACCAACCAAGCATGGTCTCATGCTATACACATTCATGGTAGTCCATGAATCGTGTGTATGACAGCAAGGCTCGACGTTACACCGAAGACAGCAGAACAGAATCAAATTGTATGTACTGGTAAATTTTAAGTCAAAGTAACTAAGGTATAAAAAACTGTGCTTGAGGTATTGTACTATTGAAGCAATAAAGCTAACTACTGACAGATACGAAGCATCACGCAGCCTCTTTGCGACAGCAGAATCACTTGTTTCATTAGTTCCCTTCCCCCAGACCAACATCACATCTCAGATGTGGCCAAGTGTAGGTAAGGGGTATACCGCTACCTGGTTGCCGGACAAATATACCCATATTGTGGATTCTCTTCAGCAGACTGTCGATGCTTCCAAGTTTCCAACCCTTGTCAGGAAATTCACTCAACAGCCTTTGTGCACCATACTCCTTTGGCAAATAGAGATTTTCTTTAATCAGAATCACATCTTCCTGTAAAATCTTCATGATTTTGTTTAATTTTTACATGGGCTGAAATTCAAAGTTCTGCTTCCTAGAAGTTGTGTCCCCCAGAACTATAGAATGTATATGCCACCGTTTATCGACGTCAGCCCAGCGGTCTCAAAGCCTTAGGGTTATGAAAATGTTGACACCACATGGATGGATGGATGGATGGGTGGGTGGGTGGGTGGATGGATGGATGGATGGATGGATGGATGGATGCATAGACAGACAGACATTTGACCAGCTTTATGAGTCATTTTGGGAGAGATGACCAACCAAATGCAGCCAACAAACCAGGAGTCTGTCGATACACGTTGCGTTATGATGACATGGAAACGATTCACATTCATCGATCTCAACTTCACACGTCACTCCAACGAAACCAGTAGCAGAACAGTCACACAAATACCTACAAGTGTCAAGCAACATTTATCAGAAAACACCTAACCAGAAATCACAAACACAATGAAATATCTCATAACATTTTACCTATGTCAAAGCCAGATAGATGGGTGCAACTGCTGACACGAGGAGACAAAGGTGTGGTCCACTTTTTGTAACTGCTGACATGACGAGAGGACACAAGAAGAGGAAGGTGTGGTCCACTTTTTGTATCAGATACTACAGACTGCAAGACGACTGAGATTTGGATGACAAAGTCTAGGGATGCGCCACTAATATCATCCAGCTTATACCTTCAATCATCTCAGATCCTGATTCACATTATCATTACTGTACTCGTAAATGACGATTATTAATTCTTTATAAATTACAGAACAAATAAAGGTAACAACAAAAACTAGCAAAACAGAAAATACTAATAATGATATTATAATTCGAAGTCATATACACTATTACAGCAATCAACTAACATTCTGACTTGTTACTAACATAAACAGTATCTTATTAAATATGACTGCAGCCAAAAACTGGATTATTAAATATTGCACTATTATAATTATATAAAATTTACAAGAATACCACAAAAACAGCAAATACAACAGAGAAAACAACTGGTATCTGACTCTGAGTGCACATAAGAAAGTAGATAGTTTCTAATACTACACTAAACAGTTCAGAGGGGTGTCTTTTACTTTATAGTTCTTGAGAAATCTATGCCAAAGTAAAAGTTAACTCTCTCGCGATTTCTTGCTAGCCATCCTGTTGCTACGGCAACTTGCATCAACAGTCGGCAATTACATGCAAAGTCATGTTCCATATTGACGCATTAATATGACAACTGTATCATGCACACCAGTACCGAGTTTGTACAAAGATCACGAAACGTGTACATAACCCTGCTTAAAAGCCAGATATTGATATATTGTAGGTGACATTAGCAAAGCGCTGATGGGAAAGTTTTGCTCGCTAGTTCTGCAGATTTCTACGATTTGCTAGCCTAGAATCTACGGGAATCTCGTATAAATCGACGCGCGAGACATGCCTCAGATTTACTGTAATAAAACAAACTGACATAAAAACGATCATGACAGCCAAACATACACTGAAACATAAAAATAAAATTAATAATATTTGGCTAAAAAATGTTAAAAGTGAGTCACATAAATGATGAGACTGTTGTGAGTTAGTAGCTAAGGCATGATAGCATATAAAATAACATAGTATTTGGTACTGGTGAGAAACCCTGGATGTTTTATATGAACTGAGCAATACAGTAATCCACCACAATGTGGTGTTGCAGCAGTAAAAAACAACCGTGCAGACATAACATCAAATTGATAATATCAGACAAGAAGATCTCTTTTACTCACCATAAATTACTTCATGCATGTACTAACATGTTCTCAAATGATAAATAATGACATACAACAGATTCGGCTTTTATGGCAATATGATGAACAAACCATTTGCTGTGATTTACTGCTGCAATACTTATCGATGGATTCAATTTTTCAAGAACCACTTAACTTCGCAAGTAAACAAGCTGTAAGTAATTTAAAATATCACAAACAAATACAACTGCACAAAAAAGAACTATCTGTATTGTTTGCATGCAAGTAACATAAATGTGCAAAAAAAATATCTGAAACAGTGCTAGAGAATAAACTGCTTCAAATGCAAAGCTACAAGCTGCAGAATTAATAACAAAATCAAGAGATTAATTAAGCAACACAACAGATGGCATAGTGTCTAAATTGAAATGCATATACTTGTGGATAATATGGCACACTGTCCATGCATGGTGCATGTTAGTAATACATTCTGCATTCTGACAGACACAAAGCAATACAAAGACTGTCATTCCGTGGCTATAATACTGTGTACACAGCCAGCAATGTGTAGCATCAGCAGCCTACTTAGCATCAGATGAGTTGCCGTACAACTCTGAAGAGCTAAACGTAATACAGAAAACAGACAATTTATCGCGAAATTCACTAAATTATACAGAACCATATGAATCTGGTGACACAAACTTCTGACAATTGATAAAACTGATCAATACTTACACATTAAAACGTGACCGCCTACACAATGTCTGTGATAAATGCCTGAGGCCCAAATAAATGTACCAAGTAGCAGAGACAGTGTTCATAGGTCAATGGCATTATTTCTGGCATTATGACTGCAGATATGTTTTAATATATTTATTACATTCTCAAATTGAACTACATTATGATAAAAAATGGCAATATACAGATCGCAATACACCGCTGCATAATTATACTGATAATACAATTACAGATTCCTACATAACTGTACTGTCATTTGCTTGGAAGCACCACCATTATGTATGATCATTTTTTTACTTAATAATGTCAAAAATCATCACATAATTCATACACTGGTCAAACTTCGTTTCAATAAAACAGTTGTTTACGAAAATACTGCTGTGTTGTCACATCATTTCACCTTCTATATTATTTGTAATCTTCAGCCCAAATACCTCAGTTATGAGCCTGAAATTTATATTAAGACTGATGCCATGTTGCAGTGCCGGCAACATCCATCACAATGGGGCTGTTTATCGTAACTCGATGGATTATAAATGGGTCATTATAAATGCCAATCATTTATGGCAACAAGCAGTTATGACATATACACCTGCTATAATAAGCAGGTGCAATTGCTCTAGGGCTGTAAAATTAATGCATTAACGAATGCGCTAAAAAATAATCGCGATTAAATTTGAAGAATAACGTCGTTAAAAATTTTAACGAAAACATGACGAAAAGACAGCAATCATTCATTTCTTTAATTTTTTAAACTTGATTTCACTCATCAAATAAATCAACAAACTAATTTTATCAATCAGGTTGGTTGGTTGGTTGGTTGGTGTTTAACGGCACTTTCAGCACAAAAAAGCTCTATCGTGCCATGCGAAAAGTAAAAGTTAGTTAAAGATATTAATTTCAGATAAGAAGTAAAAATATGTTGTTTAGGATATTAGTTAAAATGTGTGAGAGCTCAAAAGTTGTGACAAGATGATCACGATGAAGATGAACAACTAAAAAATAACAGTAACTAAAATTATAATGAAAACATTAAAACAGTTCATATGAACTGCTTTGTTTAAAGGTTAATGGACTCTCATGCAACCGTGTCTTTGTGGAGATGTACTCCTCGACAAAATGCATGATTGGATACGGCCTGGCTAACCAATTACTTGGCAAAGTAGTCCAGACAAACTAGGCTAACTGAAATAATACACAACACAAAATCCTAAACAACTAAACCTAACGAAACCAAACTAACCCTAGTTCAGGAACACCTTTTATGCCATCCGGGCCTATTCTTTAACAACAGTCCCCGGGTCCCAAATGGGCAAATTTAATCAATCGATTTAATATTATTCAATCACGCAATCGTAAAAACTCAAAAGACTGTCATTGCCAACTGTCAATAAGTTCAGTGACCTGCACTAATCAGTCATTGCAATCAGCTGTCAGTACTAGGAGCAGACTAGCATTCAACTGCAATGGGCCGCCGACAATTGAAAAATATAACAAACAAAATGTGTGTTAAAACTGCGATTAAAAAAATTAACCGCGCAATTAATGCGATTAAAGAAATCAATTGCTCGACAGCTCTAATTTGCTCCATATATGGGCAAATACATCTCAGTCTTCCCAGTGGTCTTCTTGAAAATTTTATACTTTTGTATGTTTCAGATTTTCACCTTCATCACAAACATACCGCACATTCTGTATGCAGCTGAAAATGTTATGTGATCCATATATTTGTTTTACTGAAAGTTTGAAACCGGAAAAAAACACCCTATCATGTACCAAATCAAGCAGTGGGTAATCCACGCAGTACCCACAAAACAAGTATATCTCTCTGAAGTAGTGCCACCTGTGGATATTATCCTTCTACAGACTTTGCAGCATGCATTTAGTTTTCGCACCAAAGTCACAGTTGTCTGCACGAGACAGTCTATAGGAACATCAGCCAGCTGTGCATATGTCACACCTGCGAGCACACCTGACTTGACAACAGGGTGACAGTCTATAGGAACATCAACCAGCTGTGCACCTGTCACACCTGCGAGCACACCTGACTTGACAACAGGGTGACAGTCTATATAGAAACATCAACCAGCTGTGCATATGTCACACCTGCGAGCACACCTGACTTGACAACAGGGTGACAGTCTATATAGGAACATCAACCAGCTGTGCATCTGTCACACCTGCGAGCACACCTGACTTGACAACAGGGTGACAGTCTATAGGAACATCAACCAGCTGTGCATATGTCACACCTGCGAGTACACCTGACTTGACAACAGGGTGACAGTCTATATAGGAACATCAACCAGCTGTGCATATGTCACACCTGCGAGCACACCTGACTTGACAACAGGGTGACAGTCTATATAGGAACATCAGCCAGCTGTGAATATGTCACATCTGCGAGCACACCTGACTTGACAACAGGGTGACAGTCTATATAGCAACATCAACCAGCTGTGCATATGTCACACCTGCGAGCACACCTAACTTGACAAATCTTTGAAGCAACAAACGAAACACCTGGACAAGTTCCTCAAGCAACAGGTGAATTAATGACGATTCTGTCTGACGTGTAGTCAGAAATGGTTCAAACAAATAAGCCACACTGCTGATAAAATGCATTATATTTCCTTCCTGCAACTGTAACACAATATGTAGGTTTCTGTTGACATTTACTGGGCAGGGTTGCTAGTCTTGAGATCCTGTTGATCCTGTTTACCCAGTGTATATTAGGACAGTGCAATCACAACATGTATGCACTTTACAGCAGCAGAAATTATATGTTTGCATGAATGCCATATTGTTTAAAATTCTGGGATTTATGGTACATTTCACAAAATTATTGGGCATTATGGGACACTTTCTAAAATTAAGGGATTTATGGGACACCTGGGAAGACTGACAGTTGGCTCATGTGAAGAAAACATGGTAATTGACATGACAGAAACCAATAACAAAAGTGTATAAATTTTACTACAGAACTTAACAGAATAGATACAAAATTCACATTCTTCACATTGAATACAACTCAATATAATAAAGTTAGAAAGCAAGATTATTACCCGTTAATCAGGTCGATGCAATGGCCTTCATTGAGACATGGTAAGGATCGACAATCATCTATGTTGGTTTCACAGTTAGTGCCTGTGATGCCAGCAATACACCCACAGTGATAGCCATTGACGAGATCAGTGCATGTACCGTTGTACTGACATGGGTCGGACTCACACTCATTGATATTCACCGAACAGTTGAGCCCTACACAGATCCAGATCCAACAACTGCAGAACACACTCAAACAAGATCAAACAGCGCCTATCCTGTCAACAAACCATTACGACTGCCATTTGATATCAAATTACATTACATCAAAATCCGTTCCATATTCTGGTGAAGAGACAGAAATATATTTGGCACAGGATGCAAGTACGGTATGGTATAGTAGGTTTTAACTTCCCACTCGACATATTTTGGCGATAATTTTACGGGTCACATGACCCAATCAACAGTGTCATAGCACTGAAGGACAATGGTTAGTGAACCAGGTCAAGGGCCAAGCCACCGGCTCAGCTCACTAAAAGGTAAAGAAAGGATGTAAGCAAACAAACTTTTAACATATCTACACTGTGTCCCAAAAAAGTACCGGTAGTACACAAAACTCATAGCGATAACTTTGTCAATTCTTAACTGATTTTCAAAATTCTTTCACTACTTGAAAGAAAAGTAAATTTCCAACAAAATCCATATAATACTTCCCACCACACCTTCAGTATATTGCCGAACTAACTTGCAAAAGTTAGAAGTTCAAGTTTCAGCATATCTGGAAGAAAATGCAAACAAAAATGTAACATGCATTGATTTTTGAACACACACCCAATTTCAATGGTTTTAGCTTACTTACTTGTTGTTTCAATTTCCAGTTCCTGTTAAATATTCTTTGCAGATAGCAGACAATTTTATCTAAACAAGTGTTGTGAACTGAAGCAGCGTTTTCTGTATGTTTGGCATGGCATTGACCAGATCATCATTGACAATGCAATTGACGAGTGGTGTGGACGTCTTCGCGCATGTGTGCAGGCAAAAGGTGGAAACTTTGAGCAACTATTGTGACAATATTCAGCCGTATGACAAGAGACATTTCAGTTTTTGTGAAGTGTAACAGGATTTTTAGATTGTTTATTTTTGGAAATTACCACAAATTCGAACTTCTAACTTTCGCAAGACAGCGCAGCAACATACTGAAGTGTAGTGGGAAGTATTATATGGATTTTGTTGTTGGAAATAATTTACTTCTTTTTCAAGTAGTGAAAGAATTTTGAAAATCCGTTAAGAATTGACAAAGTTATCGCCATGAGTCTGGTGTACTAATTTTTGGGGAAACAGTGTATGTACAGCACAATGAAGACAGAGAGACACTTGGAAGACAGAGCTAAACCAAGCAAGATCAAAGCCCGATACAGTTGATCGACCTCTAAGAACTGCTCGTAATTTTGTGCACCATTATAGCAGTACACTACACGATGCTGTAACAGTAACATTCCTTCCTCCAGACCAACATCACATCTCAGATATGGCCAAGTGGAGGTAAAGAAGGGATAAGATGGAAGATGGAATGGACAAAAGCCGCAGTGGACAAAGCAAACACATAATGCATCCATTGCAACATAGGCTGCAGAGACATAACTACTTCTAAAACAGCATCCTCTGATATTATTGGCATTTTACAGTGGAAAATACTGAAAATGCAGAACTGACCAGCAAAGCCTGCAGCACATTGACAAACATAACCGTCATCCTGGTTGACGCACGTTGCACCATTTAGACATCCTTCGTTGCCAGCAAATTCACAGTATGTACTGTGACGTTCACAGTATCGGCCTTCAACAGTACACATATACACTATTTTAATGACATAACCTGCAAGCAGTGAGATGACACAAGTAAATGCACCGAGCAGAAAAACATTTGAGAGCTCAGATATAATCAACCTCATACTTTTTTAAGCAAAAGAGCAATTTTTAAAAGATGCCCTTCCTGACAACACCTAAAAAAGTCACGTAGGTCTCAGGAGGCAGTGAACATGGCTCAACCACGCGAGTCACTCACGTCAATTACTCAGCTCAGCTGCTCATCCACTCAGTTACAACAGAATAAATAACTAACTTCAAATCAGTAATTCAAATAAACCACACACCTTTATGTTTAAACATACCAAACCAAATAGCAACATTGTTTGGTACAAAAATATTTAATTTGTCACTAAGTCCTCTGAAAGATAAAACAAAAGCAGAGAACCAGCTGAAGTTATTTCTGCAGCAAACAGATGCACAGTTCCATACTTCAGTGGACGGAATTTAAAGCTAAAGGTCATATTTCGCTCATGTTTCACTTCAAGCCTAACAGATGCTACCTACATGTACTGTACACAGCAGCAACAATTAGAAAGAAGCACACGAACGTAAATACCTGAAATAAGCAGGCGGCCAACGTTTTTACAGTAGCAAACAAATCCATGCAACTGTTTGTCATCTAACTCACATTTGCCACCATTCAGACAAATTGACGGTTCGTACTGACATGCATCAATCACTGTCTCACAGTGTGTTCCATTGTAACCGACTCTGAAACGCCAATTGCTGCTAAGTGAATTGCGGAATTTATACATGTAACAAAATAGCGGAAACACTGCAGAATATGTCAGCTAACATTTTACATACACAATCTAGCAGAACTTTGGCCACAAAACCTTAACAGAAAAACACATTCAACAATTTACTGAAAGGCAGGACATCTTGTTACTGTTGTCAGTAATAATCAGCCTACACTATAGAGTGGCTCAACTGCGGCACATCTGATCAGTACCATAATAATTAGCATGTGATCAGAGTTAAACAGAGCAACTGATAAGCCATACGTGTAAACACTGCCACGATGTTCCGTCAAATCAACGACTGCTGATTCACACTGACAACTGTAATTGCCGATTCCATTGATGCATGTCCCACGATTCTGACATGGGTTACTTCTACATCTGTTACTCTGCTCACTGCAGTTTGTTCCGGTGAAACCTACGTGACAGCATATCACCAACTCAGTCCACACACAAACATTAACTCCACAGTCCACAAGACCTCGACGCTCACTTTGCTGCACCATACTGGCGGCACCGTACTCGCAGCACCATACTGGCGGCACCGTACTGGCAGCACCATACTCGCAGCACCGTACTGGCAGAACAGTACTGGCGGCACCATACTGGCAGAACCGTACTGGCGGCACCGTACTGGCAGCACCATACTCGCAGCACCGTACTGGCGGCATCGTACTGGCAGAACCGTACTGGCAGCATCGTACTGGCAGCACCATACTCGCAGCACCGTACTGGCAGCACCGTACTGGCAGAACAGTACTGGCGGCACCACACTGGCAGAACCGTACTGGCGGCACCGTACTGGCAGCATCATACTCGCAGCACCGTACTGGCGGCATCATACTCGCAGCACCATACTGGCAGAACCGTACTGGCGGCACCATACTGACAGAACCGTACTGGCGGCACCGTACTGGCAGCATCATACTCGCAGCACCGTACTGGCAGAACAGTACTGGCGGCAATATACTGGCGGCACCGTACTGGCGGCATGCCTTAGAGATACAACAAAGCAATGCACAGTTTGTCTACTTCCACTGCTTTGTGCACAGCATGCTGGCAGTTGCTTAGTTTATTGCATTTTTCTACAAAACTATGCACTTCTAAGCTAAACCAAGTAGTTAATTTTGCTGTAATTTTCAGTATATCTCATGTAGCTGTGTGCTATTCTAGTTTAGTACTTCAGTTAGAACACACAGAGAGAGACAACCCTCTATTATAATGATGACTGTTATCGATTACTCAGTCCACTGCACCTTTAGGCTGCGTTCGAAAAGTCGTTCAGATCGCTTGCTCCAATTAACAAGATTGGTGGGTGGAGCTAACCTAGATCATAAATATCGCTTTTAATAAACGAACGGCACAATGATCATATCAAGATAAAGGAATGTGACGATGTGTTGTTGTCTTTGGTGTGTGATATCTCGGGCCGGGCCGGGTCGGTTTTTAGGCTTAACCTATAGTGCTGTAGGAAAAGCGGGGTACTGGTAATGGAATCGGTTGAAATCGTGCAATACTGGCACATCAGCATCATCATGATACATAAAACATAAGCTAACAAGTTTTAGCGGATCACGCAGTCAAAAAACTAAAATAATAACAACGTGCGCTATATTTTACATTTCCTCACCTGCCGATGAAACACGTTGTTGTTTCATCGGCAGGTGAAACAACCATTTTCTTCCGCCATCTTTAATCTGAACCACACTGATCTG
>Ga0209149_1001494_pt1 | contig 11927 bp, 9 predicted proteins | sample WorMetTyACAVOLI2_FD_187423 | JGI IMG/M metagenome (GOLD analysis project Ga0209149, IMG submission 187423) | Marine gutless worms symbiont microbial communities from Max Planck institute for Marine Microbiology, Germany - Olavius algarvensis... ... | reverse complement strand
ACCCAACCCAACCCATAATGTGCCCGTCAAAATTCAACCCAACCCAACCCAACCCAACCCATGGGTGGACCCAACCCATGTCCATGTCTGCGGTACGGTCGATTAGGGTCATTCAAGATCATCGGAATTGGTACCGATCGAAATCCCGCAAGCGACTTCCTATTAATTTTGTATTGTAATTTTGTAACCGTATGTCCGTATTTTATTGTTTCCGAGATATAACGATTAATTGATAGAAAATCAGCGTTTTTTCGCCATTTTTACCCACCTCCAGTCTCGTCTGAAGCCATCGCTAGGGGATTTCCTATGGTATGAAAGTTGGGCGGCGGCGGCGGCCTGTAACGAGTATTGGAGATAGCGTAACAATGTAAACAACGATCGTACGCGTGTATAAAGGAAATAAACTTCTTCTGGATTATTCTACGATGAAAACCACATGATCGTATAAAATATGATGAGTGAATACCACGCACAAACGCACAAACACGCCGCCTATGCCTATGTCGCGCTCCAGTATGCATAGCTATCTAAGCTGAGCCCGACAAAAATTGACACTTCACTCGTATAATTATTAATACAATTAACGACTTAGTGTTAAAGGTGTAAATTTAGAAACGCAATCGTCTTTATAGATTTACTTCGCGGCAAGTAAAGCAAACGTATGGCGCCACAGTACCGTGCAGGCGGAATCGAGTTGTTTTTTGCTAGCGTTACACGATATTGCCCTGAGCAACTTATGTAGAGCATGTGCAATGTCCGATAGACGCTGCTTCAAAATCCATTAAAATCGTGTGCAATACACAAACGGTCTATTAGTATAGGCCTGGTAGAATTAGAGTCAGTTCTATGCTGTTTCAACGAAATAGCATTAACCCTTTAGACTCCAAAGGCAGTGCCACGTCGAATAATACGAAGTTGGTACACTGGCTGTTGATGGGTGGGCTGTTACATTTGGCATAGCGAGGATGGGCCTGGGCGGGCTGCGGCCCCGCCCAGTCCTTTCCTCGCTGCACCAAATATAACAGCCCACCCATTAACGTCCAGTGTACCAATCACTGTATTGCTATGTGATGGTCCGTTGCTCTGCGGGTTTAATGTGGCGATAAGGGGTTAACTATCAGGAGATGATTTGTATCATTGGGGCTGCTTTAATCGGGAATATGTTTACTTTCGATCCGAAATCTGACATCGCTGCTGTAGTCAGCAATCTCGACTTCTCTGTACTAAATATACGCTGTGTCTCAAAAAAGGTGCCACTTTTATTTTTGCAATAACTTTGGCAAATATAGACCGATTTTAATAATTCTTTCACTGTTATATTCTCAGATGTACTGCTGAGGAAGGTTGTATTAAAACGACCACCTCACCTCAAGTCTGTTGCCGCACTACCTTGCAACTGTACAACATATTCAATGTGGTGCAATAACGTTTAATTTCAATAAATGTCTACCAGAAATGTTATCTGCTTGTTTGTATGTCTATGCAAATAAACTTCCAGCATGTGTTCAAAATGTCCACCTCCTGAACGCGTGCATGCATCGGAACGTCTCTAGTGTACACGTCCGACGTTCAGCGAGACTGTCACGGTGTCAGCCAGAGTTTCAAAACTCGGCTGCACAGAGTTGTTTTTTTGTAGAGCCGGGGGTGAAAATAAACGGTGGTTATTACCGCGACGTGTGCTGCTAACGCAGAAGTTATTGCCAGTCATTAGGCAGATATCAGGAAATGAGTTCGTGTTTCAGCAGGACAGTGCTCCAGCACACCGTTCTCGTGAGACAATGCTTTTACGTCGAGAGACGCGCCGGACTTGATTTCACCGGAACAGTGGCCCCCGAACAGTCCAGATCTTAACCCGGTGGATTACAAAATCTGGGCTACAATGCAGCAGCGCGTCTACCAAAGATTCAAAATGTTGACGAACTGCGACAGTGTCTGCTGAACGTTTGGAGCAGCATTGAACAAGATGTCATCGACGCATCCATTGACCAGTGGCGTGTGCGACTCAAAGCATGCGTGCGTTCGGGAGGCGGACATTTTGAACACGTGCTGTAAACATATCGGCATAGACATATAACATTCCTGATAGACATTTATTGAAATTAAACGTCATTGCGCCATATTGAGTTTAACAACTTTCTTGTAAAGTTGTACAGTTGCGCATTCAAGTTTCGCAAGGTAGTGCGGCAACAGACCTAAGCTGAGGTGGTCGTTTTAATACCACCTTCCTCAGCAGTAGATCTGGGAATACAACAGTGAAAGAATTATTAAAATAACTACATCTGCCAAAGTTATTGCAAAAAATAAAAGTGGCACCTTTTTTGAGACACAGTGTATAGGTAAATCTGGGCATTTGTAAAGGATGCCAAAATCGCAAAAACACCACAATGGCGCCAAAAACGAATTATTATAACCAATATAAAGAATCAATGCTGTAGGCCTAGCGTGAGACCAGCCGTTTCAGTCTGCCATGACGTCTTAGCTTCTAAGCCTGTATATTACGCTGTGCGTTATAGCTGCGTCAGCAGCAGCCTCAGTTCACTTTCGCATCTTCTGCCACAGTCGCATCAGTAACACAGCCGGCTTTCTGTACCAACTAACTGTACCAACCGAGGACGTCAGAGGTGTCGAAGATGGCGGCGTTTCAGACGATGAACGCTATCAAGAGGAAGATGCACAAACTGAAGACTGACAAGGAGAACGAGAACGACAGAGTCGATCAACTCGAACAGAAACTCGTCGAACTACGCACACTCAACGAAAAGGTAAACTGTCGACACGAGCACGGGCTGTTTGGCGTCATTTTACGTCTTTGTCAGTTGTAATAAATGTTGTACGTTCCCGATTTTGTTGCTAAATTTATGATGTCCCGGTCCATGGGACGGGAATTAAGCGTTGCCCTATTCTGTCTGTTTATCTGTCGGTTGTCATTACTTTTATTTCTAGTCACAGAAAATGTTGCTACCAAAATACCAAAAAAATCGACAGAAAAAATTGCCAACAAGACAATCTGCAGTACGAGGCGCAGCAAACATACCAGCCCCGGAATTGGAAGGTCGTCGCGTGTATTTGAAGGAAATCGGACCGTATGCGGCGATGTGGCGGACAAAAACGAATTCAATATTTTCGCGTCCTCGACATTAATTTTGACCGTTCAACCTGCAAAATGCAGCGAGGCGATAGGTATTCGACTTCCGGTGTAACTATGTCCATATCTCGTATCGTATCGCAGTGGGTGCTGTGGTGTAGTAGAGTGTCGGACTCGTAACGAAGAGGTTGCGGGTTCGACTCACACCCGGTCCACTGCAAGCAACCTTGAGCAAGTTGCTAACCTACTGTAGGCTCAGGCCAACTCAGCCTCCTACCCTCAGCGGGACGGAAAATGAGTAGAAGCTATACGGCTACGGGGTGAAGGCCTAATGTGGCTGATTGGGGCGATGGTGTGCCTGCTAGCTGCACCGTGGGTCCAATTGTCTGTTAGCACGGGCAATGGATGGCCACATAATGCGCTGCAGCAATATTGGCTCATGCCAGTCAGCTGCCACTTCCGATACTTATGTGGCGCTATAGCAAGTGTCCGGATCTTTACCTTTACCTTTACCTTAAGAGTTAAAGCGAGATATTGGTCGAAAATCGCGATTTTTCATACATTTTACATAACAACCTCCTAGGAAAACGGTTGCGAATGTTTTCGCGCTGTTTTTTTCTTCACAACCGAGCCAGAGCCAGATCGCTGCCTTGTCAGGTGGTGTAACTAGATTCTACAAAAATGTCGTCTGTTTACTCACATCTCTCACGCGTTACAGACAAATGGACAGACAGACGGACAGACAGACAGACGGAAATGCATTATCAATAGCGGAGCGTTTACTATACGTATAGTACGTAACGCTCACTGACCTCGTGATCTCTCCCAAAGATATCCACCAAGTTTGAAAGTTGTAACTCTACATGTTTATTAGTCATGGACTATGGTGGATTTCGTGCAGGCATCTGAACTCTTGAGCTAAAGTGGCAAGACCAATATACTTGAACACCCTAAGCCCGGTACACACTGGCAACAACGTTGAACGTATCGGCAACAAAGTCGACCGTGACAAGCTGTCGTTGTTGCAGAGTTGGACATGGGTCGGGTCCGGCATGGGTCGGGTCGGTTTGGGTCGTGTTGGGTCACAAAATCTCCGTCTTGGGTGGGTCGGGTACTCGGGTTGGGTCGGGTCCAGTGTCAAAATATCTAATAAATATGCAATTTATATGCGAGAAATTCGTCGACTATAATTCCTAATGATAAGAAGTTGTAACATTCCCATTTTTATAACCGTTTACTTATTTATTTCACTTTGGTTATTTACCTCCGACAACGGAGGAGATAATGCGATTGCCGACGTTTGTCTGTCTGTCTGTCAGCTAGATTACTCAAAAACGTGTGGATGGACTTGGATGAAATGTTGCTTGTCGACAGACGTCGGGACGTGGAGGAACTGATTAACTTTTGAGCCCGATCCCGAACATAGTCCGGATGCCGGAACCGGATTACTTTCTCCGATATCGTATGCACTGCAACGCGCGGAATTTTATTACGTCGGAAAAATCCCACATACAGGTATTGAGCATGGTTATTCGCCGCCCGCCGCAGCAGCGACGCGTGGTTTTGAGGCGTCGAAAGACCGTTGTTGGAGGTAAATGCGCTCTACCGAGTGCCGTTCTAGTTTGGTCGCTTTTTCTGCCGTATGGTGACATGTGGTGCTTATCATGGTGAAGAATAATCGACAACGTGCAAGATGGGTCGGGCTGGGTCGGGTCCAGAGTTTCGTGTTAATTCTGGGTCGGGTTGGGTTGGGTCACTTCACTTGTGGGTCGGGTTGAGTCAGGTCAAGAAAATTGGACCCACGTCCAACTCTGCGTTGTTGCCGATTTGTTGCCGGTTTCGGCAACAGTTGACCTTCAACAAAGTCGACCGTGTTGAATTCAACTTTGTCGCCAGTGTGTACCGGGCTTTAGTGCAACAACAGCACAACTCTGGAAATGTTGTTCTTACCTTAACAATAGCTCAAAGTGTTCGTTGTCGCCAGCTCTATGGATTGGTAGCTTGTACAGGCACAACGTGTGAAAAATAAGAGGGACAGTAGGTCTATATTTTTGAACAGCATGTAAAGTTAATTTAAAGATTTTTTTTTAAATTCAAACCGTTAAACAATGCCATAATACTGCATATGCTGCAAAATCATGTGCATCATTAGCTACGCGCACGCAACTTAACGTCAGTTGTGCAGTTATTGCACAGAACACGTCGTCGGATAAGTGTCACATCGTGCTGTCTAATAACACGAGACGTGCTGTTTTTGCCCGATTAATTATTTTTGCTTGCGTGGGTTAGGTTCCTTTACTTCTGTCGGAAAGCTGTCTGTACACATGCGCACAAGAACTACTGGCATCGTGATAACATACCGGTACTCAGTTTGGTCGTTTTTTTTCGCTGACAGACGGACAGACTGCAACCATCTGTTATTGCTTCCTTCCTTATGAGGTTGGGCTTAACAAAGTAATATACTAAAATACTCACTTATTGATAACATGGGTTTAAAAATTATCATATACGTCACGCTTTAAAATAAATTCAACACATATTGAAAGCATAGCTATCATTTCTGTCTAGTACAATCCCAGTATAGCATCGCTTTTAGACGAGAATGAAAATATAGTCGCTTACGGACATAACATAACATAACCGAAAAAAAACGCGCTGTCATAAAGCTTGCAAGGGTGGCAACAAGTGGCACTGATCTATCCGGGTACAAGAGGTCCTAGTAGCACGGACATTGACAATTTCATAAAAGTAGCGTACTACTGGTTGCCCGTTTAGTGTAGCGGTAACACGTTGGACTTGATCAACATACTTTACGCTAGGCCCAGTTAGTGCCTGGGTGTGTGACCATTTTTGGACGGTTAAACTACCTCGGCGCAGAACCAGGCACCCAGGCCTACTCATCCTGAGCCCGTCCTCTGTGGCAGGCCAGAATAAGTACCCGGTGAAAGCTGGGGGAGTAAACAGGCACATCGCGTGATACACCAGCCCGTATCCGTGGTCTCGCAGTGTGGTGCTGGTGCCTGGCTGTACGGACTGGCTAGCGGAGATCAGTGCCGACTTACGGGAAGCGGTAGCGCATCTGAGGCGTGTTCCCAACGATGCGCTGTACAAATCTACTGTTACTTTACTTACTTTACTTACGCGGTGTGTGCTGGTTGCGCTGTTGTCAGCAAGTGGAGGAAGTTTTGGTGCTACAGAAACGCATCACTCAGATACAGAACGACAAGACGCAGGCGCAGTCTCAGCTCGCTGAGGCAACCAACAAACTCGACACTATTCAGAAGCAACTGAGCATGGTAAATTAGCGTGTTTACAAGCTCGTAGCTTAGTGCACGAATACCGAGTAAATTACACGATAAGTACAAACCTTTTGCCAGTTTGTTACTTTAGACCCCGAAGGCAATTATAGTGCCACATCGAATAATACGAAGTTAGTACACTGGCCGTTGATGGGTGGGCTGTTACATTTGGTGCAGCGAGGAGGGGCCTGGGCGGGCTGCGGTCCTGCCCAGTCCCCTCCTCGCTGTACCAAATGTAACAGCCAACCCATCAACGGCCAGTGTACCAATCACTATTGCTATATGATGGTCCTTTGCTGTGCGGTTTTAATGTGACGATTAAAGGGTTAACATTGCGAGATACAACGTTACGAGTGATCTATGCACTGCGTACTACTATAATCAGAGGGGCGTCTAGGGAGGATCTGGATGCGGCAACAGAATCAGTGAAATGAGTGAATCCGGCTTCTTAATAGCGTCCCATAGTAGCCATAGGTATGTCTTGCTTAGTTTTCCAGATATGACCATAGAACAGACAACGGACGGACGGACGGAGAACGAACCGACGTGTCGGCAACCATAGCATATCTAGCCATTAAGGCCACGGGCCAGGAATAGTAACAGTGAGGTCAGCCACAGCGGAGGTTTGCATTCTCTGAATACTTGCTAACTAAGAAAATATTCAATATGGAAGTTTCGTATAGTAGCTAAATATATTGTGAGTCAAAAACTAGACCCTTTTTATTTAAACATAACTGTCCGATTTTAATAATTCTTTCACTGTTACAGACAGAAATTACCTGTAACAACGTGTATCATAAAATCTACCACCATACCTCAAATCTGCGAGTGCACTACCTTGTAAAATGAAGAAGAATGTATTATCCAACGTTGCTGGCACGATTTCATAATTAAAGATGTGTCAGTCAAACAAGTCACATTGAATGTAACAGATATGGACAAAGTCAGCATTGTCAGTTCACAGGCTGTACTCGTCCTCCTTTAGCATGGACACACGCTTGATGTCTTCCTGGCCACTGGTCAATAGCCTCGTCAAAAATCGACTGTTCAAGACCGCGGCAGACATCGATAAGCCGCCGTCTCAATTCATCCACGCCATGAATCTGTCTATGGTAGACACGATGCTGCATGACAGCCCAGATCTCATAATCTACAGGACTGAGATATGGGCTGTTTGGAGGCCACAGGTTGGATACAAGAAAGTTTGGCGTTTCTTGACGCAGCAGTTCAACTGTTGCACGTGTGCGGCGTAGTGTGCTGGTGCACTGTCCTGCTGGAACAAAAGTCGTTACCAGAAACTGTGTATTTTGCACGGCACTATGACGTCACTATGACGTCGCGAAGCAGCAACAAAGAAGTCAGTAAGAGATATCACCAGAATTTCTTGGTTTGTAACAACAATGAAGTTACCGTATGCATTGCAGATTTATTCAACAGTTTTTGTGAAGAAGTGTATGCGGTTGCATTGTTCAAGGTAGTGCAGCAACAAACTATAGATAAAGTGGAAAATTCATTTATGTGTTTGTGGGCAGATAGTTTCTGTTTGCAGCAATGAAATAATTATTAAAATCGGACAGTATTTGCGAAAGTTATGCTCAAATGAAAAAGGGTCCAGTTTTTTGACTCACAGTGTATATTGTGCACAGCAACGCTGCAGCAACAGCGCGACTTGCCGATAGGCAGCGTTTCTGTCTGTCTGTTTCTGTCTGTCCGTCTGTCTGTCTGTATGTCTGTCCCTGTCTGTCCGTTTGTCTCTGTCTGTCCGTCCGTCCGTCAGTCCGTCTGTCTGTCTAAACAGGCGCTGGTATTGACTCAAAACTAATAACCATACGCGGTAGCACAGGAACTCTAGCTTTTGACACCAAATTTCGTACCATAGGTAGCCAGGACACACTTCAAACCAGACTGCGGTGGGTAAAAACGGCGAAAAACGCAGATTTCCATTAATAAGTCGTTGTATCTCGGAAACGACAGAACATAGGCACACAGTTACAGTAGAAGACTAGCAGAAAATCGCGTATCCTACGGGCTTTCTATCGGTACAAATTTCGATGACCTTGAAAGACCCTAAACAACCGTAATTAACGCACCACCTTACGCTATATAGCTTTTTTCGTAGCTCGCTGTATTGAAGCAAGTGAAAATAGACCCACACTGTCAGCGGCAAAATTATAGCCCTGGGTCGGTAGATTTTAGCACTGCATATAGATCGTGCACAAATTCGCAGGGTGAGTAACCCTTACCTTGATTTCAAGGTCACGATGTTCTTATACGTCAAATATCTCGAAAACGGCACAAGATAGAGCTGTACTTACAATGGCAGACTGATATTAAGTCGTTTTATGATCTGTCGAATGCTGCCATTTCCAACGACCTTGGGTGACACGTAACCCAGATTTCAAGGGCACACCATTATTTGACGTTCAATATCTCAAAAACGGTACAAGATATAACACGTTCACTGCAGACCAGCAATAGATAGTGACATGTGGTTTAAAGATCGAGCTGTGCTGTCGCTAATGATCTTGATCGACCTTCTATGTTATTTCAGCTAGGCCTATCTTTGTCTGAAAGTAGCCTAAGTGTAGCCTACTTTTGCGGTCTATGATAGAAAGTCCAAGCGATCTAACTAAAAATAACATTGCCAATGAGCTTGAATGACCTTTGCAGGTAATTTCAGGCAGGCCTACTTCAGAGCCATAGATAATCTATGGCTCTGGCCTACTTAAACCGTTTCACTGCTTATGTGTCTTAACAACAGTTGCAGAGAGGCCGCGCGATGTTTCGTGTCTGCCAGTAGTCAGTTTCAATTGTACAATACCTCGAGCGCAGTCTTTTATTATTGGTTACTTCCGTTTCAGATTTATAACTGCGTACAATTAAATGCTGCTCTGTTGTCTTCGGCGTAACGTTGAGGCTTCTTGTCATACACTTCATTGTCGTCTCCCGCCATCAACAAACTTCGCCGCTTACCAGCGACTAGTGTCATCAACTCGCCATGATCCGTATGAATGTATTGCATTTGCCGCTCCAAGCCTTCACAGCACGCGATGGAGCCAGATACTAGCCCAAAATCGCAATTTCTGCCTACCTCACCTGCATTCGACGCCCCGTTAGGGGGGGGGGGGTCCCGTCGGAGTATTGCCATGCCGCTTGGTACGGAAAAACTATAATAGTCTGGCTACCCGATGGCGAAAAAAATTTTGAAGATACGATTACTCGTTTTGACAGAATGTACGAACGTGACAGACGGACAGACAGACAGACACCGCATGACGGCACAGGCCGCGCTTGCATAGCATCGCGCGGCAAAAATACGGCATATATAATGTACGAAGTCAATTAGAACGGTCAAACGTCATATGTGAGCGATTATTTCTACTGTTGTATTCGACCGGAAGGATTGTTGTGATGCTGAGAGCGACCTGTGAGCGATACAGAGGAAGAAATGCGAAGAACCGAAGCACGCGTGAAGTGCCGCCCCGATATACTAATCATCGAAGAGTGTAGTTACATGCATTGTAATAGTTGTTTTTTATCTCGTTGGTTCACATAACTATAGCTAAACACTGTGTCCCAAAAAAGTTAGCCCCTTTGATGTTTGATAATAACTTTGGCAAGTGTGGACCGATTTTCAACATTCTTTCACCAGTTGATTCGTGAGAAAATTCTCTATGTATTTCCATGTATACAGCACAAATATTTCCACCTTACCTGCAATATGTTGCTACACTACATTGTAAAAGTCGAAAATCCAAAAATCTTACTGACTTTGACAGCACCTCAACAGAGTGTTGACATGTTCCTGAGGATATTTTGGGACTTGATTTAACATTTAGCAGTAGTTAGACAGACTGTCTCAAGACTGCTCACGCTGACTGACTGACTGACATTTTGAAGTTTGTCAGGCGACGTCTCGAATCAACAGCTGAACATTGTTCAGTTGGATGTTGCTGCATCATGGTGATTATTTCACCATGATTATCTTTGCACCGTCTTCGTTCTTTCTATGCTAACTTCGTACGTTGTACACATTTAAGTGAAGTCATTAGTGTAAAATTTTTATGGCAGGTTACGTAAGATCTCACATTAAATTTTAGTTAAACATATTAATTGTCACGTTCAACGTGAAAATTTGGTAGCATTTTTGGATTTTCCACTTTCAGAAGGTAGTGTAGCAGCATACTGCAGGCGAGATGGAAATGTTTGTAGTATATACAGAGAATTTTCTTACGAATCACCTGGTGGAATAATTTTGAAAATCTATCCATTTGCCAAAGTTATTATCAAACATCAAAGGGCTTACTTTTTGGGACACAGGGTATTTTACGTCTGCAAGGATTATGCAGGTAACGTGTATGAAATTGATGAACCTCGACAACGTATGCCATACCTGAGTACTGCAGAGCTGGATTTCCATTAACAGACGCTGTAACAAACGAACATTTTACCGTGATTGCTTCGGCGTTCATCATAAGTGCAAATGTGGTTGCGTCCATCATATTAGCTTCGCATGCGTGCACAGTGTGAAATGTTTGGTTATCGCGTCCGTAATGTATATACACTGTGTCTAAAAAACCGGACCGCTATATGACATAACTTCACCAATTCACAACATTTACTAATTATTTTTGGTATAGAGAGACCTTATTCAATTCTCAATTGACACGATATTTTTTTAATTGGCTTAGAACCAGCTGCGTGGTTTCCATAACAACAGTAGCGACTTGTGACTTGACATCAGAATAGCGAATTCTGGGCTGATTTCGAACAACGTATTATCGACAAGGCAATCAACGAGTAGCAAAACGATCGTGGACCTCTGTCAAGGCTGAAAGACTGCACTTCAAACACTTTTTATAATTTTGACACCGCACACTGTTCCAATAAAACACTATTTGTTTAAAAGATTTAACTGTTCTGTTCATAGGCAGTATCAACTGTGGAATGACGTGTAGGCCACTTGAGGATTGCTATGGTAACCGCTTCAGCCGGCTACTCTAAAAACAACATCTTCTAACATTGATGTTTAGTTAGGAATATTGAACAGAGGTTATCTAATTTTATTTAAATTAAAGAACTTTTTATCAAGTTATGCCAAAATATCGTACGTTTTTGAACATAGACCGTTTAGTTGCTACTGTTGTTACTGAAACTGCGCAGCTTTTTCTAAGCAATTTAAAAACTTTTTAATAGAGTCAATTGAGAATTGAAGAAGGTCTATCCCTGCCAAATACAATTAGTAAATGTTGTGAATTGATGAAGTTATGTGATATTAATCGTAGGTGTCCGGTTTTTTCGAGACACATTGTAGGCTTACATACGTAAATCTGTCAAAAAAAATCGGCGAACGTATAACATATGCTACGGAATGTTATGCTGTGTTACGTAATGATGGAAACCAGGCGTAACTTCAACTGGAAACTCTGTAAAGCAGATTGGATCTTATTTGCTGAGAATGCCAGTACCTAAAATATACTAGCAACTTGTTTTGTTGGTAGCCTGTGTTCCTTCTTTGTTTGTTTCTATATGGGAAAAACGGT
>Ga0209149_1001492_pt1 | contig 11929 bp, 6 predicted proteins | sample WorMetTyACAVOLI2_FD_187423 | JGI IMG/M metagenome (GOLD analysis project Ga0209149, IMG submission 187423) | Marine gutless worms symbiont microbial communities from Max Planck institute for Marine Microbiology, Germany - Olavius algarvensis... ... | reverse complement strand
CACTGTGGCCAAACGGTGCATCCTAGGCCTATAGTTACTATGGAACACTAATAGGAAACCCTACCCCAGGAATTCAATGGTACAACTTTCGACCCCCTGGGGTGACCCCTAACCGGGGAATGGGCCTCCCGTGAGGCGCTTTTTGTCAAATTACTTTGACCTCTTGTTCTATTTACAGTCGAAGGTTTATCTCCTTCAATTTATCATGACTTTTTCAGAGACAGTATACGAGTCAAATGATTTAAAAATACACTATAAAGTAACATTGTTTATACAAATGTTGCCCTTTATAATGTACACATTACAGTATTAATAACGCACTGTACACAACAATTATTGTTTTCAATGTTTCAAGCATACACAGCACATGATGGTAACAACGTTGTTGACAATAAGATAAAAAATAATGACTACGACAGCAACGATAACGACAGCATATACATAAAAAAGCACTCAAACAGTTCAAACCTCCGCCGAGGACCTCATTTTATGTCGTAATGTGAAACTGATACGCAATATTGAAATCAAGTTCAACCCATAAGTAAGTCGGCATTAAAATGCTGATACCTAAGGAATGATAGTAAACAGCAATGAGCAATATTACACACATATTTCTGAGTAATCCTGTCCATAAACGAATTGGCAAACAAATCAACAACAGAATCAAGTGCCAACCAGCAGAATCAACATCTTTGGCGGGCGTAAAACTACTATCATTCTAAGCAGTTTCGTGTCGTCTAACTAAATTCAAGTATAAGTGCAATATCATAAGAAGTCCTCACTAGGCCTGCAGAAGTGACGTCGATGCAATGGCTTCATCATCGGGTCCTGAAGTCGTTCGCCTGCGTCAACACACATTCAGCCAGACAATAGTGGCGCCAAAAATTAATTTATTACAATTAAAATATACAGGACAATCATCCTTTTTTACAATTTTACTGAAGATATAAGTCAGTTAGTTAGTTACTTACTTACTTACTCAATTAATTAATTAATTAATTAATTAATTAATTAATTAGTTAGTTAGTTAAGTATATTAGACGCATCACCAATCATGTTGACTTGTGACTCGTAAAATCTAACCATCTATAAAGAGCATAATAGGATGATGGCAATAATGATGATGATTACGACGACAACGACAACAACAACAACAATACAGTGGCAATATGTGGATAGACTTTGTGAAAAAGTGAGTTTTCGAACGACGCTTACAAGAGTCAATGGTCTAGAAATGACTCACTTCGAAAGAATGTAAGCGTTCCAGGCAGCATGAGCCAAATAACCGAAAAATTTTCTACAAAATTCGGTGAAGAAGTTAAAGAACCGTAAGTTGTCAAACAAGAGTTGATTAGTCGAACTGAAAATGCGGCTGAGGATATAGTAGTGCAACTAAACCACATCCAGCCTAAATACATTGGGCTTACCTTGTGAACTTATAGCCGATGACCAATCCATCGCTCATTCCAATAACAAGTTCACTTCTCTCTTCCACATAGCAGAGACGGTTTGGATAGTTTGGATAGCGTCCTTGGGGTAAATCAGAGATCATTAAAACTTTCTTGAGTTCACGATCAAGACCTACCACTCGACGGTTTTCATGATCTGCGACAAAGATGTGACCGTGTTTTGGTTCCAGTGCGAGATACACCGGGTTACTAAGTCGATCAACGCCTTCTTCCACATACGCGCGAACTTCAACGTTGGCCCCGGTACGCTTACTTGCTTCGATTTTGCTCACTCGGTGAAATTGTGCATTATCAGTGTGAGCTATCACGTGCCCGCCATCAACTTCCACTGCGTGCCAAAGCTTCGCCAATGACATCCCCTCAGGTAAACGAATTTCGGCTGGTGAACGTTTCCAAAATTTGTATACATATTTTATGAGAGTCTTGGAACTGGTAACTAAAAGGTTCCTCTCTCTTATTGACATTGTGGCGGAAACACGACTATAAAGCGGCACATATTGGGTGATGTTACCATTCTTGTCTAGTTGCCAGATGCACGACTGATCTAATATGTATAACATGCTCATTTTGCAGCAAGCTACAATGTCGCGAAGCCTTTCGAAGCATTCATCATCTATTTCTGAGCAACAATTTGTCTCAACCCCGAAAACTGTTATGGACTTCGACGTTCCTTGAATGATATAAAGTCTTCCATCTAAATAGGCCACTCCCCGAATTTCTGCGCTATCTGCACCATTGGTCCTATGCCTAGGTAGTCTAAATGATTCTTCTGCTTTGACGTTTGCTGGGTCTTGAAAGACGTCTTCTACAACAGTTCGAAATTAACTGCATTAATCATACATCATCGTCATCTTCGTTTACTATGATGTTGACAAAACACACCGTAGGCTACACAATAGCACATAAAATAGAATAAGAACAATAAATAGTCAATATGAATGTTTGTAGAGCATACAGATGATGAAGTTACAGCTACGTAGTTTAGTAATTTTGTGAATTAACTGCCGATCGTGCTGCCTGGGTTTTAGTGTGTAGTGCGTGCTAACTGTTTGAGGAAGGAGATGGGTTAATAATTAAGACGTAATTTGGGATGGTAAAAATTTGGCGGAACATGATGTGATCAGCTGTATCTATAAGCTTAATGCTCGTGATGTAGGCAAGGTCCGTAGGGCAATAGCCTTGGCGTATGCTGCGGCGGATGAAGGCTGTTATTCGTTGTATGTCCCCGGCCGTGAAGAAACATGCACCACCAAGCACTAGACGCATAGTGGCGTCACAGCCTATTGACAAGGGTAGACAAAGTCTAAGGGCCCGAGCGATGTTAGGGGCCCCGAGATGTTAGGGGCCCCCGAGTATTTGTAAATATTGTTTCTGTTGGCACACTGCGAACAAAATTCTCACATCAGCTAAGTTCGGTTTCTATTTCGTCGCAGCATTTGACCCAACTCCAACATTTGCCGGTGCATATATTACGACAATTCGATTTCTGTTTCTCTGCTACTAATTACACGTAATTTAGCCGTAATTTTGACTGGTGACCCGCGTTCCACAGAACGTATTCTTGTTTTCCATTCAGGGTTGGCACGGAAATATCAATGAACGATATATATATCATGATAGTATCATGATATTTTCGCTTTCATATTTTTAAGCGAAAATATCATGATATTTTTGATATTTTCAAAATATCAACCTGTATTATGATTATTAACTTACTTTTCTAATTCATGCACATCTAACACAAACTGCCCAAGTTATTGGATGGTAAATATTGCAGAAAATTTTAACCCTCTGGGTAGGGCGCAACAACGTCACAGACGACAGACACAGACGGACGGCAAACGTAACGTATAGTTCGCCTAAAAACTAAGTTTTAACGTATGGTACAAATGACTGGTAACTAAAGGTCATTAAGTACTTCGTAATTTGTTACATCCGTTGTTATAGAACAAATTATTCGAAATTTCCGTTTTCTGGAACATATAAAAATATCATGATATTTTCCAACCCTGTTTTCAATGCAGTTTGGGCTCGGCCGCGAGCTGGGACTTTTCGTATCCTCTCCGATACACTTGTTATTTTCATTTTAAGGAGTAAGGACGCAGGATCCCCAGGCTTAATATGTCCAAGAGCCCCCAGTTGATTTGTGATGCCACTGTAGACGATGGCATAACATAGTTTGGCAATGACCACTGTTCGGAAAACTGCATGAAGATCCGAAGTGGGCATGCCATGGGAAAGCAGGAGTGCATGAAGTGTTCGTGAACATGATGTAATAACGCCTTGAGTGTGTTCAGCTATTGACAGGCCATTAGTATTAATTGTGACCCTAAGAATTTTGAATGTACTGTGCCGTGCAATACCAGGAACAGGTGGTGGTGGGGTAGCAGTACGCTTAGGCGGGGCCTAGCGGTAGCCTACTCTTATTGTCTGCGAAAATGATCTCGACTGTTTTGGAACGATTAAGTGTAAGATTGTTGAATCTAGCCCACGTATTAATATGTTTGAGCCCAGTAGTCCGGGTGTGACAGTTGCTGGCTTGGATTATAATGTACGTATCATTGACGTATTTGCAAAACAAATTTCCTGGGGTTATGGCTTTCAAGTATGGAAGCTTCAACAACAGCCAAAGCAAGACCTATTGCAGAGCCTTAGATTGTACTTCAGTGATAGCTCACAGGACCTTGCAGAAATTCTAAAGTCTAGTTCTAGGCCTACCCATGTTCTGGGATGTCAAGTTTGGCAAGCTTTCAGAGGAAAGAGTGGCGAACTGTATCAATGCTTTGATAAAAATGGGGATTAGTGGCGAGGAGAGAGGTGATAGTGTAAATGATAGATATAATTGCTGCTGTGGTTGAGCCGGTTGGCCGAAAGACGTATTTTGTAGTTTAAGGTCTAATAAGTTATTTTAAAAAGCCGCCTACTGATTAATTTAATACGCATTGACAATTTATCACGCCATATGCGGTATACGCAAGCCACTTACCTATCACGACACCATGGCTTGCGTTATCCCGTGACCCACACGATGATGTGTCGCAAAGAACATTTCTTCGAAACCAATCCGGTAGTCGGTTGTTGACTGCAACATAAATCATTTCACCAAACATAGTAAAAACTAGAGAACTAAAAACTGCACGAGGTCATCCGACGTTGCACTTGTCCGACATCCGTTGTAAATGTTTCCCGTACCAGTGTTGCCATGGCAAGCAAAAAGGCGCAATAAACCAACGGACGAATGAAGGTGTCAGCGTCGGCAGTTGAAAGCCTATAATTGCCTTATGAATGAAAAAATGCTGTAATTCTGTTAGTATAGTTATAATGAAATTTGTAAGTAAAATCTTAACGTGAAATTGTATCCACGATCGCATCTATGTAGTCTGTGCCGTAAATTTGTGAATTCATTCGCTAGGAGTCAGCACCTGTTTGACATGGCGGCAAAACCGACTGACGTCAATTCAATTTTTTCTCGTATGATGATCCCTTGTTCCTGTTCCAATTTCCCCGAAAATGTAGTCACTTAATCTGTTCGTGGTAACGATCTTACTTCCCGCGAAATAGGTTAAGTGTTCTTGCAAAGCGAAAGGCATATATTCATCACGGGACGGAAAGCGAGACGGACAGAAGACGAGATGGACAAGACAAAAAGACATAGACTACAGAGGCATTAATTACCACAGGTGTGTAGGCTATAGCTCCTACTCGTACAAAACCCGTCTTCGAGCTCAACCTGCATTTTGGTCCCAACTACACTGACAAGTTTGCATCTCCAACGGTTGCAACGCTATCGTGCTAACGAGATTTTGCTGACTCAGCAGAACAAACGTACAGACACCTTGAAAACAATACCAGATTTCGCTATCGTGTCTGGTAAATATTACAGGGACCATGCACGTATTTGGTATTTACTTTGTAAGTTCGAACACACAGTGACCACGAAACACGCAGCCACTTTACGCCTATTTTCTAAGTTTATCTGGTTCAGCACATAATTCCCAAAGTTCTGCAGGAAAGCATCTGAAGACTGTTGAAGTTGCATTTTGTACAGACCGATGCCTTTCCTGATGTTCAGCGTCAACACTGAAGACATAATGTGAGAAACCGTCATGCGTCAACAAGCATAAATAGTGATACATTCAACGAAACAGACATAGTAACAGTCATATGAACATAATGTGTTAAGCAAGTACCTGGTGAAAACTTTAAGACGACCCAAGCAAGGATTATTATTATCAAAGCGGACAATGTTTGCGTAGCCACCAACACTTTCTGCCAAGGGTCAGCTTCATGTGTGTCGTCGTCACCTTAAAACACATATCAATGGTAATTTAGTACTTATTTTGGCTGTAATGAAGTGTGTTCATATAAATCATCCTCTTTTTCTTTTCTTCAATTCTCACAGAAAATTAACGAATTTTAAACAAAATTTGAAAAAAATAGCTGGCAGAAATCTGATTCTAAGCATCCAAAATAACTCGCCTATTTTTAAAATCCTCTTTGTTCTCGTTAATGTAAAGTGGACCTGAGATGGTAACCGTAGGGTTGGCGGTACGTAACGGCAACTTACTGTCGGGTTTATGACTAAGTAGGCCTAGTTTGCGGGCTTGACTGCATGATCAGGTCCGGCCCCAATGCTCGTATCGAGTACGGATTATCCATACCTTTACAGTGGATAGCCAAGCAAACAGAACAACGTTCTGTGGCTCGACTTTGTGGCGCCGTGATACAAATGTTCTGACTTACTTACTTACTCTCGAATTTCGGACTACTTTTTAGAATGACGCACATCTGATTTATTTCGAGGGAGGTACTCACTTATCAACGGTACATTAAAACATAGTAGTACATGCTCGACAGTAACTAAATCAGCAAAGCATACAGCTGAGGCAAACTCTCAACCCACGAAGTCGAGAATGATGCAGAATATGTGCCTGCCAGATGAGGTTAAATCTCATCGGAATCTTGAGATATCTGGTAGAAAGGGATTTTTGCGACATATGTTGGCGCCGTGTGACCATGAGCTTTGAGCTCCTGTCCTGAGCCCTGACCCCGAAAGTTAAGCATTTCATGCCCTTGCCCAGTAGATTACTTGTGCTACTGTACATCGAAACTGATTGGTTAATTTGCCTTCAAGATATTGTGTCCACAAATGTTTGCAACGGGCGCTACGAATAAACGAATGGACAACCCGAGAAAATGCCCCTGCCGGCCAGTAACAGTATTCTCCACGAAGTGCAGACAGTGGGAAGTTTACTGTTACTGACAAGACAACACAAGACAATGATTTAATTAAACATTGTTGCGGTTAACATCTAAATTGCTGAATACATTGTGGTGTAGCAGAGTAATGTATAAGAAGCATAACATACTACTGAGGGCCAGAACCAGTTCTTGATTTGTCAAAAAGAGCTGGAAGTCAATGGCGAGGCTTGAATGGTTAGGATTCTTATTAATTTTGGGAGGGGAGAGCACAGCCGAAGATGAAAATAAAGATAAAGGTGAATGTAACGAGGTTTATATAGCGCCTACTCGTGAAACCTCTAAGGCGCTCAGGCATGGATCACACAGTGAGCACACACTTATGACAAACTCGCCAAAACATGCTCTCACCTTATCTGGTGAGCTGGCAGGCTACTTGGCGTCGTTGGGTTTGGTAAACGTGTGCATGGCTTGGTCTGCAACAGCTGGTTGTGATTGACATGACTGGCAAGTGTGCAGTGTCCTGACCTGATGGGGTGTACTGATAGCGTGTAGACCCCTACTGATGACGATTATTACAAACACGGCTTATGAAAAAACCTTCCGTAAACTATTTTTATGCAGTTTACGCACTGGACGTCGGTAGATTTGCTATTTTGAAATACTTAGCTATCTACAATACTTCTGAAAATTACCAGAATGTTTACTTTCAGTGGTGCCGCCATCGACTGAAGTGGAAGCACGTGTTGTGACCAGCAGACTTTCTGAAACTAACAGATATTCAAATAATTCTCATATCACTATAAACATGTACCGACTTGCCTGGTAACATTTCGTTGTCTTGTTTGGCTGTATTTCGTTGGTTGCAGCACAAAGGTGTAAGGCCTATGTCCACTTTTTGACGAAATTGAGCTTTTGACAGTCCGAGTATTTTCCCATCTCTGGACAAATAAATGTGAAGTTTTAATTCATTATAGAAACGAAGAGAAATGACTTTAATGAGCAGTTAATCAAACTTGAGTGGATGCGCAGAGCATTATGACCATACAATTATAGCACGAAGTTTTTAAGTCCGGCCGTTGACTTAATTGCTTCGCTGTCGTTTATTTCTTTAATGACCAAGTAACTTAGAATATTTATTGCCAACAATTTTACGGAAGGTCGTGTTTGTTTACATCATTAGAATCATCGTGATTTTGTCTATAATAGTCGCAGTAAGTGCACAAATGTCGTATTTTCAAATAGTGGGACATACGACCTTTGTATCTTTGCGATTTTCTTAAAAACAGGTACTCTAGATATAGTACCTTTCTGCTATCAACCATATATTTATAGTTTTAAAACTCTGAATGCGTTTGTTGCTATGCTGTGACTCAAAGCGAATGTCAAAATGTTACTATCTGACACGAACAATGTCACATTCGCCTGAAAAAATCAACAAAACCATTCATTAGTTACTTACGTATAATCATACGCTGGAAATTCCATGTTATATTTCCTCTCAGTATAACCAGTAACCGCTGTTCGTCATGCAGTTCCGTCGACTGTCGGTAGTATATCCGTGCACATTTTTACGTTGCACAGTTTGCAATTATAACCGATACCGATACACAATATATCTTTTCAAACGTATCGTCCATATGCAAAGTCAGAAGTAATTGAAAACAAGAGGTCAAAGTAATTTGACAAAAAGCGCCTCACGGGGGGCCCATTCCCCGGTCAGGGGTCACCCCAGGGGGTCGAAAGTTGTACCATTGAATTCCTGGGGTAGGATTTCCTATTAGTGTTCCATAGTAACTATAGGCCTAGGATGCACCGTTTAGCCACAGTGCACGCGCGTGACAACCAACGACCAACGACCATCGACGTCACGACACAGCCTATCTCAATAAGCGCCTCTTTTACTAAAGTAAAGTGAGGCGCTTAACTAGAGGGTAGGCCCTACTCCATAGAGATACTTACCCACGCCGACCTTTTGACCCTGTGTCTGAGCTTAACCTTTGACCTGCAAACTGAATGGAGTGTGTGTTTATTATGAGATCGTAAACACAGGCCCAACGTCTCCATGGTCGCCAAGTAGTAGGCCCTATGCTACAAAATTTGATCGGAAAAAAATATTCAGCCGCTTAATATGTTGTCTAAAAAGTGTGAACAGACATACATAAACACATACATATTCACAGACGGCACTGAAAAATCAATTCGACGGACTGACATAATGCATTGTAAATTATTACGTTCTCCTATGCCAACACTAGCCTGTAGTGCGTGACGCGGAATAAATGAATCGTTGAGTATCAAATAACTACTTTACATTATCCACTGGTTAACATGGAAATGTAATAAGCTAACTAAAGAATGTAAGAACAATTGTTGCCGAAAGAACTTACCGAGAATTGTAAGATGGATTTTGAACGATGCTTCTCCAAATCCGACAGCACACCAGAACACACCACTGTCGTTCAGGTTGGCTTTATAGATGGTCAAGATGCCGGTTGTACCGTCGAAAGACATATGGGGTTCAAATGCACTTCGCACAGCACCGTGGAATACTATTCGATCTTTAGCATCAGATTCTTCTTTCCACCAAATGACACGCTGGTTCTCGTTGTTGACACTTCCAGGACACCACAACAACACGTCTTGTCCTTCTTCAACCGTCATGTTACTTGCAATTGCACTGTCACCTGCATGCATCAACGTAGGCTACTACGTACTACATTTTACATTTACGTACCCCGGTAGTTCTTCTACATTAAAGCAAGATTACCGGACTTATGATGGCCGACAACGATATATTTCGCGTCCCTAACCTAGCCAGGGCTCCGCCTTAAAACCATCCTAGGGATTTCAGTCGCCCATATCACCTGGCCATCTTTGTCCCAACCGTCGAATATTGGCGTCAAAACCTCTTAACAAATTATGAATAATAATTTTGCAATGACATTTACACTGTGGACATCCTCAGTTACCGATGTGCAAAATTTCACGCAGATCCAATATAGATCAATTCGGGAGTTTTCCCCGATACGGGAAATTGTACAACACCTACTCGGCTTTTTTGGGTTCACCGTTCATCCAAAGCTCTAGGCCTACAGTCAAGAAGGCCGTATCGATTTTGATGCATAAACTGGCCTACATCAAAAGACGCGGTGCCTTTTGAGGTCCAGAAAGCAAACTTTTATCCCTTGACGCCCCTTCCTTAAAAACACGTTTTCTTCTGGCCCGCTTTCAACGTAAAATTTTCGGCCAAAACGCGTTTCAACGTACGCGGTCGCAACTGTTTAAAACACTCTTTGAACGTCGAACTGTGCCATTGAAAGTTGTACATTGAATAGGCAAATGGACCCATAAAACCCAATTGCATGGTTAGTTTCCACCTAGTGATTACGTTTGGTTCTACGCATGCGTCGCCACCACAGCATGGCAAGAATGTGTGGAAGTGGAATATTTCCGGACTTGTATTTGTACCAAATTTAATAGGAAGATGTAACGGGACCATACAGAGATGAATAAGTGACCAAAAACCGGAACTGGAAGATAATTCGCGTGATATCAGCAAATGGCGATATAGCTGTAACGCTGTTACTCCGTAACTTTGCTAAGTAACAACAGTTAACAAACATTATTTTAAAGTTACTATGTATAACAAAGCTACAAATTTCTGAACAATGTTACCAACTAACAGACACATTGAAAAAATTGTTGCCGGACCAGCTAAAAATATAACCATACATAACCAGCTGCATGTAGCCTACTGAACGTTAATAACGACAATAGCTATTATTCACCTGCCAAAAATATTTTTTTAACTAAAAGCCTACCTGTAAGTTGAGAACAACAGCTCGCACACAAGAAGCATACTACGAACGTTATATTTCCGAACATTTCGCGTATTTCGGTATTAAAATGTGCCGTTAACTGCATATAGCTCAGGGCCTGTCGTCACGTTGGTGATTCGCCTGCTCATTTATAGGCTTACATGGCCAAGCAACATGCAACACTAGGCCTAAGCTTGGATGATTAGCCTATTGGAATTTTTTGTTGTCATGACGGAGGTAATCGCAAGGCTTAATGGCTATGGCAAGCGGTGTTAACAACATCATCGTGTTATTGAATTTTTTCAGATGTCCGAAATAGTTATTCTGAAATAAGCATTTTGGATATCCAGAACAAAGGAAGCTCACAGGATAGTTCGGCGCTGCAACTATAGAGGACAGCTCTCGCTCGTGGGGTTAGATTTCGATGCTCCCCCTAGGGGCGGGGAGCAGCCACCCCAAACTTGACCCAAATTTTTAACGTTTTCCGTTTAACTGTTTGCCGATCTACTGCTGTGAAACCGAATCAGGTAGAAATGAATTTTATGGCGCATTTCATAGGGCGGGGCATCCTGAAGCAAACATGTATCACAGACCGGGGCTACCTGCAGCAGTTACCGGATCCAGCGGTTGCTACGCGTGGTTGATGTTTACGTTTAAAGCTTCACGAAGGCGTGCTGGCGCGGCTAATTCCTATTCGCCTTCTATAGTAACTGTGGGCGTATCTGTAGCCGTTTGTGAAATATTCAATGTCAAAGAATGGCGTGACCTTGAAAACCAGGTTAAAGGTCATTCAAGGTCATTGAAAATTCGCCGTTCGATAGACCGTACGCGACTTTCTATTCGTCCGCCATTGTAAATATAGCTCTATCTTGTACCATTTTCGAGTTATTTGACGTTAAATAATATCGTGACCTTGAAATCCAGGTCAGAGGTCACTCGAGTTCATTGAAATTGGTGCCATTCGAAAGCTTGGGTGCGGTTTTCTATTCGCCTTTTATAGTAACTATGGCCGTATATGTAGCCGTTTGTGAGATATTCAATGTCAAAGAATGGCGTGACCTTGAAAACCAGGTCAGGGGTCATTCAAGGTCATTGAAAATTCGCCGTTCGATAGACCATAAGCGACTTTATATTGGTCGGCCATTGTAAATATACGACGTATATTTACTAAATATCTTGTACCATTTTCGAGTTATTTGACGTTGAATAATACCGTGACCTTGAAATCTGGGTTAGAGATCACTTAAGGTCATTGAAATTGGTGCCATTCAAAAGCTAAGGTACGGTTTCCTATTCGCCTTAGTAGAGGGAATAGGACAGAATAAATGCACTTACCTCAGCAATTTTACCTTCTTACGCACCCATTAATCATCCACCTGTGCGGTTAGACGTCATCTATGACGTCACCCATTACTCAACCCTAGCCCTAGAAAGCTGTTA
>Ga0209149_1001491_pt1 | contig 11930 bp, 6 predicted proteins | sample WorMetTyACAVOLI2_FD_187423 | JGI IMG/M metagenome (GOLD analysis project Ga0209149, IMG submission 187423) | Marine gutless worms symbiont microbial communities from Max Planck institute for Marine Microbiology, Germany - Olavius algarvensis... ... | reverse complement strand
AAAATTTTACCACCAGACAACTTTTATGATCGTTAACAAACAGCTTGCTAAAAATTATTAAAATCGACTGAACTGGGTCGCAGTTATAGTCCGCCAAAATTGGCGCGTTTTTTTTGAACCACAGTGTAGTTTACTGTCAGTTACATAAAGGGTTAAACTACACAGCTAGCATCAATAACTAATTAATGCATTATGAAATACGGTAACTATTTTTTATGTACAGTTAGTTTTCGTGCAACGTATACGTGTCCGTCGTGAAAAAAAACTCGAAAGTAATTATCACGACTTACTCGACGACCTCGTAAATGTCACGAGCACAAGCCGTTAATATAAAATTATTTAATAAAACAGGCAGCACAAGTTGAAGGCCTAATCATTGCTAATGAACAATGACTGAAGGTAGATGCCATGGCACCATAGTTAAATTGATTTACTGAATTTTTATTCGTCGGCAGGTGTGTCGTAACAAATGCCATTTTTACTCTATATTGACTTTAGGAAGAGTGCTAAAAGGTTTAGAATAGCTAAAGTGATCTTCAGGTCACTCACGGTCATTGATTCTACTGTCCTAGATGTGATTCATCACACGCATGGAAGTTGAAATGTGAGACAAAAAATGAGCTCACGAAAATTGATTTGTCGACGAGTTGTTCGGTGATGTTGACGTCTGGGTAATGAATCTTTAATGACCCGTCCACTGGTCGATACGTGTACGCATCCTTGTCGTTCTTGTCTGCTCGCACGCAACAACGCGTCACAACGAATACACGGTGGCACTACACCTGACCTGACATGATGTCTTTATCTCATTATATTTTCGTCTACTCACTAACTCTTAACACGAAGGCCTCAGACCTGCCGTGACGTCTAATTTCGCGAGATCACGGTATTGCTATAGGCAGTCACTAAACTTTACATTTAATAGATTTTTATGAAGTTGTTTAAGACAGCAAATATGGAAATTGTGAATTACTGTCAAAAACTTTTCGGATGAGATCTACCAAGCATATTTATTACTACTTTGTGACATTATTTTTGCAGCACTTAATTAAGTTTATTAAAAGGGCAAAAGGTAAAGGAAGTGGATTTATATAGCGCCTTTATTGTGGTACCTCACACTCAAGGCGCTCAGGTACGGATCACACAGTGTCACCTGCAAATTACACCGTACCTGCCTCTACCTCGTAAGCATTCACCAGATGGCGCATCCCAGACTGCGGTTGCAGACAAAGCCTACTACTCACTTATCTCCCCCAAAAGGATAAATGGCTAAATCGGCCTGGTTGGCTGATCTACAGCGGACGGTTTATCCACATAAGTGGTCACCCGTCAGCCGCAGGTCGAAAGCAGGACAGCGAAAGTTCGCCTGTCTCAGAGACCGACGTTCTACCAGTGTGCCACGCCATCAACCAATTAAGTTACCAACCAGTTAAGTTTATTAGTTAAGGTATTTTATAATGTATCGTACTACCGTTATGGTGAATAAAGATGAATATAGGTCGGCCCACACCAATAAATCTCCAGCTATGTGTAGCTTTTTTTATTACAAATCTTTACTACTTTTAATGAAATTCCGCTCGTGAACATAATCATCACAGAAACCAATGCGCAGCACAGTAATTGACGCTAACTATACACAAGTGATTCTATAAGAATTCTCCCAATTTCAAGATATTAGGCGTATAGGTATAATCGATTGTGCATATATTACTACAGCCGCAAGATGTTATTACACAAAAATATTATACATCAATATTAATATCAATAAAGGTGTAAAATACTTTGATTTTAAATTAGTTCATTTTAGCTGCACAGTGTCCATAACAGAGATAATTGTACTGACCAGTTAAGTGAATCCACTGAACGTCGAATGTCTTCGGTACAAACGTGCTGTTGAAAATGTCCTCGAATGTAAACAGCTCTTTACCTCCGTATTTACCGTCTGCACACACACATGAACGTTTCGTTGTTTAATATTTTTATACATAAAAATTGTTTTTTTATAATAAGTGATGTGATGGGCAGTAAATAATTAATTAATCACGTTTTTCAGCCATGTTGTCTGCTTCCGTCAATGAGGGTTTTGAGGACTGTCTTCACCCATGTAATCCAATGTCCACCAGGTCGGGGCGGATGACCGGGGAACACGCCCCCAATGTTCGCCAGCCGTCAAATTTTTGACTTAGCTCGACGATGAAAGGATACCGCCGTTCTTGTAATGATAAATACGAACAATGGGCCGTCCAGGTCTCCTCAACAAGTCTAGAGTCGCCCCCGGTCACGTGTCTCTTCCAATCTTCCGATGCGGACGCTGTTGAAACCTCGCTGGCGTCGGCGTTGTCATCCGTTCTTGCGATGTGAGAATAGATAACACTGCCGTCGTGCGATGCTGTCATTATTTTCCTTACCATGCCCCTCACAATAATTACGTACAATCTGATTTTCTTCAGCTACGTAACGGCTGCGACATACTAGTTTCTTGTACTTCAGCAGCAACGTTGCACTTCGTAAATCAAACGTTCGAGCCATTACAACAGCATCGATACAGAGAAACTCGTGCTTCGACGGCTACAGTTGTCTGTATAGACGCCAGATATCAACGCGTGTCAGTTTCTGCGTTTCGCCGGAACAGCGAGTGATTGATCGGACAAGATAATCACTCGACTCGGTGAATGCGCGTCCGCGCAGTGTTTGTTCCGTCAATAATTAAACACGGTACTTCCCTCATTTTCCGAGCAAATAATGGTAATATCGTAACCAAGTCACACGAGCGTAATTTACTTCCTACTTGTTTGGTTAATACTATTACTATAACTGGTACGGTAAACTGAGCTCAGTTGTTAGGTGGAATGGTTCTCATTTAGGCTGTGCAATGATGTTTGTCAGAGAGAGATTTTATCCCTTTGCTGCTCAACATTTACATGGACGATTTAATGCAGGCACTGTTTGAATGTGGGCATGGTTGTTATGTTAATAATCTTTTTGGACGTTTCACATGCTGATGATATAATGCTGTTGTCTCCGACGGTCCTTGGTTTACAGCGCAGATATGATTATTTAGACTGTTTGTTTTCTATTCAGAATAGTTTAAAGAGTTATATGATTGATACTTATATGACTGATAAATATGATCCTATTTCTCTTAGCAGTAACATGACGAAGAATGCTGTGTGGTCACTGGTCATACTTTGAACATCATTTATTTATTTAGGTTATGTGCTAATGTCTAATGTTTGTTTGATGTCTGTCTATTTTTATTGTTCTTTAAGTGTGTACCTTTTTTGTTTGCACTTTTGTGTTTAGTTTTTTTTTACTTTCTGACTTTGTGTCGAATAAAGATATTGATTGATCGATTGATTGATGGAGTAACGTAACGTGTGGTAACGCGAGCTGTTTTGACAATAGCTGAGCTATTTGTGTATATTTATTGCAAGAAACATAATAAACTATCGATTATTGGACATGCACAGCGGCGTCGAATTTTTGAGCCAATGATTTGTGACCTTTATACCAAAGTTGAATAAAATATAGTATGGTCAGTATTTATACATTTATCGAGCAAAAAAAACAAGCACATACCTACACACACAAAACTACACACAAATGGCGACCGTTGCGATATTGGCTGGCTTAGGTAAATAGTTGCATTGTGCTTTAATGTGATTGATTTTACAGTTTTTCAAAAACAAAATAATGCTACAAACAAAGCCGCGTATTTCAAAGTTGCCATTGGCCACTGTGCGAAACGCATCAGATGAACAGGACTGTTTTGAGCTCACTATGATGAACGTTTCTCGGAGCAGGAGACGCCGACAGAAGGAACAACAGTAGTTGTAGCTACGTATCTGTGCAGTACAACGCATCTGCACCAGCTGCAGCCTCAGGCCAGTATGTGGACTGCGGCATAAAGCGACGCATGATTTGTTTCAGAGCACCTATCTTTAACCGTATTAATGATTTCACGAAGCGTTCCACTGCTTACAGATTATAGGTAACAGTATTGGTAATAGTTAACGCTGCGTAGAAATAATAGCAATATAACCTATGTGTACAGGACTAGGTCCCTTTGCTTTTAATAAATTGAACTGAACTGAATTGAAAGATTGTAGTGTTTTAAATATTGTTTCTCTCAAGCCGTGATCAGAGCGCCCGATCCGACTCAACTCAACTGGCAGTTGAGTTGAGTTGAGTCGGATCGTAAGAGCGATCATAGCGCCCGACGCGCTGTGATCGCTCTTACGACTGAGAAAAACTGAAAAACCGATTTTTTTTGTCAGTCGCAGAGTTCTGAACATGTTCGGAAACTATGCGACTGAGTTGAGTTGAGTTGAGTCAGATCTGGCGCTCTGATCACGCCCAAAACTGGAAAAAAAATTAGTTGCGACCCATCAGCTTCTTCCGAACGATAAGTCTTTGCACCACTGCCGAGCGTCGCGGCTCGTCAAGGCACTGCCGAGCCTTGACGAGCCGCGAATATTGCGTGCGCAGCGACGTGATCTTCTTGTAGACCGCCTCGACAGATATGGCCATTTTTTCTGTTATGTCGTCAGCGGCTTTCTTTTTCTCATTATCGTTACTATAGGACTTGTAGTTAATGGCGCACAAGCTTGGATGTTCGTGCCTCCCGTCAAAATTTTCGATAGAGGTCGCCATCAAAATGCGTACAAACGTCAGCTATGGCGTTCAAGGTCATGCTTTAAGTAAGTAATGACAATGCATTGGTGTCAATTACGCGGCAAGAAAAAGAAAACTGGGTCACGACTGAAGGTCTTGCTGTTCAGTTGAGTTGAGTCGGATCTGGCGCTCTGATTACTTCTACGACCCAACTCGACTCAACTGAAAATGTTCAGAACTTGCTGAAACTCGTGAACCAGTTGAGTTGAGTTGAGTTTAGTCGGATCGGGCGCTCTGATCACGGCTTAAGCCCCGCTTTGTCAGTTGCTGTACTTACTTATACTTTCAGCGCTCCGAGATTTGTCGTCTACAGCATACTTCATTCTACTCACTAATATTTCCTAACAACGAAACGGAATGCCTCCACTGAAATCGCTGAATAAAACAATAATTTACAGTATACAGTGATCGAGCACTGCCGAACGTTATTGATTAAACCGAGTAATTTGCGTTATTGCTCTGAGAAAAAGATGTCGTGCGTGTCGCTGAATAACCTAAATGCTGCTACGTCTGTGATCAATAATCGCGGACAGTCCAAGGCTCCGAGCAACGCCGCCGACGTAGTTTCTGTATAGTGCCTGGCGTCACGTTCCGTCGCTCTACCCTATACTCGTGCTGAACCATCGATTACGTCATCGATCAGCAGCAGCAGCAGCAGCAGCAGTGCCGTACATGTGTGAGTTTACAGGTTTGTGATACGTCTGCCAGATGTCCATGAGGAATATTGGCGTCAGCCGCTCGTCGCAATTTGTCTCTCACTGCTCAGTGTGTTGTTTGCGATGTCTAGCCGAAGCAAAAAATGCCTGTTTTGCTCAAACATTTCAAAGAATATGTCACGTTACGTTAGTCAGTGCTATAGCGTACCGCGTCACGTGATCGCACCGCGTGATATTATAGGCGGGAGAGCAGGTGCCCCAGTTTTTCTTTTGGTGTGGTGTGGGTTGATTGGCACGTAGTGTTGCGTGCAGTATGTGTACGCGGTGTTTAGCTCTCTAGTGTGCCATATTAAGCACGGTGTGCGAGTTTGCTGAACAGCTGTGTAGTGTATTTTCTATTTCTATTTTCTGTTGTTATTGTCCTGTATAATTTACACAACTTTATTTCACCATAAATACGATATGGTAGTAGAAAAACAAGCAAAAACAAGCAATAAGTAAAAAGAAAAATTATTATATTCTTGGTATAAGATAATTTTGAAAATCCTATGGAGTTTTTAGCGGATCCATATTAAATTAGTTAGTTCAAAAGTCTAGGGTGTGAGTCTAGCTGAGTACAGATAACTTTTGGTACTACTGACATTCCTTCACAGTCGTCGCTGCGTTCGTTTATAATGTTTATTAATTATAAGCATAAAACATATGCGCTAGCTTAGACATTTAAAGCTGGCGGTTGTAGACTTAAATGTGATAGAGCATATATTTCACGCTTATAATTAATAAACATTTTAATTTTAGCTGTTTTAGAGCTTTGGCTTATAGAACTCTAGATAGACTGTGTGCAGTTTTTCTATATAAATAGTAATTATCGTCGAGTCTCAGTTCTATCAGTGTTCTCAAAACATTTCGAGAAATTAATGCATACTTGTTATGTTGGACATTTTACATTTGTTTATTATGTACAGTAACATGGCTTCCAGTGCTCTCCAACATTGAACCGCCAGCCCTACGAAGGAAGGCTGCCACTGACAAGCTGGTGGAGAAAATCGTCAAACATGACAGTTGGCCAATTCAGCCTGATATCGTTAGCCCACCATTGCTACGACTGACATCCAGAAAGCCGTTGTGGCTAAATTTGCAACCAGTTGACACCAAAAGTGGATGGATGCATAACTGGAAGTCGGCTCAGGTGGTCAATTCTCACCTAGTGTGTGACCCCACAATCCGGCAACCAGGTTTCGACCTTCCTCGGTAACAGTGGTCTCTGCTGAACCGTTTTCTCACGGAACAGGGACACTGCGGTGCCTGCAAAAGGAAATGGCGACTTACAGACACTGATCTGTTTCTTTGTGGCGAAATCCAGACGATGTCTCACATTGTCGAATCCTGTCCCCTGAAAAAAACTGAATGGCGGCTTATCTCGGCTACACTCTGCGGATGAAGACGCTGTTTCGTGGCTGACCAGTTATGGTTAATGACACGCATACGAGAAGAAGGAGTTAGTTTTTATTGGCCACATTAAAACCGCAGAACAACAGACCATTATACAGCAATACGGTGATTGGTACACTGGACGTTGAAGGGCGGGCTGTTACATTTGCAACAAGTAGGGGCCTGGGCGGGCTGGGGCCCCACCCAGTCCCATCATTACCGTACCAAATGTAACAGCCCACCCATCAACGGCCAGTGTACCAACTTCATATTATTCGATGTAGCACTATACTTGCCTGTGCCCATTAAAGGGTTAAGCCCCTGTCGTACGAAGTCAAGCATGGATTTGCGCGATGTCCTTCTGTTTGCTTGTTTGTTCGTTCTTTTGTCGCTTGAAACGCATTCAGGGCCACGGTCTACATTGAAGGCTTACAATGGACTTTGCAGAGAACCCGTTCTTGAACCTATAGGATGATCTTGAGCGACAGCAAATTTCGCCCCGTGCCCCACTGATGGCGGCGGAGCTTATCGTGTCGGCCAATCAGGGCGATATCCGTTTACCTTGTTTAGGCCTATGTTATGATTGTCATGCAAATAAACTGCTACGTACCGCTGGAAATGTAATGTTGCATAAAGAAAAAAAACACATTTTGTACAGGAAAAAGTTGATTGTACGACAGTAACTGAGACACAACAAAGATAGGTTATTAACGGCATTGAGTCATTTCGCTTTTTGGATCAGTCTTTCGCTGAAACCAAAGACTGAGACCAAACGGCTCAACTTTGATCTCAGACCGGAGTCGAGATTAACCAATCACTGCGGCGCACATCACTGTCATCGCTGACGTCATCGATGATGTCTCCGTATTTCTTTGGTAATTTATGAATTAGCAAAAAACTGAAGTGATTTTCGTTCATCAAAACTTAATCTTTAACCGATTAACCTATCTTGTGCATGCAAAATCAACCGGTGAGTAACTTAGCATTGAATTCAGCGATCAGTCCGAAGTTTGGTCACTCAGCGAAACGCTCAGCGAATCGCTGAGTCCAAACGAAAAAAACGATTTCACTTTTTGGCTGATCTTTGGTCTCAGTCCGAATTTAGGACTCAGCTATAGTCTCAGCGAAAGACTTACCCAAAACGTGAAATGACCGATTGCTCTTTCTGTGTGAAATAAAGATGTATATATTATACTGCCAAGAAATACTGATAACGTACTCTCGGTCATCATAGCGACGCTGTGGCGTCGAGCCAGTTGGATCGACAGCCAGACAGTGAAAGAGATGAGACAGAGAATCAGCATAACGAGCAGCCAGTAGAGATAGCACAACATGTTGGACTTGGCCGGCTTTCCAGGTTCGTCGTCTTCCGACTGCCCCATGCCCTTCTTGCCGGCTGCGATTGCCACCGCTTCCTTCACCTTCTGCTGCGAGCTGGCTCCGCTGCCGCGGGTCGCGGCCCCGCTGCCTTCTTGCGATCTCACGGACGACTTGGTCGGGTTGTCTTTGTCGACCGTCACCGGCGAGCTTGGTCGGCTGCTGGAGCCAGCGGCAGCGCAGCGCTGAGTCGCTGAGGACTGCTCCATCGACCAGTATTTCGAGTTCAATCGTTTATGTCTAAAGCTAAGCATACAACAGCACACAGTTCAGGCCCGTAGCCAGCCTTCTAATAAGAGGGGGGTCGTTTTCCTCAGATTTAGGACCTTTTTAGGGTTTGAACATTGGAGTTCCCAGTGGCTGTCTAGGGGAAACCTCGATTTTTACAATCCGATCCCCCCCCCTTGGCAACGGGCCTGTAGCTCCATCAAAAGCCTATCGTACACAGTATTTGAATGAGGTTAAAAGTCCGACTGTACACGAACGCAAAATACTTGAAGGTAAGTGGCTTACGAAAGAAATCCACAGCTTAATAGAAGTGTAAACTTTTATTTAAATCCATATTGGCGTATTTCGTTACATTTTGTTACATAGGCTAACTGTTGATTTGGTTAATTGCCTGCACTGCAGGCAGATATTCTAGTAAGTCAGACTGTTTTGTGTTTACAGGACGTCTAAACTTTACACGTACGGTTGCATGTTTGCACCCCTGCAAACAAACAAAAGAAAACGTAATCGTAATTGTGTAGCTGATTTCAATGTTTTTATGCATCTGGTACATCTGTAGCATATTCTACAACAAATGACACAAGTGTTTACTTCTACAAAGCGACTTTAACCCTTTAGACTCCAAAGGCAATTATAGTGGTATATCGAATAATACGAAGTTGGTACACTGGCCGTTGATGGGTGGGCTGTTACATTGGTACAGCGAGGAGCGGCCTGGGTTGGCTGCGGTCCCGCCCAGTTCCCCCTCGCTGTACCAAATGTAATAGCCTACCCACCAACGGCCAGTGTACCAATCACTGTATTGCTATATGATCCGTTGCTCTGCGGCGATTAAAGGGTTAAAGTCACTTGCACGAAAGCGACTCCATTCGTGGTCCCATAGGTGTCCACTCTCAATTATTCATTGAACGGTTCGGCGCCGTCTTTTGACAGACGCTATAGACTGACGTACGGTACGCCGGCCTGCTGTCCATCATTGTTGGTGTGATTACGTTACTACCATGTCAACGCTAATCATCTTCTGCCTCGCGGACTGCACACGACTCTCTCTCAGTTCCCGCAACCCAAAGCTCCTTCTTATGTCTCCGTTCTGTGGCTGCCTACTGCCAGCCACGTTGTTAATTAATCAAACGCGTATCGACAAAAGGTGCGAAGTTTCACCGCTACAACCTCCCAAAGGCTTAGTGCACATCAGACGCATGCTATGATGCATCCACCGATTCCACGCAATAAGATATACTGCGAAACTGCATTCACGAAAATAACAATAATTATTACTATTAACTAAGACAATTACTGAGGCGCCGTAAAAATGACAACAAGAACTTAGCTATCGCAAACAGATCGCGCATAAGCTGCGCACACAATACGCCAAGGGCATCTATAGGCCTAATTGCCCGTGACCTTGAAATCTAGGTTAAGGGTCACTCAAGATCACTGGAAACGGAACCACTAAACAGATCATACACGACTTACTATTAATCGAGTTATTTGACGTTGAATATTATGGTGACTTTTGAAACGTGGGTTAGAGGTCACTCAAGGTTATTGAAAATAGTGCAGTTCGATAGAATACGTATGACTTTATATTGGTCCGCCATTGTAACTATAGCTCTATCTTGTACCATTTTCGAGGTATTTGACGTTGAATAATATCGTGACCTTGAAATCTGGCGTAGAGGTCACTCATGATCATTGAAACAGGTGCCATTCAAAAGCTTTGGTACGGTTTCCTATTCATCTTCTATAGTAATATGGTCGTAGCTGTAGCCGTTTGTGAGATATTGAGCTTCAAAGAATGGTGTTACCTTGAAAACAGGGTTAGGGTTCGTTCAAGGTCATTGGAAATGGCACCATTTGATAGATCGCATACGAGTTCCTATTGGCGTTCCATAGTAACTATGGCGCTATCTTGTATCGTTTGCGAGATATAGCGACTTATTGGTAGAAAATCGCGAAATTTTTACACCCCACTTGTATCTAGCGCCCCCGGAGGGGGTGACCCCGTCGGAATTTCGTGAATATGTTTGATGCTGATAAAACTAGAATGATTGGGCTACCGTGTGGTGAAGAAACTATGACAATATGTTAAGCCGTTTGCATCTAATACCTGAACGTGACGGACAGACGGACGGACAGACAGATATGCTATATCAATATCGCGCGTCAGTGTGCTGACGCGCGATAAATATTACAACTACAAGTAGTAAACTAAAGTAAATGTGGATTTGTCGCGAATATGTCTCTAATGCGCTACCGCTTGCCGTACGTCGGCGCTGATTTCCGTTACTATTTCCTCAGCCAGACACCAGCGAACACTGCAAGACCACGGATACGGGTTAGTGTATCACGCGATGTGCCTGTTTACTCGCTGCGTACTCAATTCTGCCTATCCACACAGGAATGGCTCAGGCTGACTAATTCATTTAGCGCCGGAAGCCAGTAAAGGCGGTCGCTTGTGGCATGCTGTTTCGAATCGAACCTCTCGCTCCCGAATAGAAGAGAAGTAGCTGAATTGATGACCGTTTGCAGTCGATCAAGTTGAATGCGCGTCGCTCCGGTAAGCAGACAGTTACAGTAGTCAATTCTCAACATAACAAAGCTATCAATTATCGCTATTGTTATTCCTATCGTGCTACAATGGTCCAGTGTCGGTGGTAAACAGCGATTGTTGTTACGTAAATCAATAACATTTCCACTGTGATAAACAAGTATAGCCTATATCTGTTACTTGGCCTGTGCTATTTCGCAGACACACAAGATGACTGTTCCAAACACGTGAAAAAAACACTGCAACGCTAGCTATTTCCATTGCCGCACGGACTGGTGCCGGGCGTCATCGTTCGACAAAGCTGCCGATGCGTGAAGGTGATATCCCGTGAGCCTTATATCTCCAGTGCTGTTTATGAGCGCCTGTGGTCCACTCTGTTCTTGAGACGGGGAAAATGATAATAGCGGTAGTCAGCAGACTGAGCAATTTACTGACGTTTGAGAGCGGAATCGCCAATGAGGTACAAAGACTCACAGAAATGAACCAGAAACTTAACTGTTGCAAAAATACAAAATAAAGATTAAGTTTATACACTCCTAAACGCTTTGCAGCAAACTAGTTATATTTGTAGGGAATGCGATATAATTAGGTATAGCAGGAACCTGGATGAATTCTGAATGGCAAATCTTGCCAGAAAATGTTATTAAATAACTGATTTATTTGTCTTCACATCTTGGCGACCACAAATCACACTTCCGTTCATCATGTTGAGAAAAGGTAGCCACTTGCGTGTTTTTCATTATACACCGTGTCCGGAAAAAATGGAACCAATAATATTTTAGGCATTACTTCAAAGTTCAACAAATTTTCACAATTTCTGGCATAATTCATGTTGACATGTATGTTAACTAAAAAATTATAAAAAGTACCATCACTACTTGCACAACACTACGTAATAATGACGTTTCTGGCGACTGGTACATTTTCCAGCAGGATAGTGCGCCTGCACATCGAGCTCGAGCTACCGTGGAGTTCCTGGAAAGAGAAACGCCACAGTTCATTTCGCCGCAACT
>Ga0209149_1001490_pt1 | contig 11930 bp, 5 predicted proteins | sample WorMetTyACAVOLI2_FD_187423 | JGI IMG/M metagenome (GOLD analysis project Ga0209149, IMG submission 187423) | Marine gutless worms symbiont microbial communities from Max Planck institute for Marine Microbiology, Germany - Olavius algarvensis... ... | reverse complement strand
CGTCATGGTTGCCTTTAAGTCGTGCTTCCTTCTTCTGGTCGATGATGTCCATGGTCTCTGTCGTGAGCCAAGGGCGACGCACGGCTCTTTTGACGGGAATATTTTCGGCAGCTGTGGTCAGTATGGCTTGCTCGATGTGGGGGATTGCCCCGAAATACGAGGTCTCCTTGGGGGGAGACGCACGCGCAGTACAGAAATAGCTATGGAACTCTAATAGGAAACCCTACCCCAGGAATTCAATGGTACAACTTTCGATTTCGAGTTTCGACCCCTTGGGGTAACCCCTAACCGGGAATGGGCGCTTGAGGCGCTTGAGTGAGGCGCTTTTTGTCAAATTACTTTGACCTCTTGTTTTATAGTCACAGTGTGGTGCATAAAAGAAACGCGTGCACATGACATGTAGCCGCAAGCTGCAAATAAGACCCGATCTGGTGAATGCCGACGAACTTGAATATCTTAACTTCATGCTCTCCAGAGCCACTGGCCTAACTCCAGAAATTCAACCGAAACTAATTAAAACTAAAGTTCTGTTCAACCTCATTCGCGGTCACGTAAGCTGTTTAAAGTAACGTGAGTGGTAGTAATATCTCGGGAACAGAAACATGGTTACTGCGCACATCACTAATCGCATACGCTGTAAGTAAGTAAGTAAAAAGTCTATTTATATAACGCATCGTCGTGAAACCTACAATGCGCTAATACAGTTCGCGCCATCATGACCTTCAGAGACAATCAAAGTCATTTAAACTATTGCAACTTTTTATAACTTCCGTCTTGGATGCTAATGAGCAACAGTGCACTTATCAAAGCATCGAATATTAACAGCGCGCAGCTCATTGCATTCTTCAGCATTCTCTCTCCGTCACACTGTGATTTGCATCAAAACGATTGAACGAAATGGAGGCTTCTCGGCTTACCTTATATTGTGTGAAAAGGGAATTTATGTATCCTCAAAATAGGGGTACTTCCCCGTCACCTAACCTTACCCTATACTCGGAACTGTGTGGTTTTTTTGTTTTTTTTCGTCATACCACAGTTGTCAACCTGGTGCCTGTGTGCCATACCGTTGAAAGCAATGATACAATGAGTGCCCATTTACACTTTTATTTGAGTGTCTTTATAGCATTCTAAGGCCTTCTAACAAAAATTTCACGTCGCACATGCTTTTCCTTAGAATTTCCATAGATATTTATCAACAAGAAAGTCATCAGTAGATGATATACGATACGATACGATAGTGTGTATTTAACGTGCAGTAAAAAGCTGACTGGTAGCCAGATTAGTCCACCACACGGAAGCTTAGTCCACCACACGGATATAGGCGAACGTTACGGGAAAATTCAGCATACGAGTGGTGAAGAGCGACTTTGTGGTCATGACAGTTTTAATGAAATTATTTAGAACAACAAACAAGGACATTATAGATGAATGTCGCTTCTTCTGTAACTTTCCCTTGCCAACCGAAATGCTAGAGACAAAAAGCAACAAATTTTGTAAGAAATATAAATGTGACAAGAGTATGTTGAGGTATTTCAATATCAGTGTTAGCTGAATGTTATTTTTTTGATGTCACTGTCACACTGTTGCACATGTTCGTTAAGTTAGTTAGGATATGGTCACTGTTTGTTCGTTCACTGTCTGTTGTTTTTTTCTTTTATATTCATCTTTATTCACCGAAAACGGTAGCATAATGTTCGTTTCACTGCAGCCCTTGACCGTTGCTGTCACAAGAAACAAAGCTTTCCACAGACTATCGTTGTATAGAATTAACTTGAAAAAATCTTTAAACGATACAGAGCGTCGCGCGGCTTCTCTGGGACAGATGAGCTTATTGTTTTAAAAGCATGCAAAAAGTATTGGATCTCACCGTCGAAGAACTCCGCCGAGAAGAGACGCATTAAGACATTCGGGCGATGACAGCCGCCTCTGTACCTCAGCTACTGTAACCTTGTACTTGGACGTGGAACTGAGCAGTGATAGACGGCCAGGGACTGAGCAGAATAAATCACCTGGAGCCAGTCCGCCTCCAAGCGTTATCACTTCCGAGCACGGCTCCGTTGAACACCTGCCACTACCTGCACACGTGACACACACACTACAGGTAGAATTAACTTGCAGCACACTTTTAAAGAATAATTTAATTTTACTCTTTGAACTCTTTGAACTCTTTGAAATTAATTACCTTGACGTTAACCTATGACCTTGACATGCGAACTTAACCGTTTTAAAAATATTTTAATAATTACTTATTAATCGTTTATTAATCTAAAGGTAAAGTAGGGCCATACTCCAGAATGAGTGTAGGTGAGGTGCTCATCTCCCCGACATAGGCCGTTGAGCCGTAGGTTGGAAAACCACTATTGTCTGTGACGCATTGCTAGTGTGACGCCAGCAGACCTACAATTACCTTTCCAACCTAAGCTGGTACTCAATGCTCCTACCCATGGAGGGATGGCCAGGCTGAGTTGACCTGGATACATACCGAGATAGTTTACCCGCCCGACTTAGCAGGAGTGACGTACGGTAAAAAAGGTGAAAATGCAACTTGTGAAATGGTATGGAAACGAGACGAGTGTGAAGGAGACTCAGAGACTGACCATGATTGGGCTGACGAAATGGGGAAGTGATTTCAAAAACAGGGTCATGCATATCGAATCAACGATTAGTGGCTATTAAAGTTACTGGTCAAAATAAAATGACAATGGATGAGAAGCGACTGCAGCGAGGGGCTGAATATACACTGTGTCCCAAAAAGTAGTACACCAAACTCTTGACGCTAACTTTGTCAGTTCTTAACGGATTTTCAAAATTCTTTCACTGCTGGAAAGAGAAGTAAATGCCCAACAAAATCCATATAATACTTCTCAGCATACCTTCAGTATGTTGCACTACCTTGAGAAAGCTAGAAGTTCGAGTTTTGACATAGAATAAAATGCAAACATGCATTAATTTTTGAACACACACCAAATTTTAATGCATTTAGCTTACTTACTTCATGTTTTAATTTCCGGTTCCTGTTAAATATTCTTTGTAAATAACAGAAAATTTTATCTAAACAAGTGTTAAAGCAGCGTTTTCTGCATGTTTGGCATGGCATTGACCAGACCATGCAATTGACGAGTGGCGTGGGCGTCTTTGCGCATGAGTGCGGGCAAAATGCGGGCACTTCGAGCAACTATTGTGACAATATTCAGCCATAAGAGACGTTTCAGTTTTTGTCAAATGTGGCATGATGTTTAGACTGTTTTTTTTGGAAATTACCACAAATTTGAACTTAAAATTTCGCAAGGCAGTGCAGCAACATATTAAAGGTATGGTGGGAAGTATTATATAGATTTAGTTGGAAATTTACTTCTCTTTCCAGCAGTGAAAGGATTTTGAAAATCCGTTAATAAATGACTTAATTTATCGCCATTTGTTTGGTGTACTACTTTTTTGGGGACACATGTCACGTTTTACAGCAACAGACTGAGTGGTTGTGATTGTTGTGTATATAGAGACAGAACGTAATATATAAAATACAATCGGCTATTGTAAGCAGGTGTATATAGAGATTTGAAACCAGGAAAGATATGAGAGGCTTTATGGGCTTTAATTACAGCACAAACAAGAAAACGCTGAATCTGTCAGAGACGATTTGTTCGATATTTTACAAGATAATCCAGTAAATACGGCAACGTCATCTTAACGGACTCTTAATGATCTATTATCGACATTCAACAACATAAAAATGCAGCAGTTTTGAGCTTCTACCTTTTCTATAATCTGAGCTGTTGTCACCGGAAATATAGCTTCCACTGTCATCACCTCCAGTCTGCGACATTAAACAAAATCTCATGAAATGACATGTATGAAAATATAGGCCTAAAATGTAACTGTCATACATCATCGAAGCAAAGAAACAATAGTTTTTGTTTATTTGTTTGTTTATTCAGAAGAGACGGCTAGGTCACGTCCTGAGACATAACTCATTGCTGAGAATAACATTAGAAGGACAAATACAGGGGAAGACGGTTTACGGGAGACCAAGAACAATGTTCTTGGATTATAGCTACTGAAGACGGAGGAAGGCAATATTAGTTATGAAGAACTAAAGATGTTCGCCCAAAACAGATCAAGAGGGAGCCAATGAAGATAGAAACCTGCCATATGGCAGAACACTACAGAGAGATTCGTTTTGTTGTTTTTACCAAGCGAAATAGAAACAAAAGCAAATGTCATTATTCACGATTATTCGCCCATTAACAGTCAATCGTTGGGCCACTTAACGGCCTATTTTGCTATTTCCGTTAATAAGACGAAAAAACATGGACAATAAGTTATTGTCGATTGTTTTTAGTAATTAAGGTCTATAATCTTATATTACGCAGTCTCTACTCCTTCCCTCAGATGTCAGTGTGTGTATCTCTTACACCACACGCTGCAGTCTGAGTCGTTGATCAACACACATAGCGAGTTATAGTTTGGCGGAAATCTGCATTTGACGCTAAGTTTGTTTTTGTTTCGGCGACTGATCAGTTCCGATAAAAGAACGATCGGGCCGCCGGCGGCGATCCACACATACTGCGCTCACGATGGGTGGCGGGGCACCTAGCTGGCGATACACGCACGCTTGTATTGCATATTCCCCAATTTCTCGCCCGTTCGGCTGATAAACAGTATACATGTACTCTTATACACGACGACACATACAGGGGAGATTCCATGTACAGCGGGCAACGTAGCACGCCGTATTATTGTCGGCTCGTGGTGAGATAAAGGGGCTTGGACGTTAGAGCCGCAGCATCCCAGCGGGACAGCAAAACGCCGAAAATAGGCGTCGATTGTCCGCTTGTTTGGTCTCCCGTGAGACGACGTCGCTGCTGTCGCGTGCTGCCCTCGTGTCCACCTTTAGACTTTAGACGCCTACCCTCACTTCGCTACATGAGATTCGCCTTTGATGCGTGCCGACTACCGTTCAGACAAGAAGCTCAGCTGTCGCAGAGAGACTGCGCGATGCTTAGTGTCATTGATTATTTCCCTAAGCTACTCAAGGTCAGTCAAGGTCATTCTAAATGGCACCATTGTATAGATTGTATATGAGTTCCTATGGGCGTTCTATAGTAACTATTGCCCTATCTTGTATCATTTCTGAGATAAAGCGAGATATTGGTTAAAAATCGTGATTTTTTCATACCCATCTGCATTCGACGCCCCCCCCCCCTAGAGGGGTGCCCGTCGGAATATCGCCACAACGTTTGGTGCGGGAAAACTGTTATGGTGGGTCTACCAGACGGTGTAAAAAGTTGAGAATATATTTACTCGTCTAGACACAATACACGAACAAGAGAGACAGACGGGCGGACATCTTCAGACAGCATAGTCCACGTTAACGCAAAGCACCGTGCATTAAAAAACCATTATTAATGAGATGTTCATTTTCAATAGTAAATCCATTTGCTATAGCAGCACTTATTGCTGTCTTTTTTTACATCGCTGCTGACAAAAAACATTTAACGAAAATACATATTATTTTCAGATATATAAATTCAGCATTCCGTCAGCTATGTTGTCTGTAATTTTCATTTAAATGGCTAAAACTTCTAGAAGCTATGAAGAAAATAAAACTGTTCCTTTTTCCGTTCACGGTGTACAAGTTGAAGTTAGGAGTTGTTTGAGGAGTCCTGCTACGCACTATGGATGATTGTATAGGACATTTTCTTCTACTGGTCCATCAAAATTTCTTGTCAGCGCACCGCTCCACAATGTTTTTTTAGATCTTTCACGCTTCATTTCCCTACTGTCTGAAATACGTCACGTACTTATCATAGAAATTTGAATTTATCCTTCCGTTTTTGCCGCGCGTGTGCTATACATAAGTGCGGTTTATGCCGTCATGCGGTGTCTGTCCGTCTGTGTGTCTGTCCGTCCCGTTCGTTGATTTTGTCAAAACGAATAAACGTATCTTCAAATTTTTTTCACCCTTGGGTAGCCAAGCCATTCTAGTTTTACCGTGTCAAACGGCATGGCAATATTCCGACCGGAACCCCCTAAAGCGGGAGTCGAATGCAGGTGGGGTAGGCAGAAATCGCGATTCTGAGCCTACATCTGGCTTCACTGCGTGCTGTCAACGCTGCGCCCGTCAGGTGTTATCAACGTCCCGCAAGTTGTAACACTTATCTTAGTTCACAATATTATTTTGAAGTATGCTGATGATACCTCTCTCCTTGTTCCACAGAACTCTTCTGTTACCCTGGAAACTGAATTTGCACATCTATTGGACTGGTCTAAAAGAATAAACTTAAGTTAAACACCTCTAAAACTAAAGAGATTGTTTATCATCGCCCTCGTCTCTCCAGACACATTATCCCCCCTCCATTACCTGATATTGAGCAAGTGACTTTTGCTAAGATTTTTTAGGTGTTATATTCTCTCACACTCTTTCCCCAACTCCTCACATAAGTGCCTTTTTTAACTCAATGTAACCAACGCCTTTACTTGTTGTCCCAGCTTAAATACCAGAATTTATCATCACAGGCTCTGGATATAATCTTTCAAGCTCTCATTTTGTCAAAAATAACATACGCACTTCCATCGTTTGCAGGGCATATTTCTAGTAGTGATAAGAATAGAATCAATAAATGTCTTCGTAAAGCTTATCGCAGAGGCCTTGTTAGTGTTTTGTTTGACATTGATACTCTGACTCATAAATTTGATCATCAGCTGTTCATCTCTGTTCAGTACCCTCATCACTGCTTGCACCACCTACTTCCTGAAAAACGCACCATTAACTATTCTTAGCAACTCAGACCGCGAGGTCATGATCATGATTACACTCTCTGTCATATCCGTTCTACCACCTTCAAAAATGCCTTTCTTAATAGATGTCTGTTTGCCAGTATACTGTTACTCTGTATTGTGTATTGTATATTTTTTACGTACTTCCACTGTACTACGTTGTTTTTATGTTTTCGTTATTTTCATAGGCCTAGTCTGTTTTATCAGATTTTTTTCATGTTGTTATGTAAAACTTGTGCGATTGACATGAGTTCATTAAAGACTACTTGACTTGACTTGACGATGAAATGTTTATGACAAGAAGTCTCAACTCTACGCCAAAGACAACAGAACAGAACAGCATTTAATTGCACTCAGTGATAATTCTGTAACATAACTAACAATAAAAGACTCTGCTTAACGTTTTGTACTATTGAAGCTAACTACTGACAGACACGAAGCATCGCGCGGCCTCTTTGCAAGAGCAGAGCTACTCGTGAACTCTCTACTTCAGCTGAGGGAAAGTTGCACTCCGAGCCGATCTTTTCCATACATCGATTTCTGTCAGTTGGTAATAATCATGTTAGTAGTGTGTATTAAATGATAATTTTATAAATGAGTTGCAGATGATGCTGGTGGATGGCTTACAGTAGCAGCAGCACGCACTGCAGGATTATGCACAGTGTATTCCAGTAATGACCCGTGTCCATGAGCTCGTTAAGTGTTGACGCGCTGCGCTGGCGTCTATGTAAACACACGGCGGATGCTCCATCTCACTGTGTGATGTTGTAACGGTTAGCATCTCGTGAAACGTGACGAAATAGGGACCGGCTGTAACCCCTTAGAGTGCAAAGGTAATTATAGAGGCACATCGAATAATATCAAGTTGGTATAGTGGTCGTTGATGGGTGGGCTGTTACGTTTGGTACAGCGATGAGGGGACTGGGCGGGGCCGCAGCCGGCCCACGCCCCTTCTCGCTGTATTAAAATAAAACAGGCCAGTCCCCACCCATCAACGGCCAGTGTACCAATCACCGTATAATGGTCATTTACCAATTTATCAATAATTAAATTACATTGGTAAGTGCAATGTAATGGACTTTGTCAGTTGTTTGGCATTGGTGCTTTGTCAGAGTAGGTTATTATAGTTAAGTGTATTTTTCTTGTTTTACTTATTGCTTGTTTTTGCTTGTTTTTCTACTACCATATCGTATTTATGGTGAAATAAAGTTGTATATAATGGTCTGTTGCCGTGCGGTTTTAATGTGCTAGTTAAAAGGTCAATAACAAACAGCTAATGTAACCTTATATTCAGTGGCGTATATAAATATTCACAACATTCTGGACCCGAGCCGCATCTTCCCTTTTCGCTACATTGCCGAGATTCACGGCCTCAGTAGGTGAGTGTCGAGGCTCGCCAAAAGAGACTAGCTAATCGGACATTTTGTTTATTTCACAATAAGTAAGTAAGAGCGATTAACGTGTCCATGACAGTGTCACTTCGCCGGCACGACAACAGTAATTACGGGCAACAGAGTTCGACGAAGTATGTCTTCAAGCGAAAGCAGAAGACGGGAATTGACGGAGCAGATGTGATAGGTTGCGGAAGACTGTTCCAGATCAGTGAACCATAAATATGAAAATATTGTAGACATACAAGGAGAAAACACAGTATTAGGCCCATGGAAGACATCATTATGTAGGAAGCACACTGGTAAATGGCTATAAGATGTGGTCGTGGATAGATAATATCACAAATTGGAAAGAATAAACAGAGCAACGACGGAGACGGCACACTGCAGAAGGCAGTAGAGAATGAGTGACGCAGGTGGGTCAACCGTCGCAACGACGAACACTGAAGGAAAGGCGTATTCCCCCTACGCGATCCTCCTACACGGCGGTCTCGATTTCGTCACATTGCAAGAGTCGGAGTTAACCCCAAACCGTCAAAGTAGACTTACTCGTGATGAAGCTTATGTCGACATGTACAACATCGTCTGCGATGTTACCAGATGACGTGTCGAGATAACGCCGGGTTACAATATCTGAAGCCGTATCGACCGTGCCATGGTTATAAACCTGCTGCTGATGCAACCAATTACCAGATGCTCCTTCACGAATTCTCGCGCATTAGTGACGTGTGACTGACCACACGATGGGGCGACTGAAAATGCGAGAACGGTAAACGCGGCACGTCAAAAATGCAGGGGTCAAAAACGCGAGACTTGAACATGTGGCACCAGTGTATAGGGGTGGAAAATGCGGGACCGAATGCTATGAAACGCCGAAAATGCAATAACGAACAAAACTGTAGAGTGAATAATGAACACACGTTGGCGTAAGTAAGGAGCAGGGGGTGACCCCGTCGAAATTTCGTGAAAATGTTTGATGCTGATAAAACTAGAGTAATTGGGCTACCGTACGGTGAAAAAAAACTATGACAATACGTTAAGCCATTTTCATACAATACCGGAACGTAACGGACGGACAGACGGACAGACAGATTTGCTATATCAATATCGGGCGTCAGTGAAAGATTTTTTGATTCGGTGAGTTTGAAAGGTGCATGAGTCACCGAGAGCACAAAAATTTGTTTTCGGGACGACCATTCAATGAACAATTATGTCTATATATATACACTATGTCAGACGGTGACGCCTGTGAAATTCAGTTGTCAGTTATTCGAAGGGATCGTCGCACCGCAACTTTTGCCTCGTCGCGATAGTAACACAACCTAACGGTACTGACCAACATCTTTCGGACATTAGCCTCATCGGTCGAAGGTGGGATGTGACATCGGCAACTAGCAACAAGAACTTAGCTATCGCAAACAGATCGCGCGTCAGCTGCGCACACAATTCGTCGAGGGCATCTCCGTGACCTTTAAATCTACGTTAACGGTCCCCCAAGACCATATGCGACTTTCTATTGGTCGGCCATTGTAAATATAGCTCTATCTTGTACCATTTTAGAGTTACAGATCACTCTATATCATTGAAACTGGTGCCATTCGAAAGCTTGGGTGCGGTTTCCTATTCGCTTCCATAGTAACTATGGCGATATTTTGTATCGTTTGCGAGATATAGCGACTTATTGGTAGAAAATCGCGAAAGTTTTATACCCCACCTGTATTTAGCGTCCCCGCAGTGGGTGACCCTGTCGGAATTTCGTGAAGATGTTTGATGCTGGTAAAACTAAAATGATTGGGCTACCGTATGGTGAAAAAACTATGTCGATATGTTAACCCGTTTTCATCTGGTACCGGAACGTAACGAACGGACGGACGGACATACAGAGAGACAGACAGATTTGTCATATCAATATTGCGCAATAACTCAACTCAACTTTATTAATGATACTTGCAGCCCAAAGGCTGGATTAAAAATAAAATAGATAAACACACAACACAAAGTACAAAAGCTTACTAATAAAAGCTAAATAAAATCATATATAATGATCAAGGGCATAATTAATGAAAGATGTCTTAGAACGGGTAGTATGCACATGTGGCAATTTAAATATGGACGGGTGACGTAGTTTACCAATGACACGGTCCGATCTCTCTTCAGGCAACAGATAATTGAGACAACTACGTTTATTTAATATACTTTGAAAAATCTGTCTGGCCAACAAATCTCGTCTTTCGTACAGTGTAGAGTAGACAAACCGTTCCTACTGCAGAAATCCAAATAGTCAAAGCTGCCAAAAATAATTATAAAAGCACTCTTTTGAATTGCCTCAATACGATTGATGTGTTCGACCGTCAAACTGCTATGCCAGACAGGGCATGCATATTCAAGAATTGGTCTGATAACAGTAGTGTAAAAATGATATAAATCATCAGGGTCCACAGAGCTACGTGTTAGCTGTTTCAAGAAATAAATACGCGAGGCTGCTTTGTTACATATGGCACTGACATGGTCGTCCCACTTGAGAGATTGATTAATATGAACACCCAAAACTTTAAAAACATTAACTCGTTCAATCTCAACGTCAGACACACTCAGTTTGTCCGGAAAATTGCAGTGAGATGTGTTGATTATCATTTCTTTAGTCTTCTTGAAATTTACGTTCATGTGGTTGTTAGAAGACCAATTCAAGAGTTGAGTAACATTTACATCCATTTGGCTGGTTTGACCTTTATCAATAAATTCTGAAAGCGTTGCCGTTGTATCATCAACAAATTTATGAATCACGTAGTCGGTGTTGAGATCATCAATCTAAACGATAAACGTGAGCGGGCCTAATAGGGATCCCTGAGGCATAGATCCAGACAACTACACCCAGCTAGAAAAAAAAACATCATAAAGTTTAACGCGTTGTTGACGGTCAGTGAGAAAGGAACAAATCCAACGGATTAAAAAAATTGTCATATCAATATCGCGCGTCAGTATGCTGACGCGCGATAAAAACTCTCCTCGTGAACACGCAATAAGTCTATAGGCTTCCGTCAATCTCGACACTTAGACGACAGTACAAAGGTATTCTATGCATACATTATAGCTTTTCGGAGGTTGTGCGGCGTGGCTATTATGCGAGACGCTGAAGTCGACCGATTACTGCTGACGTTAATGGTCGCCACGCACACAAACACAAGAAATTCTCAAACGTTGCCACATTATGTGGGATTTGCGTTCTCGTCGCATGTAGCCGAGACAGAGCCGCACTGCACCGCAATTAAGTTCTCATCTGCTAACCACGGGTCGACAAATTCAATGCAACTCGTGCTGGCTTAACTGCCCACTCCACAGAGCTGCGACTCAAGCACGATGGACTATAGAATGTGGCACTAAGTTGACTGTAATTTCACTTAACTGCTGTCGTATATACAACTGTATTAGTCCGAACACGCTTCCAACAATGTTTACCCCGCTTTCATGTTGATTGCGGTCTCTACAGTGAAATTAGCGTTCAGCGGATTCAATGTTAATACTGTAACTGAGGTTTTACTGCGCGATGCGTAAGCATAGCGCAGAGTATGCCGTCGCCAGATGTTTGTCAACTCAACTCAACTCAACTCAACTTTATTAAAGATAATTGCAGCCCAAAGGCTGGATTAAAATAAAAATAAACAAACACACAACACAAGGTACAATACAACACAAAGTACAAAAGCTTACTAATAAAAGCTAAATAAAATCATATCATATATAATGATCAAGGGCATAATTAAT
>Ga0209149_1001486_pt1 | contig 11937 bp, 6 predicted proteins | sample WorMetTyACAVOLI2_FD_187423 | JGI IMG/M metagenome (GOLD analysis project Ga0209149, IMG submission 187423) | Marine gutless worms symbiont microbial communities from Max Planck institute for Marine Microbiology, Germany - Olavius algarvensis... ... | reverse complement strand
GTGAGCCATATCCTGTTCAGTTGATGTGACATTACCATTATCATCTGATAAGGGGCCAATTTTAGCTGATTTATTCTTTGACCCTGCATATGCATAGAAGGATTTAGCATCTTCTTTGATATTACTCGCTTGTGCTCTCTGTACTCTTGGACATTACTTGCCACTGACATAAAGCAACTAGAAGCGTTCCATATGAAATGCCAGCAACAGATCCCTGACTGTCGTGGTGTTGTCGCGCACTGGAGATGCCGACCCGGTTGACCTCGTAACAGATGGCTGGACCAAGTTCAAACTGACAACAGAATGATCTGTGGAAGAGTGATGTTCGATGCCGTGGGACTGGAGTGATGCAATGACCCTCACTAGATACATAACCAAGGTGATGATGATGGATGATGAGAAGGAGAAGGAGGATATAACTAGCTTGCCGGAACATGACATACAATGGACAGAAGTTGAACGACGGACAAACCAATGCTGTAGTTGCCACACGCATTCCATTGTTTTGTGGAAGGTGGATGTCACTACTAGAGTATAACCCTAATTACACTACTTTCAAATGTCTGCAATGTGATAATGTGGAGCATTTTAGGCAATCCATATGTCACCCATTAGACTGTCAATGAAATGACTTATCATCCAAACAGCGTGTCGAAGAAATGACCGGTATTCTACTAACATAAGTTAAGATCGTGTCACAGAAATGACCGGTATTCTACTAATATAAGTTACGTAACAGATTTTTACATCTGCATGAAATGCGTCTGCTAGAACTGCACTGTCACGTGTACATATTTTTTGCTGACAAAAAGAACCAGTTTTGTTTCTGTTTGTTTTCATTTACAAAAGCTGCATAACTGAACACTGCACAAAACTCTACTACTATGTTTTGTTCTTTAGTTTATAGTTCATTATCAGAAGTAGTATCGTAAATGTGATCCATTTTGATCCAGCTCTATCTATATGAAGTGACCAGTACACTAGATACATCATATATAAACGTGAAATTTGGCAAGGGAAGTGGACATCGTGACCAGTACACCAGTACACTAACAACACAGTCGATCCTATTGACAACATTCAACATTTAACTACCGTCAGTCATGTTATAAAATCAAGGATTTGCAGCACAAAGGTTCTAACTCAACCTACTCTCAGTTTTTGCGTTTTTTATACAATTCGACATATCTCGACGAGCCGGACAAGCCCTGATGTCAGTTTTTCTAACTTTGAAACATTGAGGAAGTAACAAGCCTTATAAAAATCGACCTATCTGCACAACGTTCGACCTACGGCATGGACAGAAGTTCTATCTTGCGATAGAACCTTTGTGCCCAAGTCAATGTAACTGGGTCGCCTATAGGCGTTTAAACTTAAGAGAGACAGTTTCTATCTGCGTATACTTGCCTGTATCACTTATCTTATTGTGCTGTAGATTAGCAGGCACAGTGCACAAAAGGCCTATCTGCCCAATTCGTTGACATTGCAACGACGGCACCTTTGTACATTATAATATTTCGTTCTAATGACAGCCTAACAACTATTATTGCAAAGTATCAGGTCACATTTCAATGCACAAAGTTCTATCTCAAACTGCTCAAGACCACGAAGGTCCTATCGCCCATAATGTAGTAAGTATTGCTCTGCGTGCTGCGTGCACAGAGGTTCTCTGTGTATATTTGAGCCAAAATAACCAGACTTTTTAAAGTTTCAATAATTTTACACACACCGGTAGAAAGAACTCATGTGTAAGACAATTCCAGTAGTGTAAAATCACTTCACATCTTGCATGTCCAGATGGTAAAATCAACCACTGAAACTTGCATTTCGGTTTTTGTCACTTCCTCAATAATTATGACGTTTCAAGATAGAACCTTTGTGCTCTGAAGCCTCAAAATAACCTACAATTACACATACGCATCCAATTTGCTGTCATTTTCCACGTTCACCACAGGTTCCCCGATAGGTCTCCAAATAAAGCCTTGGAGCCATCGCAGTGAATGCCCTTCCACATACCCAATCACTGGCATCAAAATGCTGGCGGCATGGAAATCGTACAACTACAATGACAAACAAGAAGCTCAGCTGTCGCAGAGAGAGACCGTGCGACATTTCGTGTCATGGAATATTTTGCTAAGTCACTCAAGTGATGAGCAGGGCATGTGTAAATCCCTATTAGTATTACATTGAAATTATGTCTGTATTCTGAGATATTCAGCGTTAAAACATGGCATGACCTTAAAACCAGGGGTAGGGGTTTTTCAAAGTCATTGAAAATGGCACCACTATTTGACGCTAAATAATCGTGACCTTGAAATCTGGGTTATAGGTCACTGAAGGTCATTCAAAGTGGTACCAGTCGAAACCTTCAGTGCGGTTTCCTATTTACCTTCCATAGTAACTATGGCCGTATCCTTAACCGTTTAGGAGATGTTCAGCATCAAAGAATAGTGTGACCGTGAAAACTGGGTCAGGGGTTGTTCAAGGTCATAGAAAATGGCGCCATTCGATGAACCATATACGAATTTTTATTGGTCCGCCATCATGAGTATGGCTCTATCTTGTACCTTTTTGAGTTATTTGACGTTGAATAATATCATGATGACCTTAAAATCTGGGTTAGAGGTCACTCAATGTCATTCAACCTGGTAGGCCTACCATTCGAAAGCTCAGGTGTGGTTTGCTATTCGCCTTCTATAGTGACTATGGCCATATCTTTAACCATTTATGAGATAGTGAATCCCTTCTGCATACAGTGTTAGAAGGCAAAATGGAAGAAATAAGAACTCGTGGGAGACAGAGTGCTACAACGATAGACTGGATGAAGAGCAACGACATGGAATATGACCATATAAAGAAAAGAGCTCATGATAGAGAAGACTGGCGTCACTGGAGGCCTGGACCTGCCTGAAAAGACAGAGCACACAAGACAGAAGAGAGAGATATTCAGCGTCAAAGTATAGCATGACCTTGAAAACTGGGTTAGGAGTTGTACAAGGTCATTGAAAATGGCGTCGTTCAATAGACCATGTACGACTTTCTATTGGTCTGCTATTGTAAATATACCCGTAGCTCTATCTTGTACCAATTTTTGAGTTATTTCACGCTGAATACTAGTAACCTTGAAATCTGGGTTAGAAGTCACTCAAGATCATTCAAACTGGTACCATTCGAAAGCTTGGGTGCAGTTTCCTATTCGCCTTCCATAGTAACTATGGCTCTATCTTGCACCTATTCCAAGATAAAGTGAGATATTGGTCGAAAATCGTGATTTTTTTTCATACCGCATTGCATTTGATGCCTCCGTTGGGGGGGGGGGTCCACGTTGGGGTATTGCCATCCCTTTTGGTGTAGAAAACTAAAATAATGGGGCTACCCGATGGTGAAAAACTCTATGAGTATATGTGTAACCGTTTAGATAGAATACTGGCGTGTGATGGACGGATGGACAGACATCATGCCACGGCATAGTCTGCACTATGCACACGCATCGTGTTGTAAAAGATGTAACAGAGACACTCGGACACATTATCTGTCCACCACTACGTGTTGGATTGACAGATTTTACTATACACAGCAGCTACGCAGAGCGCATGATGGCAACAAGCAGAGTGTCCGTCTGTCCGTCCATCACACACTGGCAGTGAGTCAAAGCTGATGCTGTTTCACTGTCAGGCAGCTCAGAGACTCTAGTTTGTTAGACTAAGGTTTGTAAGATAGGAACACCCTTGTGATGGCTTTAAATGACACTGCAGTGGGTGAAAACAATGAAAAATTAAGACTTTTCAATCATTTTTGACATTTTTGCCATGACATCTCAGAAATGGCTGGTGACCCAACTTAGGTTACTATTAGCTACTAGCAGAAAATCACACACAGGCTTTTGACTGGTACAACTGTTCAGTGACGATGAATGACCGTTATGAACCACTTTACTGCACATGGCTTTTCTTCCAGAGATCACTACGTAACAGTGAGTGAAGACAGATCCATACTGTTGGCAGCAAAAAGATAGCCTCAGGCAGGACTGTAGATCTCACGTAAAATCTCAATTCTCTAGGTCCATGCCGAACAACTTTGTCCTTGATTTTCCTCAGTTATGTGAGTGATACTGTTTTAAGGCCACCAACGGTCACAAATTGTGGAAGACATTGTCAAACCGTCTTGCCCAGCGGAGAAATTAATCACACCATGCACATCAATTTTTCTGCTACAAATTACCAGACTGCGAGTTGAACCTGATCAGATAGCATGCACCACGACATTAACCATTACGCCACTGGAACAGGTAACACAGCACAGAATATACCTGGTCCAAGGCTCAGTCCATCTGATTGTCGATAATATTTTCCTTTATGGATGGCTACCAGCTGTGCACCATCCAACAGTAATCTGCATAAAACAAGTTAAAATTTGTCAATATATTCCAGCATTACACACTGGGAACTTTAAACAAACCACTCTACATTTATTGCAAACGAATGTATCAACAAGATATTCAGCGTTAAATAATGATGTGACCTTGAAAACTGGGTTAGGGGTTCTTCAAGATCATTGAAAACGGTGCCGTTAATAGACCAACAACTTTCTATTGGTCGGCCATTGTAAGTATCATTTTCGAGTTATTTGAAGCTGAATAATATTGTGACCTTGAAATATAGGTTAGGGATCACTCAAGATCATTGGAAATGGCACCACTCAAAAGCCTGGGTACGGTTCCTATTCGTCTTCCGTAGTAACTCTGGCTCTATCTTGTTTCATTTTGGAAATAAAACGAGATGGTCTAAAATCGCGATTTTTTCATAACCCCTTGTATTCGACACCCTGGTTAAAATATTACCAGAATATTACCATGGCATATGGCACGGAAAAACTAGAATGGTGTGACTAACCGATGGTGAAAACATTTGACGATGCGTTTAGCCATTTCGACAGAATACCGGTGTGTGACGGACAGATGGATGGACAGACACTTTGAGACGGCATAGTCCGTGCTATGCATAGCGTCGTCGTTTCTTGCATGCAACTCTAAGATTGTTTCAAATCCTTTTAAATGGTGCTGAGCCACATAATGCGGGGACGACTTGGTTGTCTTCTCCAGTCTGCCGGAGTGGAGGCTAACAGGATCTTCTTGGCATCTGTGTTGTCGTCCATGCGCATAATATGCCCAACCAGGGTAAGCCGGCGCGACTGGATTATAGCAGTGAGTTTGGGTTGCTTCGTTAGTCTCCATACATCATCATTCCGTACAAATTGGTACCACCTGATGCCAAGCAGCATACGCAGACACCACTGGTCGAGTGCATCGATCTTATGTGCGTCCATCTTAGATATCGCCAAGCAGTCCGAACCATACAGGAATATTGGTAAGATGCACGTGTTGTACAGATTCAACTTCGTTGAGATGGCGAGCCGTGACCTCCAAATCTAATTTTCTAAGCTCTGCATGGCAGCACGAGTGATGGCACTTTGGCGGCTGATGTCGCAGGTGCTTCCGGCTGATGAGTGGATAAGAGAGCCAAGGTAGACAAACTCCTCAACTACCATGACATCCTGGCCCTGAACCTTACTGGTTAATGGCATATCCTCCCTGCAACCCAAAGCTTGTACCTTTGTCTTCTGCCAATTCACCTCGAGCCCTAGGGATGCTGCCTCACTTGCCATTATCTCCAATATGAGAACAAGAAGCAAGCATAGCACCAAGCAGTAAAACATGGTGTTGAAAGCATCAGAAAAAAATTGGCAAAGCAGAAGTGTTTATACAGAAAGACCTTACACCAAGACAGCAATTAATGCAGCAGGATCTGGTAAAACAGCTAAAGGAATTCATGACAGTCTAAAGATTAAGCAAATCTGACTATTGCAAACTGGAAGACAGTAGCTTGGTATCAAAACAGAACATCACTGCAACAGCATCAAGACTGTGTGAATACTAAAAGTATGCTAAACAAGCTGGATAAATGGCATCAAGAGTACTGATATAATTGGTATTTTAGATTCTTGAACACATCAGCATATTTACGGCCACCTGGTCTGCAGGTCCGGATCAGCAGACATTACGTTTGCTAATGTCTCCTTCTTTTCTGTTTTTTTTCCTTAGCAGCAAAATCTCAGAGATGCTGGACTGTACTCTAATCAAATCAGTACAGATGTTGTTACGGCGTAATTTAATAAAGATGTTTTGACGAGATGACCACCAACAGCAGCATTTTATAAAGGAAATTCCAAGATTTTCTGTTAATCTATAGGTTTTTTAAAAGCGTCATCTCGGAGAAGCTGCATTGTACTTTTGTGCTAGCCAACAATGTCATACTTGCTATGTGTGTCTCACCATAATAATAATTATAATAATAATAATAATAAAATAATATCCATAATGCATAATGACCGAGGGGCATAAAAAATATGAGTGCAGCATATTGACATGTCGACACTACAACTGAAATTCCACTTCTGATATGCTGTTTTAGATGTGTTAACACATGCATAAATGCTGTTTGTACATTAATAGAAATCAATTAATATGTAGTTCCATTATTGTCGACTAAAGATTCAGTCAATTAATATCTCATTAACCGACAGTAAGTGAATTATTCTTTAGTCCACTGATCAATTAATCATCAACCAATTTTTTTAGTAAATTTGTCACAAAGGTTAATCAATGCAAGAAAATTACCACAGTTAATTAACGATCAATTGACTGTCAAACAGATCAGAATAACAGACCACAGTCCACGGCTGACCTGAAAGCTTCATTTAACTGGCTGTAATGAAACTGACTTGGTGCTAATCCAACCACTACAGCATTAGGATTATCGACAGCAACACCTACACACAAACTGACTGAATGACTGAAACAGTCGCCAAACATTCAAACCCTCATAACAGCCATTCACTCGCTGTTTACGTTAATGAAAACAAAACATAAACAAACTGCATGCAGTCAACTGATAAAGGTTTTTGCAAGATAATTATAAGAACACTTATCGGATATAATGAAAATACAATTGTATACTGTCTACTTACATTTAGCAGTTGTATTGCAATTATAAACAACTGTAGCACAAGTGTATGTAATCTCCAGAACTCCTTCCCAATACACAAACCTGGCAGGTATAACGTATTGTCAATAGATGTCATTGGGAACAACCCGGGCCCCTTGCGACGGCTTTAAACGACACTGGGGTGGGTGAAAATGGCCAAAAATGCAGATTTCCTACCTTTGTGTTGTGACGTCTCAGAAATAGCGGGAGATGCAACTTAGGTTAGTATACTAATAGAAAATTGTCGTCACATTTGTACCAACAATCAATCCCACACATTCATCAGTTAACAGAAAGAAGTACCGGTATACAGAGCTCTGCCACGATAACTTTTCTGCAAACAAATAAACGACCTAAGAACCAACTAGAAAACCTACTTGACTGAGGGGGTCAAGACTGATGCCTCTGCCAGGCCTCATAATCTATCTTTGCACGCCCAGAACAACCTGGCCAGAGTCGTCTGCCAGAGCCGGGGTCGCACCGACGCCAGGCCGCTGCATCACTCGCTACACTGGCTTCCGATGAGGCAGCGTTTCACCTATAAACTGGCTGTACTGACTCACAAGGTGCGAACCACAGCCACTCCAACATATCTCAGCGAGCTGGTACAGACCCATGCACCACCTCGGGCTCTGCGCTCTTCCGACGCTCCGACACTTGTCGTTCCTCGCATACACACCAAACTGGCCCGTCGCACTATTTCTGTTGCTGCTCCATCCACTTGGAACTCTCTACCTGCTGACATTCAACTGTGCGAAAACATTCTCACTTTCAAACGCCACTTGAAAACCCATCTGTTCAAACTCATGACCTCCTGATTCCTGAGATTTATTGTTTCATGCCGTTGCTCCATGGACTGCTTGTGCCAAATGACGTCAAAATCAGTTCATTTGTTTTCAAAACATCATGTTCACAAGTTTGTTAGCAGATGAATGGACAGACAGACATACACACTGACAATATTACCAGGTATGTGTCCGCTTGCCAGTCTGGCCTGGCAGTAGCATAAAAAAACTAGGCACACAGAGAATATTCTATTTGGCCCGAATAGTAAACGGAATAGTGTATTTCTACTCGGCCAAATAGTATGGGGAATACTACATCGACAACAAACTTGTTGATAAATGTATTTAGTAAGCTCGTCTTTACAGCTAATGCATACTGAACAGAGACGGACGTTTGTGTGGAAATCCCAGCGGAATGGATCTGAAATAAAGTCCAATACTATGGCACAGTCTGGAATGGTTTCAATATGGTTTGCTATCTACTGGCATCATCACTGGTTATTTGTCAACTGAGAACTGCCTGTGCACTGTCCACTGCATCCTTGCTGAGTAACTTAATACGGGTCTGCCTCCATATGCATCAACTAGTTTCGGCCCTGGTTTATTGACTGCTCTCAGTGTGCTCACTGCTTAGTGCTATGGCATGGAAGTGACTCTCACTGCTGTGCAATAATGTACCAAGAGTCTAAAGCGTCATTATAAAGCCATGTTAAAGCCCCTCGTTTCTGCATCTGGTAAATCAATCTCGACTGTTTTCTATTCATCTATTGTCAGCTGAGTTTTAGAAACAAGAAACTTAGCTATTGCAAACAGGACGCACTCATCATCACCTAAAAGATAGGTTGGTCGAAGGTCCCTCGAGGTTATCAGACATGACATCCTTCATTAGATTGCTCAGACTTCCTATCGGAGACTTGAATGGTAGGCTTCACTGCTACACTGGCAGTAAACACTAAATAACTTAAATGACCTTGAAGATCGCTCACGGTCATTCGTGATGGCACAGTTCAATAGGCCACATGTATATCGATTGTTAGTGGTTTGTAGTAACAGTGTCTCTATCTTGAATGCTCAGCGAGTCAAAAATATTACAGGGTAACTACTCTCCAGACAATGTGAAATTCTCTGACAATTCCATGACATTTCCCTGACGGTTCGTGGCACTCCTGCCAATGTTAAGTATTACTCATATCATGCCGGTACTAGTGTTATTGTCAGCAGTGGGGCTAGGAATGCAACAGTGCATGATCCAAAACCAAAATGTAATGCACAAACTCAGCAAAGTCGAGACAAATTTAAAAACAGCAAATATGCATCTAACAATAAACAGTTTTGGCCACTTTTCCCTGACAACATTTTTTCCCTGACACTTCCCTGACTTTTAGTAAAATCCTGACTGACAGCTGTCAAAATCCCTGACATTTCCAGGTTTTCTATACAAGTGGTCACCCTCATATTAAGCCTACAATAATTAATAAGCACACATACACATGCATAAGCATGACCTACACCATTGTCCGAAGTCTGTCTGTCCATCCGTATGTCCGTCCATCACGTTCCTGTATTGTGTCAAAACCAATGAACATATTCTTAAACTTTTTTCACCATTGAGCAGCCACATCATTCTAGTTTTAAAACACCAAACTTTATGGCCAAAAAATTGGCAACATTCTGACTAGGGCCTCCTAATGGGGTGTAGATGCAGAGGTATATGAAAAAATCTCAATTTTTTACCAATATCTTGGTTTACCTCGGAAATGATACAAGACAGGCCCACAGTTACTATGGAACGCCTGTAGAAACTCATATGTAATCTATCAAATGGCGCCATATTCAATGACCTTGAATAATGCCTAACCCAGATTTCAAGGTTATGCCATTATTTGAATATCACAATGAAATATATGTACTAATAGCGACTTAGACACGCCCTACTCAAGGGTGTCATTCAAATGACCTTGAGTCACTTAGCAAAATATTGAATTACACGAAGCATCACGTGGCCTCTCTGCAACAGCTGAGCTTCTTGGTGCCATTACTGTGTCCCTCTGTAATACTGAACTTTGGTGTCAGTTTGTCAAATACAAATGTAATACACAAATGTTACACAACACTTGATCCACGGGCACCACACTGAGATAATAGAGCCCACACTGACCAGTGACTGCCCAACGCCACACAATCAGTGTCAGTATATCACAGGTTTTAGACTTTCATGTACAACATGAATACGAGATAACACGAGATTTCCGCTCTGGAGTTCTGCTGCACGACGTTAGCCATGAACACCAGCAAAGCTAGTGTTCTCAGTGAATGCTTGTTCATCTGTGCTAGTGACTGACCTTCTCAAACAACACAATATGGCTGTCGCCCAAAAATGAAGAATGCTTGGTGTTTTCTAAATAAATTTGTACATTTCTAACACTAATCAGTAGTTTGTGACGATGCTTTTGAAAGCAAGCATGTATCTAAGTTGGTATTTCTGGCACAGCTTTGAATACCTTACTGTTACAAACAAGAAACTTAGCAATAGCTAACAGGTTACATTCAACATCATGTAATTAAATACGGCAGTAGGAATAACTGCTCACATATGACATCTGACTGTTGTGATTGACACTGTACATTTATATGCTGTATATCTGATACACAGACAATGTAACCATTTATAGTTCATTATAAGACAGCAGAAAAGTAGACTACACTTACTTTCAGAGCTGAAATGACCTTCAAGGTCGATCAAGGTCATTGACAATGGCACAATTCAATATGCCACATATCACTTCGTATTAGTGGTCGGTGGTAGTAAGCATGTGTCGACATTCAACACCGAATAATGGAGTATCTTGAAATATGGGTAATGGATCATTAATTGAAAATGGCACCATTCAATTGATCATACATGACTTCCTGCCAGTCTGCCATCAACCTGTCTATCTCATACCATTTTCGAGATCTATGATGTTGAAGAATATCACGAAGTTGAAATATAGGTTAGGGGTCACTCACCTGCACATATATGCAAGATTTGTACATTGCTGAACTCCACAGTGTGAGTCAAATTTTTTTATCCCCGAAGTTTTCTAAACTTTTTCTCCAATGGCCGAGAATTTTTAAGCAAAATTATGTACACCAAATGACGAAATTTTATCCACTTACCTCTAAATTTGTACAGAGCTGCAGCTATCTTTTTGCCACTGATAGTATAGGTCTACCTTCCTTCACTTCCAAGCAGCAAGCCCCAGAAAAAGCGATATAAGGTAAGGTGGTGCATCAAAACTGGTACCAATCGCAAGCCCATATGTGACTTCCTAATAGCCTTCCATTATTCCTATATGACTATCTTTTATCGTTTCCGAGATATAACGATTTACTGGTCAAATATCAGTTTTTCTTTATCACTTTTACCAACTACAGTCTCATTTGAAGCCCTACGAGGGGTTCTGTAGGGACCCAGGGTATGAAAGTGGGTACCAAAAAGCTACAGTCCTAGAGATACCCAAAGATTAAAACTGGATGATCCTACAGACATTAGTTTTGAGTCAACAGCAACATGTGGCAGACGGACAGACAGACATACAACGGACATGCCACTCATAGCTAAGTCATGCTCTAGCACAGCTGAGCACGACAAAGCAGAGTATGTATTAGATAGCTGCACTGGGACAAATACTTGTCCCCACCCCCGACCGTCCCCACATCTGTCATCCCCATCTCCACCCCATTCCCACTATTATTTTCAACATTGTCACCATCCCCGCCACATTCCCGTAGCTTTCATCCCAGTACCCGCCTCATCCCCGCAACAGTCATTCCCATCCCCAACTGTCCCCGCAGATGATTGTTCCCATGCCAGTCCCCAGAACCATCGTCATATATCAAATAAAATTGAAAAATGGAAAAGTGGAAATAACATCAATATAATAAACATCTTATAAGACAGCACATAGTAGCACAAAGTCCCAAACAGTCCAATGCAATGTTCAGAACAGTTCATATCAGTTCACTCATGGTCAACAGTCAACACTGTTGTTCCTTCATGGACTTAAGTTAAGTGAACTGTTGACTCAACAGTTCACTTAAGTCCATGAAGGAACAACAGTCCATCG
>Ga0209149_1001485_pt1 | contig 11940 bp, 10 predicted proteins | sample WorMetTyACAVOLI2_FD_187423 | JGI IMG/M metagenome (GOLD analysis project Ga0209149, IMG submission 187423) | Marine gutless worms symbiont microbial communities from Max Planck institute for Marine Microbiology, Germany - Olavius algarvensis... ... | reverse complement strand
TCTTGCGAAGTTGTGCACGAAAAATTATGAAAATCCGTCAATATTTGTAAAAGTTACAGCAAAAAAATCAGTGGCACCTTTTTCTGGACACGGTGTATAACGTATATCTACCATTTTGTAGATTTATCTTAATATTGACATCAAATTGCGTTAATTTTTCCACGAGTACCCATCGTTTTCACCTTTCAAGTTTTGAGTATTCACCCAGAAAATGAAAATGCAGTGTAACAGCTCTTCAGAAATGACGTCGTTTTTTTGACATCGCGTGTTTTAGTGTACGACAATTGTAAACAATCGATAACTGTCCGATGTTTTTACTATTAACGTTTTACTGACATTGTTTTAAAGCTTGGTATGGCCTACCGATGGGAAACTTGTCTTACAACGACAAACTGCGCATGCAGACGCTTCATGAGCAAGGACTTGGTGGGAAAGCCGTCATTTCAAGTTACCCCGACAAAGGGTGGAAGTTGAGCATTGTTCAGAAAGTCTGCAGTCAAGTCGACCGCACTGGCTCAGCCGTTTTTCGTAAACAAGGGCAGCGTCTGCATGCACAGTTTGTCGTTGTAAGTTTTAGGGGGGGGGCGGGGGGGGGCTACTTTTTGAGACATTCTGTACATTGTATGTAACACAGGGCACTGTTTCTAATCGCTGCAGGTGTTCGTGATCATTTATTGTTACTTCCGCCAAGGCGGACGTTATGCTAGGAGTTCGGTCTGTCTGTCATTCTGTCTGTAAAAGTAATCAGCCGATTCCATTGAAACTTGGTGCTATGATTGGGCTTAACAGTCGGAAGAACTTATTAACTTTTGATGGTGATCCGCTTCCGGATACGAATTCCGGATTACTTTTCTACTTCATTCACCGTTGCGGAATAGTGGATCTTAAGATATTTATCAGTATTTCTCATACAGTCACCGGCCGATTTTGACGACGCTCAGCGAAATGACTGGTGCCGACAAGGCAATGAATCCATAACATTTTGGGAGCGATCCATGCAGACGTCAGGATCCGACCGAATCCGGATTAATCCGGAAATCAGGGTTCGAACGTCGGATCACTTTTGGTTGAGGTTAGACGTTTTGGCGGAGGTTTGCGCTGAGTATACAGTCCAGGTATTTCTAGTTTCAATTCTTTTATCTTAGCTGATGCGTACTGCGAATTTAGCCGCACCTTTTAATGATTTTATCCAGAAGATGACATTTAAAGTAAGATAATATTAACTATAAAATGTATTGTTACCTCGCGCCGTGGAGACGGACGGTGAGGTATTGTTTTTGATGGCGAGTGTTTGCTTGTTTGTTTGTTTGTTCGTTTGTTCGTTTGTTAACAAACTCACGAGGAAAAGCTTGCAGCTGTCGACGCGAAACATTCAGAATTGATTGGTTCCGAGGACGTCATGCCGTTAACTATTCGACCAAACTGGAGCAAAATCCAGATCGACGGGCCAAAAAAAGCCGAGAAGGACTGGTGACGCCACCTAGCGAGCGTCAATAAAATGCGCGGGGCGAGATTTGCTGTGCCTGTCACCACCTTATGTGTTTTTAAGATGTTTCTGCAGGTCATTTTGACATGAGCATTTATCGACAAACCCTGTATTGACCCTTTAATGGGCACATCCACCCATCCATGTTTATTTCAGACTGAAGTCCATATACATGCCGCCACATCGATTAAGATGATGTTGGTACACTGGTCGTTGATGGGTGGGCTGTTACATTTGGTGCAACAAGGAGGGGCCTGGGCGGGGCCCGCAGCCCGCCAAGGCCCCTCCTTGCTGTACCAAATGTAACAGCCCACCCATCAACGGCCAGTGTGCCAGTCACCGTTGCTCTGCAGTGCCCATAATACAAGCACGCGTTGTATAAAATGTTAAATGTATAAAAATTCCAACTGTGTTTCGGCGATGCACGGCTGCTGGAGATGCCGTACAATAAACAGTCGACGGCCGAAGCGTGGGTAAGACAGCGGCGCCGAGCATCATGTCGTGTACGTATATCAAACGTCGTGGCAGCTGAATTGCCGACGCGTCATGGCGCGTGATTTATTGCAAGTCCATTACGTTGTGATGCCAGTCCGTCTGCGTGCGATGACACCGGCATTTGGCGATCTGCCCTGCCGTGCTATCTGTGTGGGTTTAGCCAATGATATCCATTCTCAGTGGGTTTAGTCACATAGTAGTCCTACCACATGTCCTACCGTCCTACGCGGTTTAGCCATAGCTCAGATGTTTTTATATAAGGTTTTGTATGGTTTAGTGTTGAGTCGTACGCTTTGGTCGGACGAGTACGACTTGATAGTAACGCAGTGGCAGTCGAGTAGTTGCTGCAGTGTACATCAGACACGTAGTCCTTATATCTGCGTCTATAACGACAACATCGTACTTTAGACCTAAACTTGAATCAGTTTATGATTCATAAGATTTCTCAGTCGTGGTTTCACTTTGCACACGCTGCAAGTCACTCAGAACTGCGGCCCCTGGTGCGGCAAAATGCGATAACTGAGATACCGCCCTGGAGACAACTCTCCCAGGAGATAACCCCCTACCGAAAATACCCCCGGAGGTACCCCCCTCCCCGACATAGTGTACTAGTTAGTCTTAGGGTCTTGAATATGGGTTAGTATTAGTGTTCAAATAAAATTATCCGCCCCTTGGGTCGGTCTGGGTTAGGTCGGAACCCCACGTCGTGGGTCGGTTAGGGTCAGGACTCCAAGTTGGGGCAAGGAGTTATCTCCGGGGGGTATTTTCGGTAGGGGAGGTTGTCTCCGGGAGAGTTGTCTCTGGGGGGGGGTATGTCCTAGAATCGCAAAGTGCACGGCATGCCGATTAATTAATAACAAGAGAGAGAGAGAGAGAGAGAGAGCACTCACAGAGCCCAAACACCGTCAAGGCCGTTGCATTGTCGCACTGCGATCAGTGACCACACACGTATACAAGTAGCTGTGCTGTCGCAAAGAGGCTGCGCGTTGCTTCGTGTCTGTCAGTAGTTATGTAGACTAAGAGTAGGTTATACCATAGTCTGGAGTGGTATACACGAGTGTAACGAGTGTATATCACGAGAGACTATGGTATAACCTACTTATTTCATGACCATCGTGCTAGGGCCAACACGGGCCTACGAATAGCGCGATCAACTGGTCACGCTTGGTCACGCTTCAATTGATTGGGTTATGGGGCGTTATTTCACTCCAGACACTGTGTTGAGAGATAGGCGACAAACAAAAGTCTGTCATGGCATAAAGATTTTTCACTGCATGCAGTTAAATGCGCTGTTCTGTTGTCTTTGGCGAACGTCGAGGCTTCTTGTCATAAACATTTCGCCGTCTTTTCCCGCAATCAACACCGCCGCTTACTACCAGCGATGTCACACTCAACTTGCGGGACGGTCACCGTAGTCCACCGGCGACCGTACTGACAACACCTGGCCTGTCGCAGCGTTACAGCGTTAACAGCACGCACTAAAGCCAGATAAAGGCTCAGAATCGCGATTTCTGCATACCCCACCTTCATTCGATTTCGACGCCCCCGTTAAAGGGATTCCCGTCGGAGTATTGCCATGCAATAGAATGGCTTGGCTACCCGATGGCGAAAAAATTTCGAAGATATGTTTATTCGTTTCGACAGAATGCACGAACGTGACGGACACTACAGACACACACACACACACACACACACATTCGTCCTTCAGTGCTATGACACTGTTGGTTGGGTCATGTGACCCGTAAAACCGTCTCCGAAATGACCTATAATGTGTCGAGTGGGACGTTAAACTCTACTATACCATACCACACACACACACACACACACACACACCTACACACACACATACCACATGACGCCATAGGCCGCGCTTGCATAGCATCGCGCGGAAAAAATGCCCTATCTGCTAAGGATGCTGCACTGTCGCCCCCTGGTGAGTGACAATATATCGTAAATAAAAATGCCTATCTCTCGGTGTTTAGGAAAGTGAACAAGAACTTAGCTGCGCACACAATTCGTCGAGGGCATTTCCGTGACCTTGAAATCTACGTTAAGGGTCACTCAAGGTTACTGGAAACGGAACCATTGGACAGATCATACAAGACTTACTATTAGACGAGTTATTGGACGTTGAATATTATCGTGACATTGAAATGTGGGTCAGAGGTCACTCAAGGTCATTAAAATTAGTGCCATTCGAAAGCTTGGATGCGGTTTCCTATTCGCCTTCTATAGTAACTATGGCCGTATCTGTAGTATTCAGTGTCAAAGAATGGCGTGACCTTGAAAACCAGGTTAGGGGTCGTTCAAGTTATTGAAAATGGCGCAGTTCGATAGACCATATGCGACTTTCTATTGGTCCGCCATTGTAAATATAGCTCTATCTTGTACCATTTTCGAGTTATTTGACGTTGAATAATATCGTGACCTTCAAATCGGGATTAGAGGCCACTCAAGGTCATTGAAATTGATGCTATTCGAAAGCTTGGGTGTGGTTTCCTATTCGCCTTCCATAGTAACTATGGCGATATTTTGTGTCGTTTGCGAGATATAGCGACCTATTGGTAGAAAATCGCGAAATTTTTATACCCCACCTGTATTTAGCACCCACAGGGGGTCATCCCGTGGGAATTTTGTGAAAATGTTTGATGCTGGTAAAACTAGAATGATTGGGCTACCGTATGGTGAAAAAAACTGTTTTTTTATGTTAAGCCGTTTTCATCTGATACCGGAACGTCACGGACGGACAGACGGACGGACAGATTTGCTATATCAAAATCGCGCGTCAGTATGCTGACGTGCGATAAAAGCTTATCCACATTCGGATCCGGATCCGGATCAACACCAAAAACCAATCACTTCTATAGGGTCACGCCTTTCCCATGCCTACTATGTTTGCTCGACATCTGTTAACGCGTTCGTGAATTATCATGCTCACAGACAGACAGAACGAACGACAGACACGAACGATCACATAACTCCACCAGCCTTGGCGTTGGCGGAGTAATTAGCAGTGATGTTAACAAGGCCAACAGTGTCAAGGCCAAGGCCAAGGCCAAGGCCAAGGCCTCACACTTCAAAGGATAAAATCAAGGTCGTAAATTTGCAAACGACGGCATAAAACCAAGTTTTAGTAAGTAAGTCAATAGTAAGCAAGTTATTAGATCTGCCTAAAGTACGCACAAGACACAATTTACTACCTGTACTTTATTGACACAATTAAATGCATCATGCGACATGCATCAAGATAATTTGAGCGGCAATACATTGTTAACAAGGCGTTGGCATGCAAGGCCAAGGCCAAGGCCAAGGCCGCTGAATTTGGCCTTAAGTAACATCACTGGTAATTAGATAGTTTAGGTCATACACAATCTCGAACCCTTTAACCATTCTGATACGATCGTTGCCTTTTGCGCAGGAAAGCATTTGGACTAACGTTGTTCGTTGTTTATGTGAGTCAGAAAGGTAACACTGCTCTGCATTCAGCCGCGCTCGCAGGTAAGGTGGACGTCGCCAAGATTCTGATCGACGCCGGCAGCAACGTTAATGCCCAGTCGCAGGTACAATCACATCCTCGCCATTTACATTCATTACTCTTGGCTTTTTAATACCTTTAACTCTTTAATAGTCGTACCTGGCCGGACGGGCAAATAATTCGGAAAGAAGCTTACAAAGCGCCAATGACGACAGTTCCTTTATTACTGCGCGATGCTGTGTCTCTCTGTCTGTCTGTCTGTCTGTCTGACATACGTCGGTATTTTACCGAAACGGCTAAACATATCATCAAACAATTTTCACCGTCGAGTAGCCGCACCATTTTCAGTGGCGTAGCCAGGAATTTGATTTGGGGGGGGGGTATACGTTTTAACTAGTCATTGCAATTCCAAAACATGTGTTAATGTTCCACACGTGAACAAAACGGTTACTGATTTTGGGGGTATATATACCGATATACCCCCCATCGCTACGCCCCTGACCATTTTAGTTTTCCCGTACCAAACGGTATAGCAATTGCAACCGAAATGATACAAGATACAGCTATAGTTACAATGAAATATTAATACGGTACTCAACGGTGTCGTTTCGAACGATCTTGAGTTACGTAGCGAAATATTTAATGACACGAAGCATCGCGCGGTCTCTCCGACAGCTAAGCTTCTTGTGAGACCTAACCTAGATGACCTGTCGTTAACCCTGGACACATTAAAATCACAGTGCAACGAACCATTACACAGCAATACTGTGATTGGTACACTGTCTGTTGATGAGTGGGCTGTTACATTTGGTACAGCGATGAGGGGCCTGGGTGGGCTGCGGCTCCGCCCAGTCCCCTCTTTGCTATACCAAATGTAACAGCCCACCCATCAACGGCCAGTGTACCAACTTCACATTATCAGATGTGGCACAATAATTGCCTTTGCACTATAAATGGTTAAAACAACGAGAGCGGTGTGTAGCAACGAAAGCACAAAACGACAGAGCGTACGACTACGCAGACAACTAACATTGCTGAAAAAATACATAGCGTGGTACGAATTACTTGGTTTCAGTTAGAAATGCGTAGTTTGCAAAAAAAATGCGATAAAGTATAAAGTCTCCGACGAGCTGGGAACAGTGCCTTGGAAACGTAATGTCGCATAAATGCACTCGCAATCATAATGGAAGTATTTTTAGCCGAACCTTACTACGTTACGTTCGGTTATGGCATGAGCCGTCCGTCTGTCGTCTGTCTGTCATCTGTAACGTTGTTCTACCCTAGGCAGAGACTTGAATTTATCGGCAATATTTTTGCACCGCCTGATAGCTCAGGGACTCGGAGAGTTTGTTTTAAAATTTTGTGCAATATTCTAGGGGATCATGCAAGTTAAATACAAGGGGGGGGTGAAAAATTGGCGTTTTTCGCCCACTATCCTGCTTTATTTCGTAAACGGTACAAGAAACTGCCACAGTTACACATAGGCGCCGACTTCATGGGGCCCAAGGGGCTCGAGCCCGCCCCCCCCATATTTGTTCCCGGGGGCTTATGCAGTATGTGAGCCCCCCAATAATCGGTCACAATTATGCGTATATGACATCAATTGTAATTCTAAAACAGTGCTTAATTCAGAACAAGCGTCGTAATGAGACTGTATGGTGTGTGCATACCCTCCCCACAAAGTGCGAAGGATGCCTCACCAGTCTGCCTACTGCGAAAACCTTCAACGGAAACCGCCTTATTGAACATCCTTAATCACCTTATCAATGCCATTGGCTCCCAACAGGTTTCTGCTCTCAATAAACTAATCTGATTAGATGAATGCTATATAGTCTTCTCACCTTAAACTCTTCCAAAACCGAATTTATGCTCACTGGTTTACCACAGCAACTTCGTAAAAATCTCTGAAAATTCACTTGTTGCTGTAACTACTTCTGCTCGCAATTTTGGCTTAACATTTGATGAACATCTGACTTTCTATGACCAGATTTGTCTTTATTGTTTAAAACGCACGAAATTTTGTCAGTTGATTCTCAGGAAAAATATTAAAATTGTTGCCACCAGATACCAGATTTTAAGGCTAACATACACCAAATTCAATTTCGGCGGGGAGCTTACAGCGCTCCCCCAGACTCCTTAAGGGGCTTACTTCTAAGGGGAGGGAGGGGAGGGAAGGGAAAGAGGGGAGGGGAGGCCCCCAATATTTTCCCAAGTTGGCGCCTATGCAGTTACAGTGGAAGACGAATAGGAACTCTTATGCGATCTATCGAATGGTGCCATTTCCAATGACTTTGGGTGACCCTTAACCCAGATTTCAAGGGCACGCCATTATTCGACATTATGATATCTCTAATATCGCTAATACCGTTCGTTATTTTATTTCTAAAGACTAGGCTCAGTACGTTGACGGGGCGTAACGTTCGGCTATCTATTTTACCGATTAGCTCTTGTATCTGTAGGGCCTTGTTTCAGCGTTGTTTGCTTGGTTAGAAACGGCACAGAAGAAGATTTCGCACAGACAGCTAAGGTCCGTTGCGAGGAAGCTCATCGCCTTTGCGACGCTTTGAGGGTTGACCCCAATTAAGCTAGCATACTACCTACGTCGGCCGGATGACCGGCTCCGTTGGCAGCCAGCGCCTTTAACCGACTATAGGCCAGTATGCCAGCAGTCCTGGTTATAGGGCCTACTGTTACGGAGGACTCGCCGTTTCTTCCCAAGCGGTAACCTAACCGTAGCCAGTACTCATTTTGCCTACCAACGGAGGGATGGCCTAGGCTGAGTCGACCTGGGTGCCTGGTTCTGTGCCGAGGTGGTTTACCCGTCCTAGACGGTCACACATCCAGGCACTAACAGGGTCCGGCGTATAGTAACTACGTTGATCGAACCAACGCATTACCGCTAAGCCAAACCGGCACCGGCACAGATATAGGCCTACCGAAAACTACAGCCCACTGCGTACGGCGGCATAGGCTACTGGGTTTTAATCGCTCAGCGCAGTGCTTGTACGTAAAATAGTGAAGTACTGACATTTGTATAGCGCACCATCGAGAACTCGCCTCTAATGCACTACCGCTTCCCTTACTTCGGCGCTGATCTCCGTTAAACTATTCCTTCAGCCAGACACCAGCCCAACACTGCAAGACCACGGATACGAGTAGGTTATACCATAGTCTGGAGTAGCCGTCTTGCTACGGATAACACGGGCCTACGAACAGCGCGATCAACTGGTCACGCTTGGTCACGCTTCACTGGAGTGGGTTATGGGACGTTATTTTACTCTAGACACTGTGTTGAGAGATAAGAGACGAAAGTAGGTCATGAAATAAGGGCTAGTGTATCACGCGATGTGCCTGTTTACTCCCCAGCTTACGCTGGTACTCATTGCACCTATCCACGGAGGGATGTCCAGGCTGAGTAGATCTGGGTGGCTGCACATCACGCTCAGCATGCGCGTAATATTACTTGGTTGGCAAACATAAAGTGAAGCGTACAGCTGTCGCAGAGAAACCGCGCGACACTCCGCATTATACTGGAAATGTTCTATCCGTTGTATAGTGAAACTACGAAAAAAGCGCAGCAAAGCAAGCGTGTTGCGCCCCTTTTTGTAGAATTTTGTGTTCTTCGTAATTTAGGAAGTAAATAAGTAATATTTGTAATAATGTTATTGGCATAAAATGCCATTTCGAATTGCTCTGAGACTGTGACGCTGTTGTGTATGGCAGCACGGCTTCACACCTCTCTACATGGCTGCCCAGGAGAACCACGTCGACATCGTGAGACTTCTTCTAGCTAATCACGCAAGGCAGGATCTGCAGACCGACGTACGGCGTTCTTAACCCTTTAAGCGCCACATTAAAACCGCAGAGCAACAAACCATCGTATAGCAATACAGTGATTGGTACATTGGCCGTTGGTGAGTGGGCTGTTACATTTGGTACAGCGAGGGGGGAGACTGGGCGGGGCCGCAGCCCGCCCAGGCCCCTGCTCGCTGTACCAGATGTAATAGCCCACCCATCAACGGCCAGTGTACCAATTTCGTATTATTCGATGTAGCACTGTAATTGCCTTTGGAGTTTATAGGGTTAACGTTCTTTAGCGATGTATAAACCACATTAACTTGTTCTATTTTTAGCTCCATTGCTGTTTGCAGCTCAGCTAGTGGAGCTTATAGTAGGCCTATAGGTGACTGATGCCTGTATGGATATCTGGATGTCTACAGCCCTGATCACAGCGCCCGACCGGCCTCAACTAACTCAACTGGCAGTTGAGTTAAGTTGAGTTGTAAAGAGTGATCACAGCGCTACTCCTACAGTTTTCTCCGATTCTCACGAAACTTGGCACACATGTTCCACGTGCCTAGACCTGTAAGTCACTCGCTCAGGCTTTTCCGGCTCGGCTCGTAAATTTTGTGGCTGGCTAGCCGGCTCGAGCCGCAAAATACGGCTCATCTCATATTGTTAAAAGTTGATAGTATTTCAGTCTGCTTTTTGCCGCGCGATGCTATGCAAGCGCGGCCTATGTCGTCATGCGGTATCTGTCTGTCTGCCTGCCTGTCTGTCACGTTCGTGAGTTGTGTCAAAACGAATAAACATATCATCAAAAAATTTTTCACCATCGGGTAGCCACGCCATTCTAGTTTTTCTGTGCCAAACGGCATAGCAATATTCCGACGGGAACCCCCTAACAGCGCGTTAAATGCAGGTGGGGTAGGCAGAAATCGCGATTCTGAGCATATATCTGGCTTTACTGCCTGTGTTAACGCTGCAATAGGCTAGGTGTTGTAAACGCGGTCGCCGGTGGACAACAGCCACCGTCTCGCAAGTTATGACACATTGCTGGTAGTAAGCGGCGGTGTTGATTGCCGGAGAAGACGACGAAATGTTTATGACAAGAAGCCTTCCCACCTTAAGGCCCGTTTATAGCGACGCAACTCAACTCAACTCGACGTCGAGTTGAGTCGAGTTGCGTCGGCGTGAGTAAGCAGCTGAATATAGTATACCATCGCAAGCCTTACACTAATTATTAAAGTGAAATGGCTAAATAACTGAAAAAATTGAGAGCCGCAAATTATATGGCTCGCTCGACTCGGCTCGGACATTTTCCGGCTTCGACTCAAGAATAATCCGGCTCGGCTTCGGCTCAACTGTTTTGCGGCTGGCTTTTACGTCTACGGCTTCGGCTTACAGGTCTACATGTGCCAATACGCACAGATTGTCGAAATATTGCTTTTTTAAAAGTTTTGACGAATTTTTTAAATTTTAAATCAGCAGCGGCCGATCACCAGCATCTAGGCCGAGCTGTCTAGGCCGACAGCCCTCCTCTAGTTCTTATACACCGTGTCCGGGAAAAAAGGGACCGAGAGTACTTTGGACATAACTTTGACAACTTCAAACATATTGTTAATTTTTTTTGCAAGAGATAGCAAGAAGGAATGCGAAACTATTAACACAACAAAAATTCGCCTCACCTAATCAGGTCGCTACTTTACCTTGCGAATTAAACAATCGCCATTGTAGGATTGCAAAGCACGAAGTCATAACTGACAACTGCAGTTTAACCAAACCGGCCTATTAGCGCGCAAGTGTTCGACTAGTCAACCACAGCAAGAAAGGTGGCAGTTACTGCTGCAAAAACAATCTCGAAATCAAAAACAATGTTCGAAATGACCGCTGCCGGCTTTGGCGGACACTGAGAGACGACGGCGCCACTGATGCACAGCAGCTGCATGACGGCGTGATCCAGCTTAGTCCACTCAGTTCATATATTATGCGGTGCTTGAGATCGTCGAGATCAGTCATGCGTCTTTGTACACCTCTTCCAGTATTCCTCACACACTGTATTCAACTGACTTAAATCCGGCGAATTTGGAAGCCATGCATAATAGAGGTGGAATGATTCTGAATTATCTTTCTTCTTGCGAAAACGGCATGTTTCAATGACCTCACAATTACGTCATCATTATGTACTGTCGTGCAAGTATTGCTGGGACTTTTCTAAAACAATTTTTGCCGCACGATGCGATGCATAAGCGCGGCCTATGCCGTCATGCGGTGTTTGTGTGTCTGTGTGTCCGTCACGTTCGTGAGTTGCGTCAAAACGAATAAAGATATCTTCGAATTTTTTCACCATCGGGTAGCTAAGCCATTCTAGTTTTTCCTTGCCAAACGGGATGGCGATATTCCGACGGGAACCCCATAACCGGGGCGTCGTATGCAGGTGGGGTAGGCAAACAACGCGATTCTGGACGAATATCTGGCTTCGCTGCATACAGGTCTACAGTGTTATCAACCGTACGAGTCGCGAAGTATGAAAATAAAGCCGCGACGAACCGCGGCAAGCGTCGAGCCGAGCACTTACGGCGGCGTCCGTCGTCCGTTGTTCGCACAAGACGACGACGAAGTGCTTGTGACTGATTCGACATTATACGCCGGAGACGAAGATCAACCCCCCCCTCCCGGACACAACCCCCTTGGTCATAACCCC
>Ga0209149_1001484_pt1 | contig 11943 bp, 5 predicted proteins | sample WorMetTyACAVOLI2_FD_187423 | JGI IMG/M metagenome (GOLD analysis project Ga0209149, IMG submission 187423) | Marine gutless worms symbiont microbial communities from Max Planck institute for Marine Microbiology, Germany - Olavius algarvensis... ... | reverse complement strand
TCTTTTGACGGGAATATTTTCGGCAGCTGTGGTCAGTATGGTATCACGTGTGATTGACCATGCTTCTTCTGGGTCTTCCGGAAGATCACCAAGGATGCTGAAAGCATTCTCCACAGCAATATAATCAGGACATTTGTACAAGTAGCTCAGCTGTCGAAGAGAGGGCGCGCGATGCTCTGTGTCCATCACTAGTTAGCTTCAACAGTGATTTACGACCGCATATAATTAAATGCTCCTCCGTTGTCTTTTGGCGTAACATTTAGGCTTCTTGTCACAATCACTTTGTCGTTGTCTCATCTCCCGCCGTCAACAAACTCCGCTGTATTCCAGCGACTCATGTTATCAACTCACCATTGTCCATCACAGCTGAGTGTATTGCACTTGCTGCTCACAGCACGTGATGGAGCTAGATATTGGCTCAGAATCTCGATTTCTGCCTACCCTACCTGAATTCGATGCCTCCTTAAGGGGGTTCCCATCGGAATATTGCCATGACGTTTGGTATGAAGAAATTAGAATGGTTTGGCTACTCAATGGTGACAAATTTTTGAAGATACCGTTACTGGTTTTGACAGAATTCACGAATGTGACGGACGGATGGACACTGCATGATGGCATAGGCCGCACATTACATAGCATCACACGGCAAAAACTACCATTACAGCAATAAGATTTACCGTTGGAGATCAGTATTTATGAAATGCTCGTGAATAAATAAAAAGTATGAAGCAAGCTGTTTGCTGAAGATGTTTCCTGACAGAGGATAGAGTTTAATGGGTTAAAAAATTTAACGGAGAATATGACAGCAGTGGCATCATTGACTCATGTCCGAGTTGTGGTCGACCACATATTGCCCACTTCACTGCAAAGATCAACAAAGTTAAAGATCTCGTACTGATATTTTGATCAGTGTCTTTACCGCCACCAGGTCTTCGTCTTCTGTCAAAAACTTCTTGAGCAACCATTTTTCTACATAATTAATTTCACGTGAATCCATTTAATGAGATGTTTATCGTCAGGCGTAAATGTCAATGCTGTAACGACACTTGTACTGACGTCCTGTTTACAATGGTGCAAGCAAAGAATATTTAGCAAGAATACAAGTTATTTTTATGCTGTTAGGATCGGCATTTCATTGGCTATTTTGTCTGAAATTTTCATTCAAATTGTTTAAATTTTCATTCAAATTGTTTACTCTTTCTAGGAGTTCTGCAAGAAAACAAAAGTGTGTGTTTTCTGAATGCAGTGTATATGTATTACATTACATCCTGTTGTTAGTGATAATTGCATTTGTTTTTGTGTGTATTGCAGTTCATCAGCAAAGCTCTTTGATGTTTTTTCTGTGCTAGATGCATTTTGACTTATCTTGCAAATATCTTGTCCTTTGTTAACAGGCAAATTTTGAGATGGTTTATACACAGCATAAGATGATGGTATACTGCGAGCTTGGCATGTCTGACTGTCATCGTTCATCACCGCAGTTGGTGAGTATATGCATATATTGTGTTTATGCACACTAGTTTATTATGTGCATAAATTGCAAGATACCCTAGAACTAGATATTGTGACTATTTTGCTTTTGACAGTACATATATAAAACCTTGACAGGTTTGAATTAGACTGTGCTCAGAGAGTGCAGACCTCTGCCAAGGCATCTAACCTCAACCAAAAGTGATCCGGGATTTAAATCCATATTTCCGTATATGGAGCTAGCAATTATTCTGTAGATGAGTTGTAAAGAAAATTATCTTTTTAGCACATTGTGAATGAGCAACCCAAACTCACTGCTATAATCCAGTCGCACCGGCTTACCCTATTTGGGCATATTATGCGCATGGACGACAACGCAGATGCCAAGAGGATCCTGTTAGCCTCCCCTCCGGCAGACTGGAGAAAACAACCAGGTCGTCTCCGCATCACGTGGCTCAGCACCATCCAACAGGATCTGAAACAACACCACCTTATGCTCCCCGAAGCAGGAGATTTGGCTCAGAACCGCCCTCTGTGGAGGATGATGTCGACGTATGGCGATACGCAATCGTGAGTTGCATGCCAGAAACGACGTCGACAACGATGACATTGTGAATGGCTGCCTAGTTCTGCCTTACTTACTTGCGTTAGATGTACTCTTACTTACTAACTTAATTATTACAGTGGCTATTGTTAATTGCCTCTTGTTTTGAATAAAGTGTTTATGTTGATGTTATTGTTGTCCGCATATTTTTTTTATTGTTTTCTGGTTTTACCAGGTTGTATGCATGATCATTTTAGGTGAGATGAAACATTTTATAGCGTATATGTGCGGAATTCATTCCAAGTTAAGATAATGCACGTGCACATATCATTCAGATCAGTTAAGACATTGTTATCAAAAGTGAACTGCTGCATTTCTTGCAAATGATGGTGTAGTTTCAAGTTGCTGGTAACAGCATCTGTTGTGAGTATTGCTATGGCCTTGTGCTTATTTGGTGTCAGGTGAATCACATGCTGACGTTTTTGCGAGGTGCTATTGTCAAGTATATCACAGATTTTCACTCGCCATTTGCTAAGTATATTCATCATATTTATTAATCTTGACTTTGTCTGGAGTAGGTGAATTTGAAGTTTTGTCGTTAGTTTTTGGTGTAATGTAATTAAGATTGTGTGAAGAGCCTGGTGGCGCATATTAAATCAGGGTGACCACTTGTCTGGAAAACCTGGAAATGTCAGGGAATTTGACAGCTGTCAGGGAAATGTCAGGGATTTTACTGAAAATCAGGGAATTGTCAGGGAAAAAATCTTCTCAGGGAAAAGTTGCCTAAAACTGTTTATTGTAAACTGCATATTTGTGTCCATACAGGTATTTAGTTGGAGTCTGTTGTGTCTTGAATGTTAAGTATATGGTTTCGGATCATGCACTGTTGCATTCCTACCCCACCACTGACAGTAACACTAGTACGGGCATGATATGAGTAACACTTAACATGCCGAGTGCCGCGAAACGTCAGGAAAATGTCAGGGAATCGTCAGGGAATTTCACATTGTCTGTGGAGAGTGGTCACCCTGTTAAATGTGTTGATATTGTTACGTCAGCTGTAGCTATCAGTTGTACCAGAAGTTAATTTATGCCAGACATTCCTGTTTATTATCTATCTTTTGTCACGACATTCGTGTCTCTCAACGTCTATATAGTTTATTTGTGAAAACCTTACTTACCCGCTGTCCCGCTCTGCTGTATTTGTAAAGTTATTGGGGTATGAAAGTTTGTAATTCACATGAAGATAAACAAATAACATTAAAGTGAAATGTGTAACAAACATAACACAACAGTTAATTTGTTTGCAGGTATTTTGACATTGCTGAGCTTGCGGCCATTGACTTGTATCGAGAGCTGATGAAGGATGTTGAAACATTGTGTCACCAACAGGTTTTGTGAAGTCATCTCTGTATGATAACTGTTGAGTTAAATGTATGGTAATGTTCTGTGCAGTTGCACATTGAACTTAGACTGTGCCTGAAAGGGAGACAGAACCCTGGATGCTGCTCACATGTAATGGATTTGTCCCTCTGCCAGTGTTAGTCATCTCAGCAAGTTTGGTGAAAATCAACTGATCACTGTATGGCAATGCTAGAGAATATTGTAAAGTGCCTCATCTTGTAATGTTAGGGAAAGTGGAAAGAGATCCTGGATCCACGTCTGGAATTGGATAAACACCAAAATGTAGACACTTCAAGGGGGTCACCCCTTGCCATCTACCATGTTTGGTCGACATCCATAGACACATTTATGAGACACACACACACATGCTGGTGAACACAATATGTGCAATCCGCCTCTATGCAGAGGCAGATCATGTAGTTAAATAAAACTTGTAACCGTTTGTAGTAAATGTCTTAATTGACGCGGCAGTGTTTTGTATTGCTGAATTAACAATTTGTTGTAGTCGTCAGATGTGGCGGACATTTCAATGATTGGCTTGATGCATCGGCTCAACAGTCTTGACAAGGATTGGGCTCAGTACATTCACGTGAGGTGAGAACTCAGAGCTTGATTTATGTTACAGCACTGCAATGAATAAAAGTTGCACATGACTATGCTTATTTTTCTGCGTGCAGCATCCATCATCGTCCGACGAGATGTGATTTACAGAAATTCTGTGTTAATTGGTGTTTCTTAAGGCAGCTGAATTACCAGGCAGACCAAATTGAGTTGGGTAGCCGATGTGTATAATATACTGTTTTGTGGCATTTGTTGTTGTACATTATTTCAGTGAGCAGACGTGGAGATTAGCCTTTAAGGATGTTATATTTTCATGGTTTTCCATCATCCAACAGAAGTCAGTTCAACTGCTAGTCAGTGCTGTTTCCACGGATAAGGTACCAATTACATGTGTGTGTGCTAATAGTATCTTGTTTTACTGTATGTCAGATGCTAAGTCTGCTACATGCGTGATCACTTAATTCTGTAAAGCTGCTGTTGGTCATTGGCCTTCGATACTTTGGCTTGTCAGGCAGTTTCATTACTCACGTTGTCGAACCCTGTCCCCTAACAAAACTGAATGGCGGCTTATCTCGGCTACACTCTGCGGATGAAGATGCTGTTTTGTGGCTGACCAGTTATGGTTAACGACTCGCATACGAGAAGAAGAAGATTACTAGTATGGTATAGTATGGTATAGTAGGATTTAACGTCCCAGTCGACACTCTATAGATAGCAGCATGGTTATGTAATCGTTTTATAAGTAATATTTCATGCAGACAAGCACATTTTGTTTGTTGTAATTTTAAATTTTGCATTATGAGAAGATTGTAATCCAGTCGTTAAAAATGCACAGGCACTTACATAGGAGTAATATTGAGAAGTGATATAGACAGTAAATGTTTGTAAATGGACAGTTCTAGTTCAGCGTATCATCAAAGACATGGTCGTGTGTTTTTTGAAACACAGTGTAGTGACGTGATACAGACAGTATGCATATAATGCATACAATTTTCATACTGTAAGAAATTATGCTTACTGAAAAACTTCATACGAAGTTGCAGTTTGCATTTCGTACTGACAGTTTGTTGGGTGTATACAGTATTATCACAGCATGAACTTGTGTCTAAGATGCTGTAATTTGAGGTGATTGTTTTTTTTCAGTTTGGTCCGTTGAGGGTCACTCTGAGGCCAGCTACTGCCGCAGCTCGTGTTGGCAGCGTTCTGTCGTCCCGCTCACTGACTGCTTCAGTTCACTCGGCTTTTTGCACAGTTGTTGGTACACATGTGTCCAGTGAGGTGTGTTCTCTACTACATTAGCTGTAGTCTTCATCATAGTTTGATTAATAATAAGTGATATAGCAACAATGACACAGTGTCAGTAAAGGTTACAAATAGTTTAACTTACGCATGATACGGAGCATAGTGGATTATGGAGGGGTAGATTGGTTGCTGTTTCTTTCTCTGTCCGGTTACAGATATCTCGGCAACGGTGGGACTTCCGCGGAGACAAAAGACTGAGACCAAAACTTAACCTGACAGCCCAACTTCAGTCTAAAACATTGTGTGCTACGTACTTTGCCATGGCATAGTCCGCGCTATGCATATGCGTCGCGCGGTAAAAAACAGTGTACAAATTCACTGCATGCGACTGCGACGAGACCTCAAGTTCCTAACTGGCAGCTGTAGCATCTCTTGCCGCCTGATTGGCCAGGAAAGCAGACAAGAAGCCCTGCTGTCACAGGGATTTCGCGTGATGCTTTGTTTCTGTCAGTTGTTAGCTTCAATATTACAATACGTCGAGAGATTGGGTGCTGTTTCTTTCTCTGTCTGGTTACAGATATCTCGGCAACGGTGGGACTTCCGCGGAGACAAAAGACTGAGACCAAAACTTAACCTGACAGCCCAACTTCAGTCTAAAACTGAAGTTGGACTGTCAGGTTAAGTTTTGGTCTTAACAAAAAAGTGAAATGACCCGTCATGTCCACTGCTAATAGCTGCCAGTAAGTCAGTGTTTACCAAACTGATGTGTGCTACATGCTTTGCCAATTGCAGCTAATGTTGACTGAGAAGTTGTGATTTGTGTGTTGGTCAGAACTTGGCTTACGCTTGTTTGAGTAGTATCCTTAACATAATTCTGCACTGCCTGATAACAATGCATTATCTGCTCAGTTTAAATGCTGATGTTTAATTCTGGAGACATCTGGTGGGTAAAAGGTGAAATCGTCCTAGCACTGAATACGAGGGCACTACTGTGTCCAAGCTATTGTGGATGTATTGGTGATGGGCATACTTGTTGACATTCTGGGACCTTGTACACTGCAGCATACCTGTATCCTGCAGTTTGACAAGTAACAGTGAATCTAGCGATTTAATTATCCATGCACATTTAGCGCATTTTGTTGCATTTTGCATATTTGGTTACATTTCCTGTATGCAGAACATTATGGTATGTGTTGAAACCATGCACTTGAACATTTATCTTATGTTTATCTGGTATAGTGATAAGTGCTCATGTATTTTTGTGTCATTGTTCTGCAGACAGAAGATGTAGTGAGCAATGTCGTTGAAATGTCTGCAAGTGAGATGTCAGTAGATAGTGTGCTGTCAACTGTGGATGTTGAATACAATAAGGAAGGTGAAAAGTTATCAGCAACATCTGACTGTACTCACATGGCTGTGTCACTGTCGTCAGAATCGTCCAGTTATTCCGTCATTACACTGAAGGACTCTCCAGATGAAATTGTTATGCATGGCAGTCTATCGAGTCACCCTGAAAGTGTATCCGTTTCTGTGGCTGGGGAACTGGATTCAGCAGAGAAGCAAAGACAGCTAAACTGCACTGGGTATCAACCTGGTAACAGATCAGATTCTTCCACTCACGATTTGCATATCGTTACATCTCCAGCAGTAGCTGATAATCTGCTTTCTAACCATTGTGACACTGCAGTTACTTGCAATATTGATGTCGCACTATTCGTTGATCGTGTTGAACGCAAAATGACATTGGGAAATAAAGAAAGGTTGAACATAACGGAGCTGGCCGCTAGCTTGTACCACTACTGTCCTTCTTTTCCATCTTTGCCGGCCATTGTGGAGTCCTGTCGATCTGATGATGCACAGTTGAGCGATACGTCGGCTGCTTCAGGTGACGGTTATGATGCCGATGGTGGAATCTTGAGGTCAGAATCGTTCCCGTCAAATGCTTCATCGCCCACTGGCTCTTTGGGTAGTGTAGCGATGTCTGTGGAATGCAGTGACAGACGGCAGCCTGTAACACACATCACTGATGGAGCTTCGTCTGTCACCAGTGCCAGTGTCTATGGCGGTCATCCACTGCAGTTAGATGCTGTGCCATTCACAGTGTCGGCATTGTCGACGACTGCCACTAGTGACGGTCAGCAGCTCAGTGCAAAGTCGTCGTCAGATGGCATCGACAGTGCTGTTGTATGCACACCATACAGCACCCAGACGTCTCAAGACTCATCAAGCATAGTGGATAATACCATCAGCAGTTACTGCCGCTCCATCAGTGATGTGACTGATGATCACACTGTGCAGCCGTTACCTTCCGCAGCTGATGAAATGCATCCAGTCAGTTTGGAAGATGACAAAGTGATGCATGCCACAGTGAATTGGATTGCTAATGAAGATGCAGATGCAGGTCGTGAATCAGTTGGGGAAGATTCTGACGATGAAATGTCGATGGCATCTATGAAGATTGATTGGGAAATTGGAAGTGATAGTGAGACAGCTAGACCTTCTGATGCCAACATAGCTCCGTTGATCAAGTCCAGCACATCTGTTGTGCGACAGCCATTTCTGAACACAGTCGGTAGTTTCCAGAGTTTGATGGAGCAGAGTCAGGAGTTCGAAAGGCAGAGGATTGTTGAGCCAGCTGCACGACCATCATGCTGTGCTTGTATGTCGTGTGTAATTATGCGTCACTGTGTGTCGACAGCAGCCGATGTTACCCCGACAATTTCAGTCCGTATGTGCTCGTCAGTTGTGGACGTAGTTTGTCTCATACAGAGACTAGTCATGGTTTGCAGCACTTGGATACGAGTGCTGTGCAGCTCGCCTTTTCATCTGGAACGTTTACGCCATTCTCGGGATGACAAACATCGTCAGGACACTGCATTAATGCGTCCAACCTCTGCGCAAGTGGTGTGTGATGATTTTGCTGATGATTCTGCTCATGTTAATCTACGAAGTTATACTATCTCTGAAGGTCTTGAAAGTATCCGAGAGGGCGTGCTTCAGCAACTAATTGATGTAAGAACTATGTGTTGATATTGTTTGTTTCTCACTGCTTCTGCATTATTAAGCCTCCACTGCAAAAGCAGGGCTTTATGAAGCGGAGATGTCCTGTTTACCCATTTCTTTGTTCAATATACCAAAAAATCATACTGTACACAACTGAGTATTGTTACTTATTGACAACGTTTCGATGTCTGTCGGACATCTTGATCAGTCTTGTTGACTGTTTACAGCTTGATAGAGATGTTGTGTAGAGTAAAAAGTTTTTGTATACTGAATTGTACAGACTGAATGATTTTATTCAACACTGTTTGTTTGTCTGTTTGTCTGTTGCCTGCAACGTGTACTACTGATGGCAGTGATGCTTATAGCGTCAGCCATTCAGGCTGCACTGACTTGTCATGTAAATCATACATATTTATGAGGTAAACTTAATGATGTAAAGTGTTTATATTTGTACGCAAAGATCGAACTGTTTAATCTTTTATTAATCAGTTCTGATACTGTAACTTGGATTACTGCTGTCTTGTGGAAGGCTGTTCAGCTTGTGGTGTGCATTTATGCAAGAAATCTGTTAGCGATGGACATGTGTGGTTTGGAGAGTGATACTGCCAGGCGTCTTGCTGGCAGCAAGGTGTGTTTTATATTGTGCCGTTCAGAATTACTCTCTCTTTGTTGTTAAGTGTCGTAAAGTAAAGTAAACGTGTATTTTTGTAGCGCATCGTCGCGAAGCACCTCTAATGCGCTACCACTTTTCATACGTCGACACTGATCTCAACAAGCTATCCCTCCAGCCGGGCATCAGCAAACACTGCGAAACCACATGTGTGGCTAGTGTATCACGTGATATGCCTGTTTACTCCCTCAGCTTTCACCGGGTACTCATTTCAGCCTGCCACAGAGGGCGGGCTCAGGGTGAGTAGGCCTGGGTGCCTGGTTCTGCACCGAGGTGGTTTACCCGTCCAAAGATGGTCACCCACTCAGGCACTAACTGGACCTAGCGTAGAGTAACTATGTTGATCGAGTCCAATGTGTTACCACTGCACTAAACTGGGAGCAGTAGTGATAGTTTATTGCTGGGAGGCTGACTGTGCAAAGGAAGCAACTCTATACTGACTCATCTCGATGCCTGGAATGAAACTTTTGATGACAGTAATTACTAAAAGTAGCAGTTAACCAGCTTCTGCTTGCATTGTCAGCTCGTGAATGATCTCCGTGTTCTGCGAGCGCAACGTCTACTATGGGGATGTCGTCATAAAGCACAAGGAGTTCCCTGTCGACAAGTTGTTGCCAAGCGTGAACCAGTCACGCATGAGGTACGTCCACGCAGCTCCACTCTTTACATTTATTTAGCCCGTCAGCTACTTTGTGTAGTATATCCGTGTTGGGAGATCGCATGATTTAGCTGGTAAGACGGTGGACGTGGGTTTGATTTGTAAGTGGTACCTAGCTGCAGTCATTTAATTGCTGTAGAAAATTCACACTCTACAAGTGCTATAATTTCCTTAATTGGTATTTAACTCTTAAGAAGTTTTCATTATTCCCTTTATGTAAGGTGTATATTGTCCTGGGACGTGCATTGGGCCTGTTTAGAGGCCTCAGCACTGGGCAGCTTATACTGCCTGCCCGGCATGGAAGAGGAGAGAAGTGCACAGTACCGAAAGGTGTCTTTTCTGTGTCGCATATCAGTATATGATTTCGTAGAAATATGTTCTACCACGTGGTTTGGTTACTACAAAGTAGTGAGTAGGTAAGTACACGGCTTGTGTAATGTTATCTGTGACACTGCGAATGTGGCTGTTAGTGTAGCACTAGCTGTAGTGATGGTTGTGTGTGAAATTATGTTGGACGTGTGACGTTTTTCAGATGTGCACGAGGATAAACAGTGCTGCACAGTTGGTGGACATTTTTCATCATTTTTCACATTCCATCGGCAGACTGTTGCCTTGTGATATGACCGAGTCAAGTGGTTCACTGTTTTCAACCTCTACATCCTACGTCCGTGATGTCACCACAGCTCTTGTCAACATACTTGCATTCCGTGTGAGATTTCCTGCATTATTTGTATATCACTAATACAGGGCATGCCAAGGATTTTTTTCTAATTTTTCGCCAGGTACAACTATAAAATTATCATGAACTGTTGATGAGTTGTTAGTCAAAGAGGTCATATGGAGTGTACTTTTCTGGTGCACCCTGCATAATGAATTCAGCATGTTGCCCATTGGGTGACCCTTTCGTATTTGCTGTGGTTTGAGTCCAGTGGTGCATGACTAAGTTGAACTATGCTAGTATGTAGGTTTTTGAAAGAGACTCGGATTCGGTTCGGAATGAGTTTAATTCCGTTCGGTTTGAAAAAAAACGCAGTTCGGTTTGGATATTATAGTTATTTACTACTTATGCCATACTTGAGTAGTTAATTAACAGCAAATGTTACAGCATTACTGCTATGTTGAATGAACTGTCCACACCCGACTTTGATACTGTAGTTAATAAACTGTAACAGTCACATTGTGTGTCATCTGCTTAATTTAGTGTTTTGTTTTAAAACGTTGTTTATCTGCACATTGAATGCAAGTAATTTTTTGTTACTTTTAATTTGAATTGCAGATTTTACAAAGTTTCTATTGGAAAACCGTCTGAACAGATGACAAATTTTCAGATGGTTCAGTTTTAAAAACTGAATCTGAGCCGATGTTCGCTTTCTGCACAGCCCTGCCAATATATACTTGTTTCAGTAAGAGAGTGACAGTCACAGACTCGCAGTCGCCACTTGATATTGACGGACTGTTTTTTCAGTGTATGTTTTTTAAACTTAAATGTTATCAGACACTTAAGTAAGTAAGTAAGTAAATGATTTACAGAATGCCGTAGTCCAGTTAGAGTCCAGGTGCATAGTCACGGTTTTACGGCACTAGACAGGGGACTGTAGTGATGAATTGCATTTTTCATTTTTGATATGGAATATATGCTTTTGCTGTTGTGACATCTGCATTGTAATTTTTGTTATGTTTTAGATTTGTTGTTTCATTCATAAAATTCTGGACGGTGTCTACCTACGTGATGATTTGCTGCTGTTACTTGATCGTCGTTCCGTGACCGATTTCATCGTTCCAGTGGAGCCGTCTGATAGTGCTCATGGTGAAACTAGTGATCAGCACAGCTCACGGCGTGTTTCATGTGATAGCTGTGACTTTCTGTCTAGAAATGACGACGGTCCATCTGCGCTGCATGTACGAAGCCGTCTGGCGTGCGGCAGGATGCAGTCAGGTGAAGAGTGTCAGGCCGACATGGCTAGTCCAGGCACGCAGCAGTCTCAGTCACACAGTTCCTTCAGCAGTTCGTCAGCGAATGATCTTGTCACGCAACTTCACGTCCGACTTGCGCCGCTGTCGGACTTCTTGACAGAGCACCTGGCAGTGCTGCGGACATGGCTGAGCTGTGCAAGCTATGGTCAGCTGGTCGTTGTACTCTGTCAGTATATTGCCGAGGTAAACTACATTGATATTCTTAACCAAATCATTAGTACTGGCCACTGTGATATTCTGTCTTTAGACCTGCATCCATAACAGTCAGGCCAAGGACCATCATGTAAAAGAATGCAACCGTGTGTTACACTTTTTTTTAAAATCCGGTTTTGGTATTTAAGGTGCTGCGGTTGTCCCTGAAACCGGGGTAGGCAACACCTGGCAACTTGAAGACTTGCCAAAATATTGAAGCAGGGT
>Ga0209149_1001483_pt1 | contig 11943 bp, 9 predicted proteins | sample WorMetTyACAVOLI2_FD_187423 | JGI IMG/M metagenome (GOLD analysis project Ga0209149, IMG submission 187423) | Marine gutless worms symbiont microbial communities from Max Planck institute for Marine Microbiology, Germany - Olavius algarvensis... ... | reverse complement strand
ACAGTGATCACGGTACAGACGGACGGACAGATTGACGGCGCAACGTGTAATGTCGGCCGCACAATATACATCGGTAAAACATAATACGACAGCTTCGCCTCCATAAACAGAGCAGGCGCTCATGTAAGAATGATATTATTTGTAATCATGTAATATGCGGATGCATTCAATATAGCAATGAACGAGAGTGACTGCGTCTCATAAATCGTCGTGACGCTGTGCGATTATCAGAAAATAAAAGAGAAACGACTTAACTGACATCAATCGTTTGTGGCTGAAACCGGGTTTATCAATCAGGATTTTACGTATAGCTTCTTTTTATCTGTAAAAAAAACGTTTTAATAAAAGTTTGATTGTCATTTTTGGTTACAGAAACGTTTCTGCATTTATGACTATTCCACGCGCCGTCTGTTTGTCTATCTAGCTGTCACCACGGCGACATAAGAACGACTGGATGAATTTTCTTCACAGTTGGTTCAGTTTCAGTCATCGATAGCTTCCAGTATTTCCCTGCAGTCTGTTTCTGGGGTCAAAATAAAGATTAAGATAAAGATAAAAAAAATCCTCTCAAATATCTGACAAAATTACTTTCATTCTTTCGTGTCCCTATTCTATCTCAAACTACCTGATTCTTGGTGTGGGATGTCTGTGATGACTTCTCTGGACCGTTTTAGCGGCCTCTTATGTTTATGTTTTAACTTAAGCAATAGCATCTTACACGGTCTATGTTCTATATCCGTGTAACACAACTATACCCAGTGACACGGTAACAGGAAACGCGTAATGAGGCCGACAGTCGATAAAAGTAAGTAGGCCTAAAGAAGTAAGAATATAACCAGACACGGTTAATACAAAGTCACGGTGCGTCGCAGTCTCACTGAAACAAAGAGGTAACTTTTCAGCTGGCTACAGAACTGTCCTACATGTCACTCCTGATCCTTCAGCGACGTTGGAAGTCGATTCTACACTGTGAGGCAAAAAATTGCACCCTTATTATTTTTGCAATAATTTTGTCAAACCACACAATATTTTCATAATTTTTGGTACACAGATACTTTTGTAAATTTGCAACAAAACTGCAACAAAATTGACCACCTCTCCTGACGGCTGTTCTCACCCTACCTTGTGAAACGAAAGTAAGTCAATTTGTTCATAACAGCAGTTGTGTAAGCTTTAAAAGTCATGACAGTTACATATCATGGAGAAACACATCATAGCAAATGTTCAAAGTGTTTGCTTTTAGCTTTGAGACACGCAGTAAAACAATCTCGTCACTGATCTATCAATTGATCAATGAAGCTCTGCTGGTTGCTGACCATATTCCAATCAGGTGCCATTTCAACTCATGGACATACCTCGCTGGTTTCTGATAAACATGTTCCTGCGCTTCGATTTCAGTCGGTGTCTCCAGGCGCTGGTGCACTGGTGTGGTTTTCATGCAGCCAGCGGTGAAAGTGAATGGTACATAGGACTATTACTGTGATGTCTTGCTGCTCAAACAGTTGCTGCCAGACATCTGTCAAGCTGTTGGTGACTTTTACTTTCCAGTGCACCACGCGTGCACAAGAGCACCAAGCTGCTGAGACACAAGACTCCGGACTTCACACCAGACACGCGGCCTCCCAAGAGACCGGACCTCAATCCTGTAGACTATATGGACAGTCATTCAGGAATGCATTTATCAGAAACAGCAAGTGTCGTTATACATCACCGATAAGCTGTGGTTATTAACAGAATGGCATATTATATTTCACAAGGTAGGGTAGAAACACCCAACAGGAAATGTAGGCAATTCTGCTGCAATTCTGCTGCAAATTTACTTCAGTATCTGTATGCCAAAATTATTAAAATACAATGCGGTTTGACAGAGTTATTGTAAAAATAGAAGGGTGTGATTTTTGGCCTCACAGTGTATATCCGCGCTGCGGCACAATGGAAGCATCGGTCGCCGAAACGCGTGGACCACGTGTGGACCACGAGCGTCGGAATGTCGGAGTGGCTGCGTTGTTTTATTCACCGGTTGATTTCACCGATGCATCGCACTGATGTGTGCATTGATGCATCAAACTTTCAACCGATGAAAGGAATAAAACAACACCTTGGTGAATCAATCATACGACGTGACATTTGTTTTAATATGAGCGGCGTGTCCTTCTGTTGACAATATTTTCTTGATTAATTTTAATTTAATTTAATTTACAACAACGTAATTTTGTCACTCTTAAAAAGTTAAAAAGTTAATAGTTATTTATTTGTTATACATCGGCATATCGTGCGACTGTTGCTCTGATGACCGTTGTTTGACCGAGTGTATCGTTGCTATTGGCAACAGCTTGGTGCATCGGTCTTCAACTCCGGTTGAATCGATGGATTCACCGATGAATTAAACAACGCGACCGCTGGATCAACCGATGAATTTAACAACAGTCTGATGCAAGTCTGATGCATCGGTGAAATCAACCGGTGAATAAAACAACGCAGCCAGTCATCCATTCATTCATCCATTCATATTATTTAAAGGGTTGTTTATAGCGACACAACTCAACTGAACTCAACTGACCCAGTTGAACAGCGTACAGCCAAGTCAGTCGTGTTTTTGTTTATGACGTCACGACCTACAAACTGAGTCAACTGTTGTTCTCGCTGTCGAGTTGAGTTCAGTCGAGTTGAGTGCTGTCGCTATAAACACCCCTTAAGTTGGCAACGTCGTGTTGTTGAAACCAGCTGACCGTCTCCATGCAGGTACGGCGGTAAGAGTCCATGGACTGCCTTGTACGTCAGAACAGCCAGCTTGTACTCCACGCGCTGGTTGACTGACCGCGGTAGCCACCTGTAGCGTTACGTTGTGGTGACAGCGATATCGCGGCGTGACGATACAAATGGTAATGCCAACTAATCGATGTACGATGTGGACCAAAAAGGAATTGTTCGTCCTTCGGCGGCTATGTTGTTGGTCGCACCGTTGCCTGGATACTGGAGACGATCGTTAGAGGTGCGCGAATTCGTGACGCTCCACTGAGCGCATTTCACGGTCGACTGAGTCATCGAGGTCAGCAAAGTTGGGCGTGCACGTGTTGCTCTGATGACCTGTAATACAAGTGGCCGACGAAACTCCATCAAAGCCGCGTCAAACGAACGGACGGCCTATCATCTCGTGACGGACGCGGACAAGATAATTCTTGGTCCTTGCGTCGGATTCAGCAGCAGCATTAGTCGGCTTCCACAACGTTACCCTCGTGGTCAGTTCTCGGCCCGCTGCGCCGTGGGTGGTCCGGATATCAACGAATAAGAACGGTGGGGCGGCGGACGATCGATTTCAATCAGAGAGCCGAGGATTACGGCGCGCATGAACTCGGCCGCGGTCCGCCGTCGAAAATGAGAATCCAACGCACCGGCAGATACCGCGCAGTGCCGCACGACGCCGATACCGCCGTCGTCTTGACGGCCAAGCCTTCCGGCCGCCGTGCCTCGACGTCGACACTGATGGCGCGATTTTAGTGGGTTGACGAGCTATCAACTTCAACGCATTGACAATATGACACATTTCCCCGAATAAATGGAAATATCGCAGCCGGGAGGAAGGTGCTGAAGTGGAACAGCCGACGATTTAACCGTTCCGTTCTGCCAGCAGACCCCCACTTCTATTCCTCGAAACATATAACGAACCGGCAGTGTGCTATTTTGACGCTGTGAAAAAGCAGTGCAATATGCAAAGCACGACGTCACTCGCTCCGGTTTATAGACATTCGCTAGGTGACACGCCAGTTCTATTTGCCGTTTTGTTTTTGATGTTTTGATACAATGATCTTGATTTAACCGAATTTGGGGTAAGACGAAACTAATCGCTGACCTGACATGACCGGTGTAACTACCGAAAACACTGTAATGCCGGGTGTTTATTGTTACCGTAAACTATACCTGAAACCAATTCTTAAAGCGAAAATACGAAAACTGACACTAACACGTACTCCTGACCCTATATCCGACTCATGAGGCGCGGTCCTGACCCTAACCGTCCCACGAGGCGGAGAAAGTGAGGCGGGAAAAGCTATAAATGCAGTAAATGACAACAGTTAACGGTCGACCAACACACGCATGATCTCACAGCCAGCCAAACACCGTCTCGGCTGTTTTCGGTACGTTTTTATCGCGCGTCAGCATACTGACGCGCGATATTGACATAGCAAATATGTCTGTCTGTCCGTCCGTCCGTCTGTCCGTAACGTTCCGGTATCAGATGAAACGGCTTAACATATCGTCATAGTTTTTTCACCATACGGTAGCCCAATCATTCTGTTTTTATCAGCATCAAACAACTTCACGAAATTCCGACGGGGTCACCCCCTGCCGGGGCGCTAAATACAGGTGGGTATAAAAATTTCGCGATTTTCTACCTATAAGTCGCTATATCTCGCAAACGATGAAAGATATCGCCATAGTTACTATAAAAGGCGAATATGAACTCGTGTGCGATCTGTCAAATGGTGCCATTTCCAATGACGTTGAACGAACCCTAACCCTACTTTTAAGGTCACGTCACTCTTTGACGCTAAATATCTCACAAACGGCTACAGATACGGCCATAGTTACTATGGAAGTCGAATAGGAAACCGTACCCAAGCTTTTAAATGGCACCAATTTCAATGACCTTGAGTGACATCTAATCCAGATTTCAAGGTCACGATATTATTCAACGTCAAATAACTCCAAAATGGTAAAAGATAGAGCTATATATACAATGGCCGACCAATATAAAGTCGCATGTGGTCTATCGAACGGCGCCATTTTCAATGACCTTGACCTCTAACCCTAGGCTTAGGGTTAGGGTTAGAGTTAGAGTTAGGAAAAGGTAGGAAACCGTACCCAAAGGTAGGAAACCGTACCGTACCCAAACTTTCAAATGGTACCACTTTCAATAATTTTGAGTGATCTCTGACCCACATTTCAAGGTCACGATAATATTCAACGTCCAATAACTCGTCTAATAGTAAGTCGTGTGTGATCTGTCCAATGGTTCCGTTTCCAGTGACCTTGAGTGACCCTTAACGTAGATTTCAAGGTCACGGAGATGCCCTCGACGAATTGTGTGCGCAGCTGACGCGCGATCTGTTTGCGATAGCTAAGTTCTTGTCTTTATTTGCACCAGTCATGACGATCAGCTCAGTAATCAGCCGATCCCTCGGCTTTGTTGCCGATCTACGCTGAAACTTTTATTGACCAAAACTCTAACCGTTTTCTCGTACTCTTGTTACCAGACAAAGTCAGAAACTTGGGCGACGAAAATCAATATATGGTCGAGGTAATTATAACGTGTGCAAAAGGCGATGACTACACGGCGTAAACGAACGGCTAAGAGACGGAAGTCGGGCAAGTATAATCGAACATTTGCTGAATCAAATCACCAACAGGAGGCAGGCACTGCTTCACGATATCAGCATCGCGCTTCGGCGACTCTAACGGTCGTTTACAGGTACGCACAACAGCCGCAGCAGCAGCCGCAACAGCAGCGACAACAGACGGTCCAAACGATGCTATCAGCGCCGTCAAAGAGCATTCTGTTTGACGTTGCATTATTGTGATGCGATGTATTCGACTTCTGCTTTATAACGCCGATAACGCGCAGCCTCAACTTCATTGACGGACAGACCAATGATCAACGCATGACTAAGTGCTGCTAGGCACAACGAACCTCGTCCCGCGTCCACACTGCACGGTGGAGGAAGGGCAAGGTAATCTGCGTCCCTGTCGCCCTCCCGGCGAGTACCTAGGCGAATACAGCAGCCGAGGGAAACCCAAAGATTCCACCTGCGGACCACGCATACGAGAAGAACAAGACTGCACGGTGCTGCCACCTGGCGAATTTAAAGGCATGATCTCAGAGCTATTGGCCTCTATTCTGAAAGTTTCGCGACGACAGCAGTGCTAACAAGAAACTTAGCTATCGCAAACAGATCGTGTGTCAGCTGCGCACACAATACGTCGAGGGCATTAACTCCGTGACCTCAAAATCTGCGGTATGGGTCACTCAAGATCACTGAAAATGGCACCATTCGATAGATCGCATACGAGTTCCAATTGGCGTTCCATAGTAACTAAATTCGATGTAAAGGTTGCCTATATCGTTGCAGTTAAAGTTTTGGGGTCAACCGACAAACATAACGATCACACGGTTATATAAAACTTGTGTACACAGCCGATCATGCAGTGTTCCAACGCAGTGATATTGTGGCTGCATATTTTGTAGTACTTTTTAGAGTTTTTCAGTGTATGTTAAAAAAAACTTTTTTTTCTGTGCTTTAATGTTGTTGTGCTGCCTTATTTGCGTAATAATAATTATTTATCGTACGGGGGCCATACACCATAAACTGTCGACTTAAAAGGTCAAACTTCAAGGTCATCTATTTCAGCACACAGCTGTGACACACAGCTATGTCGTAACATAGTCATTAATTGGTCGGTTTTCATACCAAACGGAGATCAACGTCGGTGGTTATGAGCTAAAACGCTAGGAAATTGCACGCGAAACCTAACCAATGTGCATGATTCACTAGCGTGTGCCGTCGTTATAGGGTCCGTTCACACATGCACAGCACTGTAGTACGGCTATATTCCATTGAAAATCGTTGACTTAAGCAAGCCTCACATTGGCATGACTAATGGTTTACCGTTACGCCATTTTGGCGGGCCTATGAGGGAAGAAATCGTGACAGTGTGCGTAGGGATGCATGGGGATGCGAATAATGCGTGCCAGGCCGTGGCGAGAATTTCAAAATGTTCACGTCACGGCACGCATTAGCACGCCTTGTCACTCAATAGTTGCGCCTAGTTTGCTCATAGTTTACGAACTGTTCACGAAGTGGCACGATAATTTCGTCGCGGCAAGTCGTGACACCTTAGAAAAAATTGAACGTTTCAAAATGCTCGCCACGACATGGTACGCACTATTTCACCTGACCCGCATCCCCACGCACACTGTCACGAGTTCTTCCCTCATTGGCACGCCAAATTGCGTGCCGTGGCGTAAATCGTTTGTCGTGCCAGTGTGAGGCATGCTTTACTAGTTCTCGCGCACCTCAGTGTATGTGTGAACGGGCCTTTAGACTCCTGGCTTGTGTGGCAAAATAGTCGTCCGTTCGGTATATACTGTCAACTGAACGTAATCGCCTACCATGTCTTCTTCAGACACAGGTCCCATGCTGCGGATGAGGATGTTTGTAATCACGTCGAGCGGCCGAACTGCAACATAACGCACAACAGCTACTGTATACGTGTACATAACACCGGACGTAGTTATATACTTCATCAAACAAACCGATCACCAATTGTTAGGGTCACAGAGAACTTTCTATATTGTTTTTTTTGCGTTCCGCCTCTAGTGAAGTATCGGATCGTATTGCGACTGCGCCCGTCGGTCGATCTAGTTCGGCCAGTCTGTCTTCTTGTCATATTCAAGCAATATCTCAAAAGAACAAATCTATTACGGCTTTAAATACCGCCGCACTAACCATCACTAGTACGGCGCTATATGAAATTATCTGCATGCGAGTGCCGACTAGTTCTAGTAAGCTCTTCCATTCCTGTAACTTTCAGTTACTTTTCTTCCTATTGTCATTGATTATTTATGGACATAGTTTCAGTCTTTAAATCATTTCTAGATTTACTTATAATGTTAGTTTTACTACAATAAATACGATGATGCTGTAGAAATGCTGATACAACTTTTATACCAAAAATACGGTGGCCTGTCAGTGTCACTGCAATGTTTTTCGGTGTTATTTTTTTCGTTTTTTGCAAGTTCTTAACATATTTCACTAGATTCATTTACTCCGCCGCATTAGTGTAGTTTTAAGCGTAGTTACTTACCGCCTCTTCAGTCGATTTTATTTGATGTTTGTGGCGGTATTTACCGCCACTTTAGTCAGTTTTACTCATTTTCAGTAGCGGTATTTACCGCCGCAATAGCATCGTGGATCTCAAAAACGATGAAGCTTCTTAGAGACTGTTCGTACAAAAGTGCCGTCAACAATATCAGCGATCGTCAAAAAACAGAAAGTTTAATGCAATACCCAACCAATAGCTACTTGTTTATTGGGATTTTTCCGTCGCAGAACGGCTATCAAGACGATGTGATACGACGAATTTTTGTTGCTTTGCAATCTACACGGTGTTCACAAAAAAAACAAAGCCAGAGAATTTTTATCACAATTTTATTCATGGCTCATGTAATTTTATAAAATTTGGAGAATTTTTCCAGAGTCTACTCAGGACACAACTGCAGTTGCATTTCAAACGAAGTCTGTGTAATACCCTTACCTGAGATGTTTTATTTTAATGACGTCTTGCAGAACTTGCATAACCGAAATAGAGACTGTTAGTCAAATGCAGAAAACTGGACCATTTGATCGTTGTTGCAGCCACCACTCAGTGGCGTCGCCGTCTCTCTGCTTATGTCAGGGCTCACGGTGCACATTTTGAGCATATTTTATGGTGTTTCGTGGTTCAGTTTGTTAATTTAATGCTGCGAATTTTTGAATTTGGGGTTTTACTGTTTGACTGTTTTGTTTATCGCCAAAATGTAATTTGTCTGAAACATTTTGCCAGGTATGGGCATTATGCAGGTGAGGCGGAAGACATAATTATAAATTATAGGCAGGCTCGCAAATGTTTCTCAAATCACTGTGCCAAAAATTAGAGTAGACCTACACGTAGTTGGCTTTGTGGACACACTGTACATCGTTCCCGAGACTTATAGAATGGATTGCTGGCAAATACAATAAACCGTAAATCTACAGCAGTTGTGCCAGCAGAAAGATTCATAGGAAACTATTCGTAACACCCATCTTCAGGACGGAATAAATATAAAAGACTCAATGCCTCATGACAGTTTAGACTGTCGGGATGCATAATGTTCTGGACCTGCTCGCCCGTCCATCTGTTAGTTTGTCCGTTGCGAAAACTGTGAACAAATGAACCGATTTGCTGCAAATTGGCACAGGTGGTCCACGGGACAAGGGGACGAAACGACCAACTTTGGGGGTCAGGATGTCGCCAAAGATCAAGGCCACATGACGACAAAGTTACATTTAGAGGCCTGGCGGGAACGTCATTATCGACATCTTCGGTCGAGTTGGTTTTATAGTTCCGAGTTGTTTCTTATTTTTATGGAATTTTGCTGCTGTTTTCAGAAGAACCGTAGAGAAACTGTAATGCTGTAATAAGCGTCTCCGCTTTTGTCCCTCTCGGCGCCCATTCTCACGCTTTGAGCCAAACATTCCTTGGGTCAAGATAAATCCGTGTACCAACTGGTTCCGATTGGCCCAGCCGTTTGGCCGTCTATAAGGAACACACACGCGCACACACACTAACGAATTTTATATATTATCCCATGATGCGGAATTGAACCTCCCAGGCAATGCACTGCTGCCGTGATAAAGCTCTACAGGACAGCGAGATGACTGACAGCCGTTCACTGCTCAGAAACCCCACGTGGCTGACATCATTAGTGGGAACAGCACGCTGGGTGTGTGGCGACAAATTGAGCTGTTACAGCAACAGACAGCCTACCGTGACTCTTTCTCTACGTTATTTCGTCCCTATTACGCGCGGTGCGCAGAACGAACGCGGGAACGAGAACGGAAACGATAGCGTGAACGGTCTGTTATATCGTCCAGACGGATATATATCACACCGCGGCATTACTACGCCCTGCAGCAATCCGCAACGGAAGCTGCGTGGAATCAACGATATAGGAGGTGAAGCGATGGTACGGGCGGCCACCCACCGACAACAGTGACAAGGATATCGATGAGTTTCGTATTTCACTGCTGCACCAGCAGGACCACTGATAAACACACGAATAATGATTTATTCTGATGGTACTCGCCATATCGGCGTTTTGACACAGCTCATCAACTTGGACGTTGATAATAGTACTTCGCAACAAATCGATTTTGGCTATTCTATGTCGTTGTATCAACATGCATTTTGAACATTTTGTTTTTAAAAGTTACTTTTGTGCCAGTTTTTAATAGACTGAAGTTATTCTGGCTGGATCTATTACTTTCTACTGTTTGTGAACATTCTTGCTTCGTTGTACGACGATTTTGGATGCGAACCACGCCATTATCCGAGGTGTGAAGGCCTGCCAACCGGCCCATGCCCGCAACGTGTAAACAACAACACTGTAGTAAGTACCCAGGGAGACTTGATGCTGTATCCGTCATGTGACGAATTCCGGTTTACAACGGGTGTGTCGGATGTGTCGGGTAAGCGAACGAGCTCAACAACAGTTGCCACTATGGTTTTTAAGAAGTCCCGTACACCTGATAAAGCTGGCAGATCTGTGGCCTCCAGCAGCATAACCGAGCAGTCAGCTAACCGTGATGTGGCAAGCGGGACTTGTAGTCGATGTCAAGCACGTTGTGAATCCGTGATCTGTTGTGATATATGCTTGTTTCGCTTTGATAACCAATGCAGCAACTTATCTCCAAATGTGTTTACTGCATTGCGCAAAATAGTCAGTCAAACCGGATGGATTTGCCAAGACTGCCGTACCGTTTGCCGCACAAAAATGGGCCAGTTGCGGAGCGCTCAGGCTGAGCTTACGGAAAAACTGTTGGATACCTCTGTATCCCTGGCTTATCTACATGATGAAGTGGAGCAGCTAAAAGCTCGTGATAACACTAATCCCGCTGCTTATAATTCTACCAGTTAACATGGCGTCAGTCCTGCACGAACACTGTAACTGTTTGTCAAGAGAACCGTGTTGAACACTCTGAATGATCTTGAGCGCCGAAAGCAAAACCTGATAATAACTGGAGTTCCTGAGTCAGGTGGTGATGATGACATTGAACAGGCTGAACATTTCTTCGTTAAACTCTGCGAAGAACATCTGCAATAAAGCCTCTTCCAGTAAACCATAGTACTAAGAGGCTTGGGACAAAAAGTGATGGAAGTGACGGTTCTCGGCCAAGGCGGTTGTTGATCAGATTACAGTCTAAAGAATGTGTAAGAGCTGTTATTGCTGCTGCCAAAAACTTGCGTGTTAGCGATGATGAGTATGTACGATGTTCAGTCTACATTAATGCAGATCTTTCACCCACTGAAGCCAAACAAGCCTATGAAAGGAGGCAAAAGCGTCGTGAACGAATTGCCAAGCAACAGAGAATGGTAACGAGAATCACAAATTCGTCCTATAAAACCACCACCATCACCGCATCAGCAGCTCGGGGACGTCATCTGAATCCAACTCTACTGGCCTACAAAGACTAGACATGCCGCTCAATACTGACTTTGATGAATCGGAGATTACTTTCAAACTGCCTTCTCAGCCTCAGTATCAAAGGCTTTAGCAAAGTCACTATAGATAACAGTGACAGATTTCTTAGCTTCGATGGTTGCAGTCCAATCATTAAATGACTCAAGGAGGTTTGTAGTAGTGGAAAGTCTTTTAAGGAATCCATGCTGAGTTTTACTGATTATGTTATTATCGACAAAAAAATGTCATTTGATCAACGATGATCCGCTTCATGATTTTGCCTATATTTTGCCTATAGTTGAACGTACTCTAAAATGAACTACTTGTGAGATTTTGGTATTTCTAATAACAGTCAATCTCTCTTGACAATAAAAATTACAAGTTGCTGTTAATGGAACAGTTTGCCTGTGAATGCTGCTGATTTCAGTTCGCTTGGTCGCTTTCGTGCCTCGTTGCACCGGATCGACTTTAGCTCTTTCCTTGTGGTGGAATAGCTGATCACTTATTGGCCAGTTATTGCTCCACTATGCAGGAACTAGGGAGGGTGCGAAGTTCGGCCTGGTGCAGCGGGATGTTTGGTCTGTGCGTTTGTCTGTGTCAGCACTGTACCCACACGTGTGTTAGTTTGAACTGACAGATTATCGTTTCTTATTACCCGCCATTCGCTCGTTAGAGCGAAGGGGGGG
>Ga0209149_1001482_pt1 | contig 11944 bp, 10 predicted proteins | sample WorMetTyACAVOLI2_FD_187423 | JGI IMG/M metagenome (GOLD analysis project Ga0209149, IMG submission 187423) | Marine gutless worms symbiont microbial communities from Max Planck institute for Marine Microbiology, Germany - Olavius algarvensis... ... | reverse complement strand
TGGCCTCCAAACAGGTGGTTTTGGCTCCTGATCGCTTTTTATTAAGTTTGAGGTGTGGGAACGCTGGATCTCAATAAATGGAGGTGCAGGAACTGCGTTCCCTTGCGTCCAACGGCACTTTAGCCACTGGCCACAGTCATCTGATGCCTCCGCAGGTGCAATCGCCCCTGCACGGCGAGTTTATGCACTCGTCCGGCTTGTGGACAACGGTGAAAACATGCCCCGACTGCTGGCTCTGCTGTGCACGGCCTGCACAAGCATACAAAGGTACGCTCTTGGCATGTGTATTTATGTCTCCAAACTATTCAAGGTGTCCATTCTCCAGACAATGTGAAATTCCCTGACAATTCCATGACGGTTCACGGCACTCCTGCCCATGTCAAGTGTAACTGATATCACGCCACTACTAGTGTTATTGTCAGTGGTGGGGTAGGAATGCAGCAGTGATGTGATCCAAAACCAAAACGAAATGCACAAACTCGGCAAAGTCAAGAATGGATGCAAATGTGCAGCTAACAAGAAACAATTTTAGGCAACTTTTCCCTGACAAGATTTTTCCCTGACATTTCCCTGACAGCTGTCAAATTCCCTGACATTTCCAGGTTTTCCAGAAAAGTGGTCACCCTGAATATTAGCCAGGTGCCAGCACTGTGCAATAGGCTCACATTTTACTACTGCAAACCGTGATTCAGCAGCCGGAGTGAAAATGTCGTGCTTTACGCTGCGTGTCTGCGAATCTTGTTTCACGAATTAGGTCGGTCCATAACAACTGGAACTGCCAGCAAATCACAAAATATTACAGTGCAGGTGATACGATGCCAAATACATCATCACATCCATCACTGGAATCGAGACATCTAACTGGACAGTCTCCGTAACAAAAATAGTCAGTCCGTCGTGCAGTAATAAAAACAGCAGACTGTACATTTGCAACAGAATCACACGCTCACATGCCACCATTACTCGAGACAGTTAACAGGGCCGCAAGCAACACACTGCAGTACAGTGATTGAATTACACAGATATAGCACATAATAAAAACGTACATAACTACTACTTATAGCAGCTATTAAAACACAGTTTCAAAACGATCACAAAATTCACAACTACTGTTGTCTAGCTACAATCCAATCTCACAACTCGACAACTGAGAGTTGTTTGCTAGACGTTAAAAATCTCTCAAGGACTTTGTCAAATCATTTGTATAACAGTGCTTAACAACTATAAACAATAAATACATTTACAACAAAATAACAAATATTTTAGAAAAATATCAACATGTCAAAAAAGCACTAAATAACATCAGCAGTCCTTGTTCTGCAGTGTGTCTGATAAAAAACTGCAACCCTATTTGTTTCATGATAATTGACGGAGTTATTATTATTATCAGACTGTTGGTACTGAAAACTGTAATTTCCAGCACTGCAACACCTGCGTAATTCTTCCAGTCAGCACTTTATGTCATAATGATGTCATCGTAAACAAAAATTATGGTACTTTTGACTGAAGACAAAATTTTAATTACAGCACTGAGATAGGAGAAAGGTAATAATGGGGCAAGAAAAATCACTGCCAAGTTTCCTAACAAAACCTGCACTTTGTCTGGCTTGAGTTATCACATACGAAAATTGAGGTCACGGGCTCAGTGGAGAGGAGGCAAGGCAGAGAGGCAAAGGGTATGGTGAGCGCAAGAGAAAACATTGAATCAGTTCAGGAACTGGTTTTCAGGCACGTTCCGAGTCTGGAACTGGTTCTCAGTGACGTACACATGGATCAGTGCATGACATCGCAACAGAAACTGTAGCCATAGTCATGAAATTTCCGTTTTTCGGACAATCGTGATTCTCACTATCAAAAATTCCACAATTAATAACTCTGTCAATTTTCAAAGTTTTCTGACAAAATTTTGCGCGGTTGTTGTCAAATTATTCAGAATTATTTCATGTAAATTTTGTGAAGATTGGTTCAGATTAAACTATTTCATCACAAAATGCACTCGGCTGCAGTTTTTTCTCGGACATACTGTACACATTTACTTCATCCTGGTGGCAGCTGGCAAGATTTCATTTTTGTTGCCTTTGTTTCTTTATGATATGACAACCTTTGTTATCATTGTAACGTTGTAGAATAATGGTTACAGCTATCATCATGAAACCTTCAATTCACCAGGTGGCAGCACCCTGCAGTTTGTTGCATTTGTTTCGTTATGAAACCATTGTAACTTGCATCAGCACTTATAAGCCAGCCACATTCAGATAAATGTACTTATCAGTGTTGTGTGTTGCACTTTTACCCAGCAGATCAATTACACAGTTGAGCAACAACCTTCTTACCCAGTCTTCTACACTTCCAGAACTGATGTTTTCGCAGTAAAAAAGGCCACCTGAGGTTACTGAACTGTGCAAACAGGACTGAGCATACATAGTCAAGGCACTGTCAGCTAGTCAGTCGTTACAGGTGTCAGTCAACTGTCAACTGCTTCCGGAGAACACAGACGAAGACGCGTCATGAGGCAGGTGTGGAGAAAGTGCCACGGATGCGGGAAACTGGAAAGCCACCACCGTTTGCAGTCCACCACTAAGTCCAGGCCGAGGGCTGACTGTAACGAATGGACTGAGTGAGCTCCAGAAGGACAACGGAACTAATGGACTTGTCAGGACAGGATGCGGTGTTGATAGACTGCCCAGTGCGGTTGTGTGACCCATCACTGAACTGGTCGACGCTGCACTGGACCCAGTAACAGTCGGACTTGGAAATGGCGAAGCACACATAGTCGGTGTTTTCAGAGTGATGGGGACTGGCTTTGGTTTCTGAACGGAATCAGAACCAATCACTGTCTTCTTGGCACTGTTCGGCACCACAAGCGGAGACATGGCATGGCGCTTCTCGCCTGCCCTCGACGATACAGATGACGAAGCAGGCACCTGAAATATTAAGCCACTGTCATCATCGACATCGTCGACAGCGATCGTGTCTTCGCCACCTTCAGGCATCGTAATTGTAATATTTGGTGGTAGCAGACAACTGGTCACAGCTGTGCCACTTCCATTCAACGATACTTCAAGACCACTGGTTACTACAGGAAGAGCTTGTACTGGTGACGCTGATTTGGCTGAAACTGTGCCGGCGTCTGGCACCACAGCGGATGAGCTTATTGCTGATGACGTCAACATTTCGTCTGCAGATATAAACTGACTGGCAGCAGTCACAGTACTTACCATCGAAGACGGCGGCGTCCAACTCACAAAAATTAAAGGTGCAGACTGTGCTGGCTTAACAGTGGTCGCCGTACTTGTAGGAATTGGTAAAACACCCGATCTACCACTACCACGTGCCGGCGATGGTAGAATGGTCACAGGTTTATTCATCTTAGGTACAATTCTGGGCTCAGTTGAAGGCTGAATGTTGTTATCAGTTGCCGGGCCAAGTGGAGTATTAAGAGTCAGGGCTGATATCGGTATAGGCATCAGACTGATTGGCACACCATCTGAATTAGAAGACAGCAGCATTACAGTATTGCCACTGTTTCCAGCATGTCCAGCAAATGAGAACAAATTAATGCCAGAAGCATCGTCCATTTTCGTAGGTACCAAGTTTATACTTCCATGATTTGTATTTGCCAGCATCGGCAGCAAGTTTAGTGCAGAAGATGCCGATGAGTTCATATCAACTGAAGAAGCAGCAGAAAGAACAACGTTTGTCAAATTTCCACCTGATATGCCTGATGTCTGCCGAGACTCTACGATAGATGACAATAAATGTCCCTTTTTCTCGTAACTGTACAGCTTTGCAGCTGATTCATGGCACTGTGTTACATCAGCCTCACTCGGACAAGGTGCAACTGTGCCATCAGCACGTGTATTATCTAGCAGTGCGTTAAGGAACTGATAGACGAATTTCTTGCCGGGAACTTTGCAGATGATCTTCTTGTCATAGTAATAGCGCAGTGCTCGACTGAGCTTGTCATAGTTCATGTTTGGTTTACCCTTGCGTTCGCCCCATCTGCGGGCCACCTGCTCCGCATCTGTCAGTCGAAATTCTTTCTTCCGTTGGTCTGTCCACTCGATGATGGCATTATGCTCATTCGTTGACAACAACTCCAGCAGAAACTGCCACAGAGTGACATTTGTTTCGACCCCTGCAACAATATAACAAGTAAGTAAACAGACATTTCAAACACGCTAGCTAAACAGAAACTGTCACAAAAGCACGTGTTGTGATGGAACCTAAGAAAACAGAGCACATGTAGGTGTAGAATGAAACACAGTCAATCAGAATAATTGTTGAAAAGATGAGTTTTCAAGGATTGTCTGAAGATGTTGATGGAGATGGCTGGGTCACGAAGCTGCGAGGGAAGAGCATTCCAAGACAACAGGCCCGATGAGCAGAATGCCCGTGGACCGAACGTCGATGTAGACGTGCGGGGATGAACAGTTTGTGTTAATCGGCAGAATGCAAGTGTGCACGGCTGGCGACCGCGGAGAGCGGTGTGCAAAACCTGGTGAGGTAAGGTGGTGCCAGGCCATGCAGGCATTTGTAGGTTGTAAAGCAGAGTTTAAATGTGACATGCTGAGGATAACTAACTAACCACATGTCCAGTCACATAAGCCTTTGCAAGGCCATTATAATTTCTCCAAGTTCTCTTGTCTGAAAATAATACCACATGCCATTTTCCAAGAACTTCCCTTCAGTTCAAATAGTAACGACGATAATGTATTCCAAAGATTCCAACTGAATCTTTGGCATACATAATGAGTGCATTATAATGATGCCACAGCATATTTTCAGGGTAACCACTCTGTCTGGAAAACCTGGAAATCTCAGGGAATTTGGCAGCTGTCAGGAAAATGTCAGGGATTTTACTAAAAGTCAGGGAAATGTCAGGGAAAAAATCTTGTCAGGGAAAAGTTGCCTAAACTGTTTATTGCAAGTTGCATATTTGCATCCATACAGGTATTTAGTAGGAGTCTAGAAGTCTATTCTGTGTCAAATATGTATGGTTTCGGATCACGTACTGTTGCATTCCTACCCCCACCACTAACAGTAACACTAGTACAGGCATAATATGAGTAACACTTAACATGCTGAGTGCCGCAGAGGAGTGCCGTGAACCGTCAGGGAAATGTAAGGGAATTTCACATTGTCTGGAGAGTGGTCACCCTGTATTTTTATCGGCAAGTTAAACGGCAAAGGAGCTGAAAGATTTTTATAGCCTTCATTCAAGCATTGATGTAATAAACGTTTGTAAAAATTTGTTACTGTTCCAAAAAACATGTTTATTATTTGTTCAACGTTTGTTAAAAATGTAAAAAAAACCATTCACAAAAAATCTTCACATTCATAATTACTTTACAGTTCAAGTTCAAGATGTTTTATTTTTACTGAAACTGAAATTATCACAATCCAATACCAATATTTTTAGTCCGAGGTCTAGACCGTCGGTCGATGATGTGATGCCATAGAACTGTGACTGACGGCACTCACATATTATAATATCAGCCACTAGTACGACTATTCAGTACTCAATGTTTGGTATCCAACGTTTACAAACATTTGCAAAAAATTTTGTAACAAACACATTTATCAACGTTGTTTTATTTTAACTGGAACATTTATTACATTATTATTATTATTTAAAATGTGAAGATTAGAGTGACACTGTCATAAGTAACATTGCAGGGGCACTTTACAGAGTTACTAAAATTGCAAACGACATGAAGTGCAGCCGGGGAATGAAGTCAGTGTCACGCCAGTGTCAGTTCAAACAGCCATGTCTTCAAGCGGCTCCGGAAGGAAAGAAGTGACGGTGCGTCCCTAACAGCTGGCGGGAGGGAGACTGTTGCAGGCGCGTGCAGCTGCCACGGGAAATGTGCGGTCGCCGAGCGTCGAGCGTCTGGTAGACCTGACCACCAGAGTCGGAGAGTCAGCAGGCCGGAGTTGACGGCGGGTACCAACAGTAGAAGTCAGCTGGAGGTAGTCGGCGAGGTACGACGGTGCCATGCCGTGCAGACACCGGTAGACCAACACACATAACCTGAACTTGACGCGCTCCGGGACGCGCAGCCAGTGAAGGTCCTGGAGCAATGGGGTGATGTGGTCGTTCCTCCTGGCCGAAAAGACCAGGCGGGCGGCGGCGTTTAGAACTGACTGCAACCGATCATGAAGATGCCTGGATATGCCGGCGAGAACTGAATTGCAGTAATCCACCTTGCTGACGATAGGGGCACGTACCAAGGTCAGCAAGGCATGACATATATGCCTTTAAATTTAAAAGTAACCAATTTTGGAATTAGGACTAGTCAGCAAAGAAATACACAGTGAGGCATTATCACTGTAGCCGTAGCTTTAAACGACATAACTTAGTCAATATATGGTTTATTTATATGAAAATTTCAGCCTATATAGCCGAGTGAATGTCGAGTCTGCACATCTGAAAATAATTCGTCTTTTGATTAAATATTCTTTGCAAACAGCAGTATAAAGAGACATCGGTAGAAGTGCTGCTCGATCGCTATAGTCCGACGCCGTACTGCGCCGAAGGTAGATTTACCCCCTGTCACCTGTCCCCAGTCAAACACCCCCACCTGGTCACTTGCCCCTGGTTAAGACCCACACTAAACTGCATATACTGCATATCCGTATCTGGCAGCGAGCTACAGAAATGGAGATCACTGAGATACGGATATGCGGCTAGTATTAGTTTAGTATCAGTTTAGTGTGGGCCTTAACCAAGCGAGACAGTGACCGGGAGGGGCGTTTGACTGGGGGAAGATGATGGGGACACTTGGCCGGGAGTAAATGATCTACCTTTGGCGTGACGTAACAGTAGGGACTAGGGCGTCGGACTATAGTGATCAAGCAGCACTTCTACTGAGACGCGTTGCATTAAGCTGCGCTCCAGTAAGAGCGCTCCTGCGCACCCACGGGCTCGAATCCACTCTTATGCAACGCTGCGCCCACGGGATCGCCCCCATGGGAGCACTCCCGTGGGCGCAGCCCACGTTGTGCGCCCCTGATTGACTGAATTTCGCGTTAATTTGTAATATTTCCGATGGCTTACTTGACTACGCAAAGGCAATTGCGTACTTAGCAACTCATTCTCAAACTAATACGTACCAATCTCCACAAAATCGATGACATTCATCATCTCATTCACCACGTCGTATCGTCTGCCATGTTGGATTGTAGCATTACGTCATTATATCACGTGACTAAGTCCACGGGTGCAACGTTTTTTGTGATCCAAGAAAACTTGGAGTGCGCCCGTTGGCACAGGCGTTGCATTAAGGAGTGCGCCACAGCTGTGGCGCAAGTCACTGGAGCGCTCCTTAATGCAACGCGCCTCTGATGTCTTTTTAAACTGCTGCTAGCAAAAAACATTTAATCAAAAGACAACGTTTTCAGATTTGCAGACTTGGCATTCACTCGGCTACACTGCCTGAAATTTTCATGTAAATAGACCGTACATTGACCGAGTTCTGGCGTTTAAAGCTAGGGGGTCCCGGTCCAGTAATTATGCCTCACAGTGTATATTGGTCTGTGTCTATTTATACTGAGTTATGCCTCCTGAACTAAGCATGATGAGTGACAGTACTGTAAATTTCGCACAGTTTCACATATCACGGCAGCTGTGGAATGAGGGTAGAACATATGCCTACTTCTTCCTTCTTCTCGTATGTGTGTCACAACACATAATTGGTCAGCCACGAAACAGCGTCTTCATCTGCAGAGGGTAGTCGAGATAAAACATCATTCAGTTTTCTCAGAGGACAGGATACGAAAATGTGCGACATTGTCTGGATCTCGCCACAAGGACATAGCTCAGTGTCTGTAAGTCGCTTACTAGCAGACCAACGACAGATGACAGATGGCAGTCATCCAATGACTCGAGTTGAGCAGTATGCAACTGACCGCAACGTGTTGGCCGATTAATGTGTGCCAGCAGTGCACAGTGTGAAACATAACCGTTAACATTTTGTCAGCTCATGGCCATGACTTGGGTATCGGTATCTGTATTGTGGACAATGACGACGACTACTACCCCTCCTGTCAAGTGAGTACTGCTATCATCCTAACCCTAACCTCCACCATCAGCGTGTACAGATGCATAATAAGGGCATCACTCAGCAACTTGTCCTGGATCGGATCGGGCCAAATTATAAACAGGCCCGTTCATTTGTGGCTGGACCGCAATCTCTAATATTAATATGATTGCCAGTTTACTGTAGTGGCAACACGTGGGACTTGATCAACGTAGTTACTCACTAGGCCCGGATAGTGCCTAGGTAGGTGACCATCTTTGGACAGTTAAACCATCTCGGCACAGAACCAGGCACCGAGGTCCACTCAGCCTGAGACTGCCCTCTGTGCATGGTACACTGGAATGAGTACCCGGAAAAAGCTGGGAAGTCAACAAGCATATTGTGTGATACATTATCCCGTGTCTGTGGTCTTGCAGTGTGCACTGGTGCCTGGCTGAAGGACTAGCTAACAGAGATCAGTGCCGTCGTACGGGAAGCGGTAGCACATCAGAGGCATACTTGCAATGATACGCTATACAGATTTACTTCACTGTACTTTACTAAGCATCAGAAAATGAATCGTTTTACAGCTTGTATGCTCAGTGATGGCAGAAGTATGCAATTCATGCTACTACAGTTCTTGCTGAAAAGATTCATCTGGTTGGAAGTTAACTATTAGTTAAATTTATCAAACACAACCAAAATTATTACCTAAAAACTTGACGTTCCGACCTCTATCAGAGGCCTTCATCAGAAGCTGGTACTCAGTTCTTCCGGTTCTTGACACAACGGGAAGACGCTGTGTCAAGAAAGCGGTCGTATGCGGATGTGTATGGCCTCACTGACCACGCAACCCAAGAGAACCATGTCATCAACTGGTCTCAAGCGACGGTGATCGACAGAGAGCCAGAGCGTTTTACCACATGGATCAAAGAGGCCACACACATCCAAAAGGAAGGACAACAGGCCATGAACCGTGATGAGGGCAGCTACCAACTGAGCCACGCATACGACCGCTTTCTTGACACGGCATCTTCCCGTTGTGTCAAAAACCGGAAGAACTGAGTACCAGCTTCTTCTGATGAAGGCCTCTAATACAGGTCGAAACATCAAGTTATTAGGTAATAATTTTGGTTGTGTTTGATAAATTTAACTAATGCTACTACAGTTTTTTGCTATACTGATACATCGTAACAACAGGTGAGCACATGTGTTGGCCATGTCACTTGCCTCTGACCGTATTACGTAACACAGTTGTATAGCACTCAGTTTCACTGGCTGTATCTCCGCTTCTAGCAACATATGCCGTTCCTCCAAGTCTCGGTTCCTGCATAAGGGCTACAACAAATAAAACACACACCCAACATATATACAGTGATTTTACAACCACTAAAATATGTCATTGCCAAGCCAGTTAATACTGAACACTTGTAATCAAGTTATCATATGCTCAAATCAATCACCTAATGGTTAGTGATGTTCATGTGTTATAAATTTAAGGGTCAGCATTCGTTGTTTAACATTTTATTTGTTTATCGTCCTTCAGTGCTGTGAGAATGTCTCCAAAATGACCTATAATGTGTCGAGTGGAACGTTAAACCCTACTATACCATACAACACCATACCACTCGTTGTTTAACATTTAAGACAGTAACATAAACAACAGCATCATAAGACAATTGAAACCGTTTCATAAAACAGTTTTCAATTATATGGCAATTGTTGTCACAATCTACGTATGGTAAATCAAAGTAATTGAGAAATGGCAGCATTGTTAACAACTGAAATCGACATTTCAACTTTCCAATAACTGCAGACTGTCAGTGCATAAAACTGAAAGATTATGCCAACTGTAAATGCACTACTTAATATCACATCCATACAAACGAAAAAAGAGATAACAAGTGAGCAACAACTGTCATACCACTGTGACATCTTAGTGCTATTGACTTTTTGGTTTGTTGATGCCATTTCATGTATTTAAAAGTACTGAGATTACTCGCTCATCTTGACCACTCATAGTACCATTCACATCAAGTAGCAAGTGGTTTATGAAACACACAAGGGACTAGTGTCACACTATACAAAAAAATTACAATAATGAAAAAATCCACAGGCAGAGAAAACAAGAAGCTCAGCTGTTGCAGAGAGACTGCGTGACGCTTCGTATCATTGAATATTTTGCTAAGTCACTCAAGGTCACTCGAAATGACACTGTTGCGTAGGATGTGTGTAAGTCCCTATTAGTATTTCATTGACACTACGTCTGTTATGTCGTACCATTTCTGAGATATTCAGTGTCAAAGAATGGCGTAACCTTGAAACTGGGGATAGAGATCGTTCAGGGTCATTGAAAATAGCGCCATTCGATAGATCATATACGACTTTCTATTGGTCGGCCATTGTACGTAATACGTATAGCTGTATGTTGTACCATTTTTGAGTTATTTGACATTGAATAATCATGACATTGAAAAGGTCACTGAAGGTCATTCAAACTGGTACCATTCGAAAGCTTGGGTGCGGTTTCCTATTTGCCTTCCATAGTAACTATGGCTGTATCTTTAACCGTTTATGAGATATTCAGCATCAAAGAATAGCGTGACCTTGAAAACTGGGTTAGGGGTTGTTCAAGGTCATTGAAAATGGTGCCGTTCGATAGACCACATATGCTTTTCTATTCGTCCGCCATTGTAAATATAGCTCTATCTGGTACCGTGTTTGAGTTATTTGACGTTGAATGATATCATGACCTTGAAATCTGGTTTAAAGGTCACTCAAGATCATTCAAACCAGTACCATTCGAAAGCCTGGGTGCGGTTTCCTATTCGCCTTCCATAGTAACTATGGCTCTATCTTGCATCATTTGCGAGATAAAGCGAGATACTGGTCGAAAATCGTGATTTTTTAATACCCCTTTTGCATTCGACGCCCCCGTTAGGGGGGTCCCCATCGGACTATTGCCATCCCGTTTGGTACGGGAAAACTAGAATGGTGGGGCTACACGATGGTGAAAAAATTTTGAGGATGTGTATAACCGTTTACAGTTTACACTCAATACCGGCGTGTGACGGAGGGATATCTTGCGACGGCATAGTCTGCACTATGCATACCCGTCGCGCGGTAACTAGACAGTCCATAAAACTGTCTGCTACCACACTACTTTTTAGGTGCCACTTCAATGATGCAGTAATGAGATTTGATGTAGTGATGGTCACAGACTGTTCCAGGTGGGGCGTATGAAAATGCAAGTTTGGAAAAATCAAGTACGATTCTGCAAGGGTGGAAAATGCAAGTACGGAAAAAGCAAGTACAAATGTGCAGAGATAAAAAATGCAAGTACGGAACAATGAAGTAGAAATGTTGGTGCAAGCATCGACAGATGGCGCAACCATCGATGGATCGCGCTGCAAAACAAGACATTACAAAACACCCAAAAAACATGTGAACTTAAGAAATAACTTTAAAGTAGGACCAAGGGACTGGCGGTGGGCGTTAACGTGGCTAACAGTACTACAACTGAAGTTACAGTACTATAATACTGAATAAGTGCTATACAGTACTATAACTGTCACTACCCTTACTGCTGAACCCTAACCAACCCACGAGGTGGTATAATACTGAATAAGTGCTATAATACTGGCCCTGTTCACTCGTACTGGCTTTTTCCGCCCTTGTACAATCGTACTTGATTTTTCTGTACTTGTATTTTCAACCCTTACACATTTTGCCTTATTATGGGCGCCCGCTCAGAGTAAGCGGGCGACCATGTTATATTTTGCCAATGTTTTTTTTTATATTTATTTATTTTTTTATGGCCGCCTTATTCTCCGGCCCTGGTGAACGGAGGTTCGCGAAAGTTTTACACGTGGTGGACCTTGAGTGTCATTGAAGAAGTTACTACTTGGATTTTTTCCTGGTCA
>Ga0209149_1001481_pt1 | contig 11946 bp, 5 predicted proteins | sample WorMetTyACAVOLI2_FD_187423 | JGI IMG/M metagenome (GOLD analysis project Ga0209149, IMG submission 187423) | Marine gutless worms symbiont microbial communities from Max Planck institute for Marine Microbiology, Germany - Olavius algarvensis... ... | reverse complement strand
GGCTGCAAATACATTCAGCTAAAGGAGATGTCACAAGATCGAGCACAATGGAGAAGAAAGATATCGGAGTGGTCGTCTGCTGTCGCCAACCCTCATCGAGGAAGGTCGACTAGTGAGTGAGTGAGTAGTTGTAGACCTATGCAGTGTGTGAGCACACAAAGCTGAAAACAAACACAGGGAATAATACATTTTTTATTTGTACCACAAAGTAAACCAAAAAATTTGCTATTATGCAACAAGTATCCAGATATCCGGTTTCGGCCGGATAGTTCGTTTGATATCCGGTTCCGGTCGGATTTTAAAAATTGCTGTCTGGTACAGCCCTAATTAGAGGTGTGTTACACGTTACTTTACTTAAGTAACTCTCTACATTGTGGTAACTTGCAAATGTGACCTACGCTGTGACCAGAACTAGTCTCAGCGTTAGAAACCGGGTTGTGTGTCTTGGCAGATGTCTGCTATATTTTTTTTTACGTGAATCAGAACACTCTAACGCTGGACTTGTTGGAGGAACTCGGAGTTATTGGAGTTTACCATTTTATGTTGTTTTATGATGCAAAATGATTGTATCATTCTTTGTGATTTTGTTTGTTTGTAACATAATAGTATATGATATGTTTGTTGCACTGCTGTCCTGCTAGTTCTGAATGCAGCTGTGATTTTGTACTGTTAGGTCCTGAAACAGCTGCAGCCGAGTTTGCTCATGCTGACTGCCAATTACACATCTTCGTCTTCTTCTGCAGTATCACAAACGATCCCAGTCGGTGTTCTGGCAGCCAGGGATCACGCTGTGGCCTTTGTCTGGTATGTGGCACATTAATACGTGTAACAGATGTGATCTGTTAGGTTAGCTTGAAACGGTGCCATTAGTGTAAACTGATGTTAGCGTTAATGTTTATGTTTTTTTAAAGGACACAGTTTGTCTCTGTTAAGTGATTTCTGTTTTTGTCTTGATGTGATACAGTCTTGACTTTGACAGTATACTTCAGCTGTATCCGTGGTGTCATTGAATTTATAAAAGTGCATGCATTGAATGTTTCATACTTACCGTGACACGCATTGAACACATTGCCCTGCTTGAGAGTGATGTTCCTGCACACATGGTGCTCTGCAGGCACATCGATTTGTCGATTGATTGTCCTCCTGGTCCCGACTGGTAGACCCCGCACTCGATCGGTAGACCAGATTTGATGGGACTCGAGCAGTTCACCAGTGGAAGTCTAGAGGCACGCCACCTGTCGTGACCATGCTGCTGGAGTGATGCAACGGCCTCTGCCGGCTATGCGACATCGATGATGATCTTCTTCTTGTATGCGTGTCATGAACAATAACTGGTCAGCCACGAAACAGCATCTTCATCCACAGAGTGTAGCCGAGATAAGCCGCCATTCAGTTTTGTCAGGGGACAGGATTCGACAGTGTGGTGCTTCGTATGGGTCTCGCCACAAGGACACAGATCAGTGTCTGTAAGTCACCATTTTCTTCTGCAGGCACCGCAGTGTCCCTGTTCTGTGTGAAAACGGTTCAGCAGAGACCATCGTTGCCGAGGGAGGTCGAAACCCGGTTGCCGGATTGTGGGGTCGCACACTCTAGGTGAGAATTGACCACCTGAGCTGACTTCCAGTTATGCGTCCATCGACTTTTGATGTCAACTGGTTGCAAGTCCAGCCACAGCGGCTTCCTGAATGTCAGTCGTAGCAATGGTGGGTTAAGGATATCAGCCTGGATTGGCCAACTGTCATGTTTGATGATTTTCTCCACCAGCTTGTCAGTAGCAGCCTTCCTTTGTAGGGCTGGTGTTTCAATGTTGGAGAGCACTGGAAGCCATGGGAGAGGTGTAGAACGGAGAGTACCAGAGATGAGGCGCATTACAGTTCAACTGCACATATACTATCGTGCTGTTTTATGACTGTTTATTTCTGAAATGCTTATTTATGCTGTATATTGTCTAGGAATTGCATGATTTTATCTATGAAACCATAGATTTATCTAATGAACAATACCCTAACTTTGTCTCGGGCTCTGCGGGACTCGTCCCAGCCCCCATTTCGCCCAAAATAGGCCAATCGCGACCAAAATTCCCCGAACATTGTCATCCCTTGACATGTCCACGTAGACCGAATTTAGTCCGGATCGGTTGCATTTTGCTGGACTTATTCCGGAAAGGTTTATTTTTCAGCCCAAAAAATCATAGGCTTTCAGCCTAGAAAAAACCTTGAACAGTTTTTCACTGTTTGACATGTAAAACGACTGGATTTTATTTTAGACAGTGCAGTAACTTGTGTTGTCTTTTTCTTTCTGGGTGCCTCTAAATTCCAGGTCGAATTTAATCACAGTGATAAAATCAGGATTTGTTTTTTTTTATGTCCACGTGGTGGTGGGAAAACAGGAAAATGTGTTTTTCGTTGTGATGTAAAAGTCTTAAGACTTTATATTTCTTACTTTTGTATATCACAGATTCCCTAAAGTGAAATTCAGTAATTCGTGCTTGCTACTTTCTACAAGCACGGGTTACCAAATCTTCAAGCATGGATTTCCAATCTCCAAGCACGTCCGTGCCTGTAGGCATGTTATTTTAGGCCCTAGTTGCAGTCTGGGCACGTGGAACCAGTAGAGTGCCAGTGGCTGCAGATCGTAGATGCTAACGACCTGAGATGGCAGCAGCGGGTACGCAGAGGTCGCTGAGATAAGGTTACAGATGTTACCATGGCTACCGGAGCATTATAACTCACATCTCTGCAGAGTTGCAAATACAAATGCAACTTGGCCAAGATTATATGACAGCATTGTCGGTGGACATTAGGCCATGGACAATTCATTGATGAATACAGCATGTCAGCCATTTAGTTTTATGTCACATTAATGTTAAAGTTAGCAATTTTGCAATATTTTTGACAGAAGTTAGTAACATCTTGTCAATTTGTGTGATGGTTGGATGCAGCTGGATGATAAGAGAGCTTGATGCCAATGGTGTTCTGGATGCCGTCCGTACTCTGATACAGCATGTCTGTACCAAAGTGCCAGACCGTACTGAGTACAGGGCTAAGATATCACAGGTTTGTGTATTGTGTTGAGTTGGTATGATCCGTTTGTATAACCAATCGTATGTGAAACTTAGCACTGTTGAGAGATTGTCACTGATGCAACATAAGACCAAACCAAACTTGGAGTGCCGAGACTGAGACTTCAGAGTCCAAGACCTTAAGTCTCTAGACTCTGGAGTCTCAAGATCTTTTGAGACCGTCGAGGCTTAACACTACATCACCCTTTGTTTCTTAACGGCAGGTGCCTTACATTCAATAAATTCCCTCATCTGATTCTAATATCCGATTATGTTCATTTAAGCCTAATAGCCTTTGTATCCATGGAAACTGTGATAATGAATTGCCCCTGACGTCATAGTCATTGTACCTACCATTAGGTGTAATACAGTTATGTTACATAGTTTTTCTCACTATCTTCGTTATTTTAATTCTAATGATGTGCAGTAAACACAAAATGTGACAGATTAACATTACTTGTGGCTGTGTTGCTTGTTGTTACCAGTCAAGTATGCATTTGACCTGTAAAAACTCGCATGCTTGGCCATACATAATGCTGTCATGTTTTATATATTTATTGATTATGCCAACCCATTGTCAACCCATGGAATGTATCAGTATTATGGCATACCATAAATGCAAGATGTTCAGCCCATTATGTGTTTATATGTACTCATAGCTGACTTAAAGTTTGTTGTGTTAGGCGATTGTGACGATTCTCAAGCAGCTGCCATTGCCTGACTATGGACGGATGGTAAAATGGATCTTGAAGTACACAAAAAATACAAAGGTGTGTATATTGTAAAGGTAAAGGAGCGTATAGTTCTTCGTGAAATTCACCTCAGAACTACGGGACGCCACTTGTGTTTGTGTATTGAGTGAATGTTTGTTGCAGTACGTTGACATTGAGTGTGTGCTATATGAGAAATATCACGTTTTATTTGATGTCAGTGTGTCACTATAATGTGTGTGTGTAAACTGCATTAAATTTATTTGCATCATATGACATTAAGTCGTCTGTTATATGTCGCCAGATTTCGTATCGTGTATTTGGAATTGATGTCATTGCTGCTATTCTCGATGAACCAGAAAGATCACGTGGCACTGGTATATAATTTTTTTTACTTAAAATGCACCTGGATTTTAACATCACTTTGTTCTCCATGTTGTCCATTATTTGATAGGTGCACTTTTGGTCTTTTTTAGCAAAAACCACAATAATAATAATTTGTGGCTTTCATTACTTTATTAATACATCCAGTGCCTTATTAAGGCTTACTTAGGCCTGCAGCAAGGTTGGGATTTGAAACTCCAAAGGTATTCCTGCTGTAACTAATGCTCATTTCTTTGCAACCTTTTTGCAATTGTCTAGGTGCATTGGGTTTTAAAGTTGACTGTGCAGTGGAAGTTATCTTGGTACCAAATGGTTATAATTCAGCCAGCAGACATATGGACATGATCACAGCTCAGGTTTTTTGCGAGACCCAATGTAATGGCCTTGATCCTTTTAGCTTTAAGGCCCGCAGTGTTTGTTGCATCTGCCGAATTGATAATCCGGCACTGATTTTACATAATAGTACAGTTAGGATAGAGGAAAAAGCTAAAAGGCCTTGTGGTAGTATATGTAAGAAAGGAATTGGCAATAACTGAGTCAGATAGGTTCGTAAGTGATGTATTGTATGAAGGGAAGTTCGTATAATGGAAGTCCATTGTTTCTTTGATAAAGCTGTGCATCAAGTGGACTGGTTATTGGTAACGGAGTATTGCTAGAGAAGGTAGATAAGTATTATTATGTAAGAGTCATTTTAGATTTCAACATATGGCATGATACTGCAGTGATGGCAAGGTTCAGATGGGCACAGGAAAAGTTTTGTTAACGCTTGCCTTTACTAACTGTTAAAACTGAAAGGCAAAGCATATATGTCATATGTGAGCAGTTGTCTTTTAGATGGCAGCGAGACGTGGCCGATGAAAGTGTAGCAGGAGGTAGTTTGGTAGGTGAATGTGTGCATTTACGTGGAAGAAAGGAAGAAACGTTCCGACATTGTTGAGATTGAAAATAATCACAAATGTTTTGTAATGACACATTGAGATGGTTTGGACATTATTGTTGAGTGTAAAGATGATGCCAATTGGAGGGATTAGCTCATTGGCTTTGCTTGAAGATAGACAGATGGAATTGGAAGGGACGTACGAGGAAGACTTGTTGGGATGGTGTCACAGAGGATCTGCAAATGCCTGTCCCAAGAGGACGTACATGTTTGGAACAAATATAGGAGGAAAATCGAGGGGGGGGGACTATCTAGCTGAGGTTCACACAAATGGCATTTTTAGCTTTCTGTACTTTATTGCTTTATTGAGTATAATGTTGTCTTCCATACTTTGCCCGTGTTGGTTGATGTCAAAACTACTGCTGCAAGGATCTCTGGAGATTTCCTTGCATAAATACTCATTTCATTGCTGTCTAAGTAACTTTGTGCATATTGTCAGCGATATTCTGGAACATTTTCTTTCTGTGGGAGCGTTTTACATTAAATGAACATTTAGTTATGTTCTGTAGTCAATACTGGAGACAACCAGGTGTCAGATGAACTGCAGTCGGTCTTGTCTCACCGGCACTTACTGGAGTTTATCATTGAACGCTGCTCGGACGTTGCACCAAGGTTTGTTCAAGTGTGATTCTCTTTTATACCATAAAGCATTGTTTACACTGTCATCAGTGCTTTTGCTGATGTTGCCCATCTAGCGACTACTAGTGCCTCCAATTTAGTTTCAATGCTGACATTATGCACATCACAAACATTTATACTATTAATTTGTTGGGTTGTTGCTATTTGTCCATTTTCATATGTAAATCTGTGCAAGCTGCTTGCTGTGACGTATACATTTGTCTTGATCATTTTATTTATGATAGAGTTGTCATGCGATTAATTTCTTTAATCGCATTAATCGCGCAATTAATTTTTTAATCGCTTGTTAGTTGCGGTTTTAATGCACATTTTGTTAGTAACATTTTTCAGTTTATTTGTGTTGCATTTGCAGGTAGACATTGTCGGCCTATTGCTGTTGAACGCTAGTCTACTCCTAGTACTGACGACTGATTGCAGTGATTGATTAGTGTAGGTTACTTAGTGTAAATTGACAGTGGCGGAATCTTTTGAGTTTTGACGATTGTATGATTGAATAACTAACAATTCATTCGTTTAACGTCGAGAAACGTTTGATTTCGAAATGTTCGTGTTCACTGTTGGCACTGCCGGTTTACGTCATTTTTTCCTGCATTAAAATTTTTAACGGCATTAATTTTTTAATTGTGATTAATTCTTTAATGCGTTAATTTCACGGCCTTAATTTATTAACGACTGAGCAACAGTCATTGCTCTGCAGTCTGTTAGTGACATTTTTCATTGCATGTCCATAATTCTTTTTAGAGTTCATAGTCTTCTGTGTGTCACTGGCAAAAGTTTATGTTGCCATTATATGCCGTTGTGCGATATATTTACAGTGACATCTTGATTTTAATAAATATAATAATATTATGTGATATTTTCTTTAGACAAATGGTTGATATTATAATGCATCAACAAAATATACTACATATGAACTATTAATATTGGCATGTTCAGTGTGAGGACACGAGCCATCATGGCATTCGAGCATTGCAGCAGTTCCGTGAACCCGGTTGTGACTGAGTTGGTAAAGAACGTTGTAACTCCGAGGTGTACAGGCCGACCTTCTGGCCAGCAGATGCTTGTGAGAACTCCATCAGAGTCACGTGATCCTCAGTCTCACAGACAGTCAGGTCTGACGCTGCCTCTCTGCTTTTCATGTTTTTGTCAGAAAATGCAGATGATTTTGATTGAATACAAGTGCTTTAGTGCTTGTAGCTAACTGTTTAACTGGTTTGTTTCTTGGCTTGTCTAAGTTGTGCTAGGTCCCTTCTTTCTTCTTTTCTTTCTTTCTTCTATGGGGTGGTACACTCTACCTTCGCATGCCAATGCTGAGGCCTACCTCACAGGCTGGCCTAGTGTGTAACCCCAGGGATGGGTCTAGTGTAGTGTAGCATGACACCATCAGGCTAGCCTAATGGTGTGTGTAGTGTAGTTGTTGTGCGACCTCCCTTTTTGGAGAGGTGTGTATAAGGGCTAAGGGAGGGAATGAGAGAGGGAAGTGGAGAGACCTTGTGCCATGATATATTTACCCTGCTCGGCCTATAACCACTGGTGGCTAATACTTACTGCATGATGGACGGCCTTAGCTTCCTGTGCACCTTGCATTGTGGGCGCCAGGGTCCACTTTAGCAGTGCATGTGAACAGCGCCATTAGTGATTGACCAGAGCATGCAGCAGGATATCATCTGTTATCAGTGGTTCAAGCAGCGACTAATACCAAGCATCTCTAAACCCAGCATTAGCCAACAGTCACTGTCGAACCCTCTGTGCTTGCCCGAGATATTAATCTCTGAGTATACACTTAGTTGACCTGCATGTACCGACAGGCCACCGGAGCCTGGAGTTGAACCCAAACCTCTGGAGCCTTGTGGCCACACAGGCCAAGCGCACTGATGCCACCCTGTCGTTATAGCTTAGCACTTAAATTTTGCGAGGTAGTGTGGCAGTGGATTTGAGGAGAAGTGGCATATTTATTTTATCTTGCTCTGCAGTTAATATCTGAAAGCACCAGTGAAAGAATTAGTAAATGTTCTACATTTGCTGAAGTTATCATGAAAATAATAGTGGCTTCCTGTTTATGTTTCACATTGTAGTGTGTATTGTATAATTTATCGCAGATGCTACGGAGGCAGGTGATGTGCTGATGGACGATGTTGTGGTTCCTATGGCAACGATAGCTCTGGCATCATCTGATGACATCAGTAACTGTCAGCTAATTTGTAGTGTAGATGTCGTTCGCCGAGTAAGGCACTGTTGCGACAGTGGGCTATATTGCTTTCTGCTAACAGTCCCGTTATACTGTTTATTTGTCATTGTAGTTAAAGGCCAATTCACACATCTTTCCGTTGTCTGTTGTTAATAAGTACTTTTTTAGTACAGTTTGTGGTGAAATTGCTGCAGATTGTGAATTATGTGGATTCTTCTTTAGCAGCAGTATCACAATCTACACAGTGTTCCGAAACGTATGACCATGTCTTCGATGATAAGTTGAACTAGAATTGTGCATTTACAACAATTTTTAGCACACTTATTATTAAGACTGTGGGCCGTTGACAGTTTTTTTAATTTTTTATTTTCCCGCCTTGCCTATTTAGTGCAGCTGCTTTACCTGGGAAAACTTGAATGTCAGTAAAAATTAAAGTCATGAAAATTTCACACGAAGATGAGATTCTGATCAAAAATCTATCTGTCAATGTGATATGGTGCACAAAGGCTGTTTGTGAATTGCCTGACGAGGGTTGGAAACTTGGAAGCATCGATAGTCTGCTGAAAAGAATCCACACGATCACCATGACATAACACACATAACTGAAAATCTGTCATAGTTGCACCGTAGGCAGTTGTGGGACAACAGGAGCCCCCCCCCCCCACAGTATCAACAGTAAAATTGTGGCAACGGTACAATGTCCACAGTGTTAACGTGTGGATTGGCCAAGCAGAAAAGATTACAGATTGGAGTAACACATACACAACATTTTAAATTAGGCGTTAAGAGTTAAATTTTGCAACACTATCCTATTACAACAGCTTTGGTAAATTTTTAGAGAATTTGGCCTAATCTCAACTAATAATGGGAAAGCTGGCTAGCAACGGAAGTAGAAAGCAGAGTTCAGGAGACTTGAGCGGATGTTGTGTTTTGCAAAGCAACACAGTTGTAGGTGAAAAATTGCATCAGTTCTTCACTTGCTTATCTCTGTATTGTGCTTCTGTAGTTTGTGGGCTGCAGTTTGTGTCTGCTCTGACTGCCAGGTCTCGACGACAACAGTGGCGTTGTGTCTATGCTGAGAAGACGTTCAAGCGATGCAAAGATCAACGTTCGAAAGGCATCACTACTTGCCATTGAGAACATTTGCCGACTTGAGAGCGAAAACGTTAATGAACAGGTGATAGCAGCAATGCAACATTGATAAGTAATCAACTGTTCACCCGGTTGCGGTGTGTTTCAAAAAAAATGAGCCAACTTTGGAAAGCTGTAGTTTCGTCAAGCATGGACTGATTTTGATAATTTTGGGTAAATAGCATCATCACACTTTCATAAATTATATTAAATTATAAATTATACGTGTATTCAACTTTCCTTGTACCTTTTCTTTTACTTACTTTATTTGCTTTTAAATAGCTGCGACGGAAATGACGCAACACCAGCATTTTGATGCAGTGCCTTATTGACACATGGGAAAGCGTATCACAAAATGTCCTCGACAAAGCTGTTGGTCAGTGGAAAAGCAGTTATGTGCATGCATGAAGATGAAAGGACATCACTTTGAACATCTGCTAAAATAAAACCGGCTTTTTTAGAGGCACCAACACCAACAGTCTACCGGGAAAAACGCATTATGTTTTGCGTCATTTCCATCAGTTATTTAAATGCAAATAAAATAAAGTAAGCAAAAGTAAAGAGACAAGGACAGTTGAACATGCGTATAATTTTTGAAAGTGTGCTGATGCTGTTCACCCAAAATTATAAAAATCAGTCCATGCTTGACAAAAGTACAGCTTGACAAAGTTGGCTTGTTTTTTAAGACACAATGTGTTTGTTGAATACTTAGTTTATGATTATTTTAAGTATTCTTTAGAGTAACATATGGAAATTCTGTTGAATTGATTTTTTCTAGTTTTTCAACTCGTCAGTATAATATTAAGTGAATATGAAGAGAATTTTATTGTCATGATGCTTATGTTTTGTTAATGCTGTTGTTTTTAAGTAGAAAATACGTGTCAGAATGAAATCTCCTAGTTAGTGAGACAGTCATTCCCCTTTGATGGACAGCATCTAAGCTATAATGATTGGTATGGAGGATAAGAGGGAAAATTATCAGAACTGTTCTACAGTTGTGAACTATGATAAGCAGCATGCAGTTTGGCTCAGTGGTAACACTTATACATCAGGCCCAGTTAGTACGGAGATGAGTAACCATCTGCGGGCGGGCACACCATGTTGGTATGTAATCAGCCACCTTGGTCGATTCAGCCTTCTACCCTCTGAGGGACATTGAATGACCCTTAACTCAGATTTGAAGGTCATGCATTATTTGATGCTGAATATCTCAGAAATGGCTTAAGATACAACCGTAGACTATGGAATACACAAGCTTTCAAATGGTACCATTTTCATTGACTGAATGACCAGTAATCCAGATTTCAAGGTCACGATTTTATTTAACGTCAAATAACTATGGTACGAGATACAGCTAAACTTACAATGGCAGACCAATAGTAAGTCGTATATAATATCTCAGAAACGGTTAAAGATACGACCATACACTATGGAATACACAAGCTTTCAAATGGTACCATTTTCAATGACTTTGGGTGACCAATGATCAGATTTCAGATACAGCTATACTTACAATGGCAGTAAGTCGTATACGATTATCGATCTGCACCATTCCAATGACCTTGAACAACTCCTAACCCAGATTTCAAGGTCATGCCATTATTTGATGCTGAATATCTCAGAATCATTACGAAATAGAGACATAGTTGTAATCGAATGCTGTTATGGATTTAAACACATCCAACTCATTTTGAATGACCGTGAGTGACTTAGCGAAATATTCAGTGACATGAAGCATGATGCGACCTCTCTGTGACAGCTGAGTTCTTGTTGTGTTTAGTATCTTTTTCTAGCTAGGAGCGGTTTAGTTGTGTTAGGATTAGTTGGTGTTCTTTTGTGTATTTTGTGTCTTACCAGTGCAGATTGATTGTATGCAGAGACTTGTGTCCATAATAACCTATCACATGTCATATGTGACTACACTACTCATTCAGTCGCTGTCAGTTATCACCGATGGGCAGTGAGCCTTTGGACAAAGAGGGATTATTCAGTATTATTGTTTGTAATTATTGCTATTAAATGAATGATAATACTTACGAGTCGTGAATAACAAATGAATCGCGTTACTGTGTGTTGAGATTCGTACCGCTGCAAATGTCTGTGCAGAATTTGAGCATACTGCGAGAACGATGCAGCGACCCTGCATTGTCCGTCAGGAAGCAAGCACTGCAGAGTCTGACTGATTTGCTGGACAGCTATCCGCTAAACAAAGTCATTCAGACGTGTGTATTACATACTTATTACTTATTGTAGTCTGTGGCTTGTCAGCCTTTGTCATTGTGTTGCCTAGTTGTAGCTGACAGCTGGGTCAGATATCTAGCAGAAAGTTGATGCCAAATGATTCTTCAAATTATACATCAGAATGAATAATGTTTAGGGACTACATGTTAATCTGGCAGCATTACATCATATTTTGTCAAAATTCTCATATGTATAGTATGCGTATGTACACTGTGTTCCAAAAAAAACATGTGACCACGTTTTCGATGATAAGTTGAAGTAGAACTGCCCGTATGCAAAGATTTTTGGCACACTTATTACCAAGAGTATAGGCCATCGACAGATATTTTTAGTTTCCCACCACACCTATTTAATGCAGCTACTTTACCTTGGGAAACTGTCAAGACCTAAAATATCATGAATTTAGTCTTAAAGTGCAATTTTCTCAATGCTACAATACAAGGATATTAACTGCAAAACTATCACCATATTATCTAACATTCTTTAATTTGCCGCGTCCTACTGCTGCTACTGCTACTACTACTACTGCTACTGCGTAACGCCTCAGATCTCAGAAACTGCACATCGTACTTTGGGGCTTGCATGTGGGTTCGGTACTGTAGGCCTCCAATAGGTGCCCATTTCCACCCCAACCCTCAACCCCCACCCGTTCCCC
>Ga0209149_1001480_pt1 | contig 11949 bp, 7 predicted proteins | sample WorMetTyACAVOLI2_FD_187423 | JGI IMG/M metagenome (GOLD analysis project Ga0209149, IMG submission 187423) | Marine gutless worms symbiont microbial communities from Max Planck institute for Marine Microbiology, Germany - Olavius algarvensis... ... | reverse complement strand
CCATGCAACATATTGCGTGATAGTCGCAGGGGCGTCTCCAGGGGAAACAAAAATGTGGGCTGCGGTACGTGAAAACGGCGATTTTTTTCACGTTCGTGGATCATGTCAAAACGAATAAACATATGTTCGAATTCTTTTCACCATCGGGTAGCCACACCATTTTAGTGTATAGAAGCATCGCACAGCCTCTTTGCGACAGCAGAGCTTCTTGCTACTGAGTGTGTGTTGTCACTGTTGTGTGTCTATGTATGGTGGTCTGATTAAAAATGGATAGCAGTTGGGCGTACGTTCACTTCCGATTTCGGTTTCGGTTATGGCCGTAAGTGAGCAATGAGTTTCGGCGTAGTTTCGGTTACGGCCAAAACTGACTGCTCACTTATGGTGCCACTTTCGGACTAACATCATCTTGTTGATAGATGTTACGGAATAGTTGGCACTGTATAGTTCCATGGTGTGTGTTTTACCAAGCATATAGATGTGTAATGTATAAGATTTGACATGATTGTAGCCGTTGGTTGGGAACTGTTATTTTGTTACTCTGATTGCAGTCATTCGGCAGCTGAGATTGCAAACAGAGAAATTGTATTGTTCTCGTATGGTTCGGGTCTTGCGTCGTCGATGTACATGCTACGAGTAGTATCAGACTACTCACCGGGCTCTGTACTTGATCGTCTGTTGAGCACCGTCAGTGATGTCCGCGAGCGGTTAGACTCCCGTATGAAGGTTGAGCCGGCAGAGTTTGCCAGAATCATGAAAGTGCGCGAGGACACCCATCACTGTGGTAGGTTGTGAAACATACTGAATTGAGAAGTCAGTGCTGTGCAGTTGTTTAGAAATTTCGCGGATTCATTTTATTTATATTGGGTGACTTTAAGTTTCCGCTAAAACCAAAGTTTTAAACTAAGGTTTTAAACCGAAGCTTAATATGAACGCTAAATTCGGTTTTAAACCAATGCTGATATTAACTTTGGTTTAATATCCCTTTTTAAACTCTGTGTTAAACCAGGTTTTTGTAACCATGGTAACCATGATGTGCCGTTCCGACGTGCCCTTCTTGCCATCTAAATACTGCTAGTGCTCCCTGCCCCTGTTGAGTTCTATTAATAAGCGACGTGAGCCGCATCGACAGTGATCACCTTCTTCGCTTTGGCATAAAACACATACAAAATTTGCTGCCCGTCTCCGGCGATTAGTAAGCACATCGGCGCTGGCAACGTAAAGTAAATATTTACATTTGCCACCAGCGGCCATCTTCGTCTAAAGTTAAGTGGAAATGTAAAGTCATTTCGGTTTAAAACCAAAGTTAAGAACTAGAGTTTTAGCAAAGTTGCCTATCTAATTGCATTGGGTAAGTTCGGTTTAAAACCAGATTGTTCAGATTAACTTTGGTTTAAAACCGAAGTTACTTCTCAAGTTACTTCTTAACTTTGGTTTTAGCGGAACTTCTTAGGTTTAAACCGAGTTTAAAATCGAACTTTGTCGCCCCTTTAAGTTTCCGCTTAACTTTGGTTTTAAACCAAGTTTTGGTTTAAAACCAAAGTTAAGAAGTAAGTTTTAGCGAAACTTAAAGTCACCCATTGTGTTTTCATGAAATGATGTATTAATTAAAGGTAAACTTGTGTATTTATATAGTGCTCTTTTTGTAGTACATGCAAGGCACTCAGGCAGTTTACCTGCAATTACACCAATGTCTGCCTTTACCTCACAAGCATTCACCAGGTGGCGCCTCTGGAGCCTGAGTTGGCGGACATCTAATTGCAGCCTACTACTTATTCATCTACCTGAAAGGATGAAAAGCTGAGTCGGCCTGGTTGGCTGGCCTATGGCGGACGTTTTACCCACATAAGTGGTCACCCATCTACTGCATCTCAAGTGCAGGACAGTGAAAGATTGCCGGTCGGAGACCAGTGTTTTGCCACTGTGCCATGAGAGGTAATTCTTTTAACATAGTGTAAACTGCGGTGTGGAATGTGTTGTAGCTCCATATACGCCTGTAGCGCCAACTGAGCATCTGTTTCCTGGCACGTGGTATCTTGTTGACATTGACGATAAACACCGACGTCGCTATGACAGAGTGCCATTGTCACAGGCACAGAGTTGTGTTAATGGACTTTGATGTACACGGACAACAAGGATGTAGGTATGTACGTACTTCCAATCTCCATATATATCGTCTTAATTAGGTACACACTGCAGACATTGTTTTTGTGTCCGTCATTTATGCTGTTAAATCAGACTTGTGCATAATGCCACAGCAGTTTATAGCGGTCTTTGGTCGTTTGGATCCATCCACGCAATTACTTTAAAATGCAGAGCGATTTAGAAATAATGGGCCCTATTCACAGACATCTGTCATTTGTAGGTCATGACACTGAGCATATGACCAACTTGTAATCAGTTAAGCAGTCGTAAAACTTGTTATAAAACTTTGTTTTATATGCCTCTGACAGCCAGACTGGCACGCAGAGGCATTATGTTCAGTTCTCAACCTGTCTGCTCATTTGTTGCACTCCATACCTTCACATGGCCACATCTGAGATGTGATATAGGCCTGCAGAAAGGGGAATATTAAAAAAACTGTCTCTGTACTACAGTATTGTGTACTATTATAATGGGGCACAATGGTGTGAGCATTTCTTACAGGTCAGGCAACTGTATTGGTCTTTGATCTTGCTTGGTTTAGCTCTCTTTCTTCCGAGTCGCTCTGTGTCTTCAGTCTTCATGGTGCTATGTATATAATAATAATTTTTTTTGCTTACATCCTCTAAACCTTTTAGTGAGCTGAGCCTGGTGAGAGATGTGGTTGACTCACCATCGTCGTATAGTGCCGTGACACTGTTGGTTAGTTCATCTGACCCATAAACTTGTCTCCGAAATGATATATATTGTGTCGAGTGGGACATTGAACTCTACTATTCCATACCATCCATTTGTTCGTTCGTATGTTACTAAACCTGTTACCACGATATTTTGAAAACAAATGAACTGATTTTGATGCCAAATGGTACAAGTGGTCCACAGGGAAGGGGCATGAAATGATCAAATTGAGGTCAGGAGGTCAAAGGTCATACGAGGTCGACGATAGCTTTGGAAGCGTGGCAGAGGCACCATTCTTGATCTCTTTGGGTTGATTAGCTTTTCTAATTTTCCAAAATGGTGACAATGTGCATTGTGTTATGTGCAGGCGAAGAATAAGAACACAGCCAGTTCCAAGTATACAGTTAATTCGGTGCCTGTAAAAATCCACTGGTTTTTAAGTGGTTATGTATCTTTAGCATTATCGCTATTTTGTGATAACCTACTATTAACAGAACATTTTTACATAGAAAAAGTTTCGTTATAATTAAACTGTTGATATATGTAGATAATGACATAACTTCTATTTAGTGAGTATGTATAAAGTAACGTTAATGTTGCTGTGGTCTGCTTCAGTACAGAGTAAACCGGTGACAAATTGTGTAGCCTTCAACTAGAACTAAATTCAGACAGCTTACAGTTGTCTTGCAACACATTTTTACACCATTTGGCGTGATGTTGTCAGCCATGTTTTGTTGTATGTGAACACAATGGACGTGAGAGCTTATGTGAACAGTAGGAGTCAGGAAACTGTGTGTGAAGGTGACTGTTACTGAGTCAGTTTATTATCACATGCATCTTGCAAACTGTCAACGAAATCTTGAACAACGTGTTGATGTGTGTGCTTGTGATTTGTTAGCCCTGTGCCCTGGGCTGCGGAAGCTGTAGAATAGGCCAGTCGGTTAACTGCCTGGATGCAGTTAAAGGCGAGGCGACCAAAACGAGGCTTAGGTTTTCGTTAGTTTTGTTTCGCGTATGTTAGTACAAGGGACATTCCATAAGTAAGTTACAAAACGACATCATGTTAATATTCATCATCATCATCATCATATCCGGTTTTGGTATTTATGGTGCTGCGGTTGTCCCGGACTCCGGGGTAGGCAACACCTGGCAACGCCTCACACTCGTTCTCCATGAATTCCTGTCTAACGGGTTGACACCATCCAGATTGCATATAGTCATATCAAAATGTGAAAATTTGGAACTATAAGTTTTGTAGGGAAATTATTGGGGATATATACTGAAATTTTCAAGATAACGACATCATTATTGTGGCGTCACTTGTACTTAGAACACATACAGTCAGTGCAGTGTTTTGCCCAGCAGTTTTCTCTTACAACTCGCAAGTGTTAAAGAGCATTGCGAGTTACCAGAAAAGAGAAGAATGCCAATAAGCAAACGTCAACATTAACATTTCATTTTCAACATGTCGTCCAAATTCATTTAAACATTTCTCCCGTCACATGCTGGTTTGACCGCATGAGAGAATCGACTGCTGCGATCGTTGCATCAATCATCGAAACAACATCTCACCAGGTCGTTCCTCATCAACAACACCTTCTCGACCACAAGCAAATTTTTTACACCAAACGTCCATTGCTGGTCTCGTAAAATAATTGTCACCATATACCGGACGCATCTCAGTCTGAATGGCATTTGCAATAAGTCAGAAAATGAATAGCAGAATGCTGCTCCTAATGTGATGCTTTCAACGGCAACGCTGCTTTATCTAATGTTTATAAATGACGGCACAGTGACGTCATCATAATAAAACTCACAGCTAGTACTCAGAATAAAATCCCATTACAAAACGTGTATTTTGGAATTTTCAAATTTTGAAAACAATTATGCCATTTTGTTATTTATGGAAATGACCTTGATAATTTTCATCAATTGTTGTTTAGTTTTGTTGTGTTGATACTTTGTTGTAACAGTATCTTTTTTGTTAATCCAGTCAAGTGACTGACTGGGAAAATTTTTGTTAATGTGCATATCTATGGCGAGAGGTGTGGTTCAGATGGTTGTTGTTTCTGTGCCGTGGTGCCTATGACTTCTTAGTTTCATGTGTGGTTTCGTCATGTTAATGCAGCAGTAATGATTTGGCCGTAGCTGTGTGCTTGTACAGAAAGCTGATGTGAATTGTACGATATAGCTTATTGCTCACTGCATCAGTTACGACTGATTGATGTCCAGAAAGACTTATTAACAAGATTATAGCATATCATATGAGCACTGACATAATTATGTCTTACTTTTTTCGTCTATTTGTGTATATGTGATGTTATTTTGGTTGTGGTTCGTGGCCAAGAGACTTATGTGTTCCAATCGCTTCCAGCTCATAAATTCAGGGGGTAGTATATACATGGTGAGGCATAATTACCAGACCCCCTAGCTCTAAACGACATGACTTAGTCAATATACGGTTAATTTACATGAAAATTTCAGACAATATAGCCAAGGAATGCTGAGTCTGCAAATCTGAAAATAATTTCTCTTTTGGTTAAATGTTGTTTGCTAGCAGCAGTTTAAAGAGACATTAGTAGAAATGCTGCTCGATCGCTCTAGTCCGACGCCCTACCTTTATGCCACGCTGAAGGTAGGTCATTTACCCCCAGTATCACCTACTTCAGTCAAACGCTCCCTCCCGGTCACTTGCCCCCTTGGTTAAGGCCCACACTAAACTGCCTATACTAGCTTCATACCCATATCTCACAGTGATCTCCATTTCTGTAGCCCGCTGCGAGATACGGATATGCGGCTAGTAGTTGTATTGGCAGTTTAGTGTGGGCCTTAAGCAAGGGGGCATGTGACCGGGAGGGGGCGTTTGACTGGGGCAGGTGATGTGGGACACTTAACCGGGGGTAAATGACCTACCTTTGGCGTGGCATAATGGTAGGGCATCGGACTATAGCGATCGAGCAGCACTTCTACTGATGTTTCTTTAAACTGCTGCTAGCAAGGAACATTTAACAGAAAGACAACTTATTATCAGATTTGCAGTCTCAGCATTCCCTCGGCTATATTGTGTGAAATTTTCATGTAAATTAATGGTATATTGACTAAATTATGCCATTTAAAGCTATGGGTCCGGTAATTATGCCTCATCGTGTATAAGTGATGTATTTGAGGTACATATAGTGATAATCACTGTTATATTTTGTTGATGCTGGAGCCGCTGTTGCTGATCAATCTTCTGATCTTGACCAGATAAGTTACAGAAAACTGCAAGAACATCACAAATATGTGGTCACAAAATATTTTTATTGAGAAAATTGTCTAAATTTGCAAACACTTGAAATAATTTCAGGAGCGGGATAAAAGTATCTGGGAATGGTGGAACTTCCTGGCCGCCCCTTGACTACCGCCCTGATATGTGATATTGACTGGATTGCATACAGTATGATGGCATAATTATTTTATTAACATTGGTTCGACAACTGGTAAGCACTGACTGAGAAAAGATATGTAATGTCCGCTGTTGCTTGTAAGCTAATAATAATGTGAGTGTCAATAAGCAGTTTCTATAGAATGACTGATATGGACACGTGGACTGATGACAAACAATTGCAAGACGTTGGTGATTTTTAGGATTGCAGATTTCAAGGAAAATTAGGCAATTAGTTGTTTATGATTTTAATGGATTAATTTTTACCCATCTGTAATTAAGAAAATGCTCCTGTACTTGTCTGTAGCATTAGTTTCTAACTGAATAGCGTTTACGATGCCTATGTTGTTTTAGTTTTGTTGTATACTTGTATAAGTAGGCCCTAAGTGTATGTTATAGCGTTGTAATTGAATTAGAGAGCTGCATGGGAACTAGGACGTTTTCTGTCGACTAACCATCCCTGTGACTGACTTTTATTCCATCTCACCCTGTCTGTGTCAGTTTTCAGTCTTGTCCCTACTACTTATGTCCCATCCCATCACTGCTGTCCTCACCCTATTACCACCGAAGTTTTACCGCACAATGCGTGTCCATAGTGCGGACTATGGTGTTGCAAGATGTCCGTCTGTCTGCCACGTTCCATCTATGTACTAAATTTGAAGTGTCTAAATCAGACAGAACCACGGACCCACGCGTCCAAAACAGTTCTCGCTTGCTGGCTGTAACGAGGTCGAGTACTCGTAAATTACAGTGCTGTAAACCTTTGAATACAATGTAAACTTGCAACACTCACAGTTTAAAAATCTATAACCTATGATGTGCATTTGAGTAATAGCTACAACTCGGTCATATATCTGTGTACTGTATTGTGAATAGTGTTCATCTTTTCTAGTTGACTGTTTCTGTCTTTCTGTTCTTTGTGTACTTCTAATTAACTTGGCTTTGTTTTTATCATTTTCCTACTTTGTCCTCTGTCGTTATAATTATTGGTGGGGAGTGGTGAATGAAGATTGCTACATGTATAATGTGTATCCACGAGTCTGTTCGCACTCACTCAACCTGCTGCTGCACACGTGTACACTGTGGGAGAGCCACGGCTGGTTGTGGATCGCAGCGTTTACATTATGACCTGAAACAATTTAAGATCTATATTAAATAAATATTTCGACCTCTAATTTTACAAAGTTGGAGTCGTTGTGTGCCATTGTGTTCAAAGCATCAAACTTTTTTGGTTGAATGTCTCTAGCTATTTTGGCTGAATACGATTGTTTTCTCCATCCTGTCGGCAGTGATGTGAGGTTTAACGGAGAAAGAGTTGGTGGTCTGGTGGATTAAACACATAGGAGAAAATGGCAGTAGTGCCATCAGTGTCTCATATCGGGGTTGTGGTCGACTACAAATCGACCACGCAACTGTTAAGTTATATAAAGAGAAACGTCGCGAATTCGCGCATTGATTTCTATGTGTCTAACCCACCAGGACTTCATTTTCTAAAAAAAAATATTTTGAGCAAGCGTATTATTAATAAATTCACACAGTACAGTGTAACAGACAAACTAAAAGAAGAAACAGAAATATATACAACAGAGACAGACGATCGAGTTCCAGATACATTTACAACAGATAGGCTTACGAGAATGTCCAACAGCAATACAATATTTTTGACACAGTTCAGCAAAACCGTTTACCATATACAATGACATTACTATTGGTATGAAATGCTCGCGCTGCAATTTAAGAAGCAGAGTTTCCGAAGATCTAATGCATAGTCTATAGTCACTGACTATAGACTATGCATTAGATCTTCGGAAAAGTCAGTCAGTGGAACGCTTGACCGGCCACGGGTCGTAGCGCCCAACAAGACTTGCGGTCATGTGCGATCCTCCAGGCGTCGTTGGCGTTGAGCCCAGTGTCGTCCTCGATCTGCTGCACCCACGTTCGGCAGGGTCGTCCTCGCTGGCGCTTCCACTACGGCCTGATGTACGGTTTACCGCCTGCACGAGTGTCCACAGCCAGGCGTAGTGCGGAGTGGGCTGGTGTCGCTTCCGGTAGTCGGCGCACGTGACCAAAAATGGAGAGTCGCCTCCGACAAATCGGGATTGCTAAGCCTTCTTCGCCAGTTTGGCTAGTGACCGAGGCGTTCGTGACAAAATGGACTCACTCCACAATGTGACCTTGTAATTGCACTGGAGCTGGTGTTACCCCATGGCCTAAGTTCTGGATGTTGGTTTTCGACCAGAAGGCATTCAGACCCATCGTATGTGCAGCTTCATCGAAGCTTGACAGGATGTGCGGCCACGTCAGAAAATAGCACGGCATCATCAGCATAATTTTGGTCCGTGAATATCGAGGAGCCAACTGCATGTGGTGCCCATGGTACATGCATAGCTGGATAGAATCCAGTCGATTGCAATACAGAAGAGAAGAGAGCTGGAGCCAGCACACAACCCTTGTGGACTCCGGAAGTAGTCTCAAATGGTTCAGGCAGTTGGCCACCAACTCTGACTCGCGATGTTGTGCCGGTATGCAGGTGTTCGATTAACTGGATGAGGAATGGAGGGGCACCAGACGATCTGAGCGCCTTTCATAGTGCAGCCCGATCCACGGAGTCAAACGCTGCCTTAATGTCGATATAAGCGACGTTCAGAGGTTGGTAGAATTCCTGATGTAGCTCGGACAGAAGACGGAGAGCTAGGATGGCATCTATAGTGAACCGGCCAGGAGTAAAGCCAGATTGCTGTGGTCGACGACGTGCAGTTAGTAGTGGCTGGAGTCTAGCAAGCAGTACATTGGCAAACACTTTTCCGGGAACGGATAGCAAAAAAACGGGTGGACTTCCACACCTGCGCGAAGAGAGAGTGAAGAGAGGTACTGGCTCCTCCGCATACTTGAGCAGTTCGGTTGAATTCCGTCCGACCCAGCAGCGCGTCCATTCCTCAATTTCCGAATTGCACGCCTGACCTTACCCAGCATTGGTGGGTCGTCAGAAACAGCGGGATCTGGGACGGCACGAGCAGCGTCGGAATCCAGAATAGTCTATATAGACAGAATACCAAAACAGTACTGAATGAACAACAGGTTGAAATCGTCTTTCAGCTTAAAAACTTTTAACAATGCATTTCTCCACGGTGAAATTAAGGTACATAGCTTTTGATACAGGTACTGCTTCAAGTCCATCCATATAGAAGAATTGGTGCACAAAATTTCTAAAGTAAATGACAAACACACAGGAGAGGCGCGCATTGGTTCCAATACAAGCGTATATAGTTAAAAGCTCTAAAAAATTATTTTCTCGGCAGCGAGGGATGAGTTTCAGTCCTGCTTCAAATCATCAAATGTGATACCAGGATACTTAAATGTATATTTTGCTTAGTCACTCATGGCCTAGTCACTCAAGATCATTCAAAATGACACTGTTGAGTAGGGCGTCTATCCTTATTAGTATTTTATTGAAACTATGTCTGTACGTCGTACCGTTTTTGAGATATTCAGCGTCAAAGAATGGCGTGACATTAAAACTAGGGGTAGGGATCGTTCAAGGTCATTAAAAATGGAGCCGTTCGATACCGGTAGATCATACGACTTTCTATTGGTCGGCCGTTGTACGTATATCTGTATGTTGCACCATTTTCGAGTCATTTGACGTTGAATTAATCGTGACCTTGAAAAGGTCATCAAGGTTATTCAAACTGGTACCATTCGAAAGCTTGGGTACGGTTTCCTATTTCCCCTCCATAGTAACTATGGCCCTATCGATTTTTAACCGTTTATGAGATATTCAGCGTCAAAGTATAGCGTGACCTTGAAAACTGGGTTAGGGGTTGTTCAAGGTCATTGAAAACGGCGCCCTTCGATAGATCATATACGACTTTCTATTGGTCCGCCGTTGAAAATATCGCTCTATCTGTTACCGTTTTTGTGTTATTTAACGTTGAATGATATCAAGACCTTGAAATCTGGGTTAGACTCACTCAAGATCATTCAAACTGCATGGCACCATTCGAATACTTGGGTGCGGTTTTCTATTCCCCTTCCATAGTAAATATGGCTATATCTTGCATCATTTGCGAGATAAAGCGAGATATTGATCGAAACTCGAGATTTTTGCCGCTCGATGCTATGCAAGCGCAGCCTATACCGTCATGCGGTGTCCGTCTGTCTGTCCTTGTGTCTCTCACGTTCGTACATAAACTGTCAAAACGAATAAACATATCTTCAAAACTTTTTCACCGTCGGGTAGCCACACCATTCTAGTTTTTCCATACCAAACGGCATAGCAATATTCCGACGGGAACCCCCTTAACGAGGGCGTCGAATGGAGGTGGGGTAGGCAGAAATCGCGATTCTGAGCCAATATATAGCTTCAGTGCGTGCTGTTAACGCTGCTACCGGCCAGGTGTTGTTAATACGACGCCGTCGGACCACCGTGCCGCAAGTTGTGACACATCGCTGGTAGTAAGCGGCGGTGTTTGTTGATGGCGGGAAAGGACGGCAAAATGTTTGACAAGAAGTTTCAACGTTACGCCAAGTAAAGACAACAGAACAGCATTTAATTGCACGCAGTGATAAATCTTTAGCGTAAGTAACTGACAATAAAAGATTCTGTTCGAAGTTTTGTACTATTGAAGCTAACTGCTGACAGACATGAAGACATCGCGCGGCCTCTTTTCGACAGCAGAGCTACTGTTTTCATACCGTCCTTGCATTGGACGCCCCCGTTAGAGGGGTCCCCGTCGGAATATTGCAATCCCGTTTGGTGTTGAAAAACTAGAATGGTGGGGCTACCCCAGGGTGCAAAAATTTTTTGACGATATGTATATATAACCGTTTAGACAAAATACCGGTGTGTGACAGACGGACAGACAGACAGACAGACATCTAGCGACGGCATAGTCCGCGCTATACATACGCGTCGCACGGTAAAAACCGGACCCCCTACGATTTATATTACATAACTTCACTAATTCACAACATGCCGCGCGATGCTAGCTAGCATCAAGCGCGGCCTGTGCCTTCATGCGGTGTCCGTCCGTTACGTTCGTACGTTCTGTCAGAACGAATAAAGATAGGCCTATCTTCGAAATTTTATCACCATCGGGTAGCCACACCACTCTAGTTTTTCCATACCAAACGTCATGGTAATGTATTCCGACGGGAACCCCTCCCCCTAATGGGGGCTTCGAATGCAGGTGTGGTAGGTTAAAATCTCGATGCTCAACGAATATTTGCGATCAATAACTGCTGCACCATGGTTTATATTTTGCACTTAGCGACCGGCTTTCTGTTTACTGCGGGTATTAGACGACCATGCGCGACGCGCTGTACACAGTCACGGTTGTCCGTGACTGTGTAGGCTACAGCGCGAGACCGACCAAACGCGGTTTCGCGCGCTATACATATTCATCCAATCGTCCGTGAATCGTGTGCATGACAGCAACTTAAGGCTCGATGTTACACCGAACCGAAGACAACAGTCAACAGAACAGAATCAAATTCTACGTACTGGTAAATTAACTAACAATAAACAAGAGGTCAAAGTAATTGGACAAAAAGCGCCTCACGGGGGGCCCATTATTCCCCGGTTAGGGGTCACCCCAGGGGGTCGAAATTTGTACCATTGAATTCCTGGGATAGGGTTTCCTATTAGTGTTCCATAGTAACTATAGGCCTAGGATGCACCGTTTGGCCACAGTGCACGCGCGTGACAA
>Ga0209149_1001479_pt1 | contig 11951 bp, 4 predicted proteins | sample WorMetTyACAVOLI2_FD_187423 | JGI IMG/M metagenome (GOLD analysis project Ga0209149, IMG submission 187423) | Marine gutless worms symbiont microbial communities from Max Planck institute for Marine Microbiology, Germany - Olavius algarvensis... ... | reverse complement strand
TGACAGAGGCAGTAGGGTGTGAACAACTTGCCTAAGGTTGTTACGCAGCAGCGTCGCGGCCGGGCCTCGAACCCGCGACTACTAGATCGCAAGTCCGACGCCCTACCACTAAGCCACCGCGCCACCCAAACGTTAGATCAACTTACACATCTGAAATATCCGCATTCATTTCATTAAAGCTTCGCCTGCCCCTGCATTAGCTTCAGTTGTTAATGTGAGCAGCTCCTTGTCAAAGACTCCATTGTCCAAAGGTTTACTGCCATTCTTCCTGATATAGTGATCCTCAAACTTAACTCGTATAGTACTGTCTTCAAACAAATACACTTCAGATCCATTAATAACTTTCTTAATTGGCTGTACTGCCCCAGTACTTCGATAGTTAGTGAGTTTATCGATCAGTTTCCATTTCCTTTTATCATCGACTTCAGCAATCTTATTACATTCATTGATCCACCATTGATCCAGGTTTAGCACGCACTCTCATTATCTCTCTTCATGCTTAGTCTTTGGCTATTGTACACGCTTCTAAAGCTAAAAGAAGACGCGTTATGACAGCCTATCATGTAGTGACGTCGTCTGTCGCAGTTTTTACCTGCTAAATTTGTCATCATAAAAAGACGCACCTTCAACCTTTCTACATCATATCATCATATTCTTCCGTCGACTAACAGTGGGTCATTTCAACATTTCACTTGTTGGATTATCTTATGCTGAGACTTTGGTCTTAGTCCGGAGTTGAGATTAACCAATCGCCGCAGCGCGTCATCGCTGACGTCATCGGCGACTATTTCTTTGTTTATTTTTGAATTACCTAAAGAAATGAAGTGATTTTCGCTCATCAGAAATTAATCTCTAACTGATTAACCTATCTTGTGCATGCAAAATCAACCGATGAGTTAATTAACTTTGAATTCAGCGATCGCTCAGTCCGGAGTTTGGTCTCAGCGAAACGCTCAGCGAATCACTGAGTCCAAACGAAAAACGACTTCAATTTTTGGCTGATCTTTGGTCTCAGTCCGAATTTAGGACTCAGCGAAAGTCTCAGCGAAAGACTAATCCAATAAAGTGAAATGAACCATGTGTGAATAAATTCGAATATGGGCCTAAGACCATATAGCTGTAATCATTTTGAAAATCTCAATTTGATGGGCTCTTTTGTGTGACTTGCGTGGCTCGTAAATCGTAATCCTAACTTGTAAAGTCGTTCGTCACAAGACAAATCTTGCAATTCGATTCTGAAGCATTCGTGTACAAGAAGCTCTGCTGTCCCAGAGAGGGCGTGCGACTGTGTCTGTTTGTAGTTATCTTCAACAGTACCTCTAGCGCAATAAGCGTTGCTTTTGTCCGTCCGTCCGTCTGTCCGTCCGTCAGTCCGTCGCGTACATAGCGAATGACTCCAGAACCCAAAGGCCTAGCGTGCTCAAATTCGGAATGAAGGTTCCCCACCTTAGATGCGACTCGCAACCAGTTTCAAGGTCAAAAGGTCAAAGGTCGGGGACACCAGGCCCCCATTAATGCTGACTGCGCCATATCTTCCGAATGCGAACTTACCACAGACCGCTGGTTGTTGTTGTCGGGGTAACGTTTGGCATATTTCTTGGTCATTTCCGTATCAATTTGCACCAAACTCGCACGCAGTATTCTAATGAGGGACCGCAACATTGTAGTTGAGCTAAATTTTCGAAAATCGCTATAAATGAAGGCCTACCAATACTTGGTGTTATCAACGTCTCGACGGTCGAAGTTTGTTGACGACACTCGACAGTTTTCCATCGAGTTATTAGTGCCCAAATTTAAAAAGCTTAAACGACGCCAACTTTGCATGGTAAATTTTTATGCTATTAGGCCACTTGCTATTTTGGATATCTGAAATAAATGTTTATTTTCAGCTATCCGAAATTGTTATTTCGGATATCCGAAATATTTATTTCGGATATCCAAAATAATTATTCCGGATTTCAGAAATTATGCAAAAAAGGCGTTTTATTTGAGATATCAAAAAAGTTATTTTGGATATCAAAAACAACAATAATTTCGGATATCCGAAAATAAACATTTATTTCGGATATCAAAAATTGTTATTTTGGATATCCGATATAGTTATTTCTGATATCTGGAATTCTTTTTTAGATATCTGAAATTACCAGTCACCGTATTGCTGTATAATGGTTCGTTGCTCTGCAGTTTTAATGTGTCCTTAAAGGGTTAAACCCGTCATTCGGCGTGATTCCTTCTGAACTGGGAACTGCCGTATGAAATTTGGTCTACAAAAACCAGAGTCCCTGTGCTAGTCGGTGGTAGAAGCCGCATAATCCTATTGTGTACCTTGTGTACGATTTCATAATAAATATATATGTTCATTTGCCTCAATTCCGGCTTATGACAGACGAACAGACGGATGGACGACGCCGCGCCCGTGTGCTAAGTACAACTTCTGCTATTCTGTGGCGCGTAAAATTATACTGTAAAGTTTTCTTGGTAAAACGATGCGAAATTAGTCAATTCATTTGATACGTGACACAGATTACAGATTACAGACATTTATCGTTGAATGCAATTAGCTACCACTTTTTATGGACCACCGTGTAGTTAGCCTATGCCTTCTGTCTAACGATCGTGACTTGTGGCTGAACTAGGCTTAACGGTAGACAACGTGGATTTTACTACACTGTGTCTAAAAAAACGCGCCAACTTTGACAAGCTGTCGTTTCAACAAGCATGAACTAATTTTGATATTTTTTGGTAAACAGCATCAGTACACTTTTAAAAATGATACGCATACTCATTTTCATTGCCTCTTCACTTTTACTTACTTTGTTTGCTTTTAAAATAGCTTGTCAGAGAATTGAGCTTCTCTGTTCTAAATTTTGCTCAGAAATTCCGATGCAGACTTTCTTAACAGTGCTCAACTTTCGCCTTTTGTCAGGGTAACTGGAAACGATAGCTTTCTGACCAAGTCCTTGCTCACGAAGCGTTTGCATTCAACACTCAAAACTTGACACGGTGAAAACGATGGGTACTCATAAAAAATTAACGCCATTTGATGAAATTTTAAGATAAATGTACAAAAATTGGCAGATATTTGTGAATATGAATTGCCAACAAATTTGCAAAATTTAACACAAAAAGACTTAACCGAAGTGAAAATATTCCAAAAAGTTTTAGGGGGCTACTTTTTTAAATACCCTGTATAGATCAACGCCGCCTGGCGCAGACTGGCAATATCCACAGACAGTTAGCGTTAAATTATATTACAATCATTGATACTGAAACTACACAATTACACACAGTCAGTCAATCACGCATTGGAACAACGACAACTTGTACTCACAACAGCAACGAGACTCGAGTGGAAACTTCGCCTACGAACAAAACCTATGTTGTATCATTTCATCTTGTATCATGATATACGATAAAATATCGATGTGCAGTAATGCGTGACTACTATTCGATGCAAAATGAACAATTAATATTGTATAATTAATAAATAAATATAATACTGATCACGTAACTGGTTTCAGTTAATGCAGTGTTAGTATAATATATCTACATATTGCACAACTTATTCGTGTTAAACAATGTACAATCATCCAAAATAGCTTTTCATCCCTACGTCATATAACAGAAATGGGCAGATACATGTACAGGCCTATAATGTAAAGATTATATTTATAATAATAATACAAAATGGTAAAAGTTATGCGACACATGGAACGCTGTTATCTGTGCATAAAGAAATGATTAACTAAAACACAATCTCACATCGACAACGTAAGCTATAACGTATATCTGATCTCCTACAAATGCTGGTATCTATACTGCAAATCCTATAGTACAAACTCCATATACGTGGCAGCGAAGCACACCAAGGAGATTATTTATGCCATCGTACGAGCTCCTATACCAGAATATCGAAGTTGGTTCTCAGTCACAGTACAAAATCCCTATTGTTCGTGACACAATAAGCGCAGCGCAAAATTCGTTCATTTAGGCCACAGCAGCATTGTAACTTCATCAGTGTACGCGAATATCCGTAAAACAGTTTATATTATTTCGTGCCCAATAAACAGTTCGCATATACTTAAGCCAGGTACACAATGGCGATAAAGTCGACAGTCACCGAAACATGGCGACAAATCGGCGACATTTTAATAAAGAAATTTGATGATGATGATGATGATTTGTCGCTGGTTTCGGCAACTGTCGACTTTGTCGCCGCGGTGTGTACCAGGCTTTAGTGACAGCGAACGCACTGCTTTTGTACTTACACAGTTACACAGTTACATTGTTAAAAACATCTTTCGGCAGACATTAGGCCCATGTTCCACAACAACAGATCGGAAACAGTAGGCCTACATTTTGGTCCCAAAGCCTCGACTAAACTTTCATATAAATAAAATAAGACAGACTTGCCAACGAGTCAATTAATCATAATGTGACAGTCATCTATCTATGTATGTACTGACGATGACCTGTGACCCTTTCAGTAGTTCTTGGAATTGAGACGACTAATTCAAGCCGTGTATCCGGCGTAACAATTGCTGTACAAAATGTTACTACACTGCGTCTAAGAAACCCGGACCGGTACGATTCATATGACATAACTTCACCAATTCACAATATTTACTTACTATTTTTTGGCACAGGAGACCTTATTCCATACTCAATTTAAAAAGTTAAAATTTTTTAAATTGGCTTAGAACCAGCTGCGTGGTTTCCACAGCAACAGTAGAGACTTGACGGTCTGTGTCTCAAAAAACTAGACCCTACGAATTTTGACATAACTCGATCAAAAGGTCTTTAATTTAAATAAAATTTTAGAGATAGCATGTGCTCAATATTCTTAATTAAACCACAAAGTTAGAAAACACTTGTTAAATCTTTTAAACAGACAGTGTTTCTATCGGAATAATAAAATGTTATGCGATATAAAAAGTTACAACACGTGTTCAAATGATGTCTTTCGGCATTGACACAGACCCGCAATCGTTTTGCCACTCGTTTATTGCCCTGTCGATGATACGTTGTTTAAAGTCAGCCCAGAAATCCTCTGTTCAGGTGTGTCAAGTCGCTACTGTTGGTTCTAAGCCAATTTAAAAACTTTTTGTCGTAGTCAATGGAGAATTGAATAAGGTCTGTCTGTGCCACAACTAATTAGTGAATGTTGTGAATTGGTGAAGTGGATATTAATAATTGTAGCGGTCCGGTTTTTTTGAGAGACACTGTAGTGCACAGCCGGCAACTCTAAGCACGATACGCCACTACGACGAACTAACGTTACAATAGTCAAGCCGTTCTGAACAGTTACTGAGATCTCAGTCCACGGGTGATACACAGTGCCACATTCCACGTGTGCAACGTAGCTGCTGTGCTTCTCAGTTTCAACGACGATTACAACTTGCGACGTGCTACACAGCTGACCGAAGCAGACGACGGACCGTACAAAATGACGTATTTTATTTCCTTGCATAATTCTTAGAAATGTCAACCAATTTGAATGAAAATTTCAAAAGACGTAGATAGCTAAGTGAATGCTGACTACGTGAGTGGAAGTAATTTACCTTTTTTCGTTAACTATTCTTTGCTAGTAGCAATGTAAAGAAGACGTTAGTAAAAGTGCCGTTACGACAATGGGATTTACCGCTGAAGATAAATATTTAATTAAATCATTGTAACTGAGTAAAAATTACGAAGCAAGCCGCTTTCTTAAGATGTTTCCTGATAGAGTATGGAGTACGGTGGGTTAAAACATTTATCAGAGAAAATGTCCGGGTTGTGGTCGACCACACTCTGCTCACAAAAACTATATAAAAAATCATGTTAAAGATCTAGCATTCATTTTTTCATCCCATCCCATCAAGATTCAAAAATCTTGGGCAAGCGTTTTGCTCCATACTTTTACGCATTCACAACCGTTTCTCTTGAACGGCGAATCCCGTTGCTGTAACGGTACTTTTACTTACGTCCTCTTTCCATTGCTGCTAACAAAGAATATTTAACCAAAAGACAAATTATTTTTAGATGCTTACAATCCATATTTCCACAGCTATGCTGCCTGAAATATTCATTCAAATTTGTCAATTTATCGCAAAATTATACAAGAAAACACAAAAAATGGTGGTTTTTTGAAACACACTGTACCTACTTGCAATTTTTATTAGATGGACCCGACGGTACGGGATGAACCAATTCCTTAGCTAATACACTGCTGCAATGACCGCAACAAGTCGGGTGGGAGATGTCGCAAGCAGCGTAGTGGCCGATTGGCCCTCATGACGCGACGAGTGGCGGCTTGGGCGACGCGGTGGCGGCTGAAGCGGAGATGCTCATCTTGGCGCCGCCGTCGTCTTGACGACTGGTCGCCGACTGCAGCAACGCTGCCCAGTCGCGATGCGTTGTCCGGACGTGCAGCTGTAGAGCGTCCGTCGTCGGGCAGATCTCGCTGCACAGAGTGCAACGTGCACAGGGAGTCGACGACAACGATGACGACGGCGGCCGCGGCGCCTTCCACGCCCACAACGTACTTGCTTGAACGCTGTTGACTGGACTGTGCGCTGAGATAGCGTTATTTCTCGGTGTCAATGGAGGTGACAGTCTATACACAGCGCCCGGTTAACCCATTATAGTGCCACATCGAAGTTGGTACACTGTCCGTTGATGGGTGGGCTGTACCAAATGTAACAGCCCACCTATCAACGGACAGTCTACCAATAACAGTACTGCTGTCCGTTGCTTTGCGGTTTCAGTGTGCCTATTAAAGGGTTAACACGTCTCTGGTCCTCAGAGTTGACTGTGAAAGTCTATTAACTGTTGACTAATAATATACAATATTTACAGCAGTCTAAGAAGTAATAATGAATATAATTATTGCCCAAATTCATTATTATAACTACAGTAGATAGCACTCAAAGACAGCATACCTCCGCCAAGCGTCTAACCTCAGCCAAAAGTGATCCGGGATTCGAATCCAGATTTATGTCGTATCGCTCCCAAAATATAGTTGACTCATTGCATTGTCGGCGTCGTTCATTTCGCCAAGTGTCGTGGAAATCAGCCGGTGACTGTATGAGAAATGGTATATTAAATCTCCTAAAATCCCCAATTCCGCCATGGTGAAGGAAGTGGAAAAGTGATCGGGAACCCGTATCCGGTGCTGGATCACCACCATAAGTTAATCAGTTCTTCAGCTTGGTAGGCCCGATCACAATACCAAGTTTCAGTGAAATCGGTTAATTACTTTTGCAGTAATCCTGCAAACAGAAGTATGACAGACAAACTGAACTGATCGCATAACATTCGCCTTGGCGGAGGTAATAATAATAAGACAACAGAGAGTGTAAGTAAGTAAGTAAGTAATAGTGAATTTATATAGCGCGTTTATGTGATCACACCCCACGGCTGACCAACTATCCTAACAATGAGAGATATCAATGTTTACACAATTAAAATTAAATAATCAAAATTGTGGTGCTTACAGTTCAATTACATTGTAATCTCTATTTTCCGTATAAACACTGTTTTCGTTAGTACTGTACCTCGGACAGGCTGATGGTGTCTGTGTCTTCTTCAAACTGAGGTCAAGTTCGCCGCTGTGTCCTGTCTTCTCGCCAGCAGGTGCGTTGTTGTTGTCGACATCATGGCGGTCAGGCTGAAGTCCACATGCGCCGACAATGCAGTCCGGACCGGACTTCTGGAAGGACATGGGAATTGGTAGCCTCAACGCGGCCGCTGCGGCGAACGCGTGCTGCGGACTGAATATCGCTGCCAGACCGGGAGGCAGGCGCGGCATCGCGTCAGGCATCGCTCCTGGCTGCGGATGCGGTAACCCCGTTACTCCTGGAGCCATCATTCGGTTCTGTATGACCGATATCTCGTTGAGCTTCGACGCCATCATGCCAGCTCCAGCGCCAGGCCCAAACCCGTTGCTGCCAAACGGAAACGGAAATGGATAGACGCCAGAAGTGGGAAGTCGCGCGGCACCAGCCAGGTACTCGGACGGCGGCGGCGGCGGCAGTGCAAGGTTAGGCGACCGGACAGAATGGTGGCGGATCAACGCCGGATCAGCACCGGGGTGGCAGCCGGGTGGCTGGAGTCCGTCGACGGACATGCGGCGACCGCGACGCGACGGCACGCTGTTCCAGACATGGGTGCCCATGTGGACCTTGAGATTGCCCTTGGTCGTGAACGCCTTGCCGCACACAGTGCAGCCGAACGGCTTGTCGCCCGTGTGAGTTCGCATGTGTATCTGCAGCGCACTGGCGCTGGAAAACGGCTTCTGACAGACCTGACACATATGACGTAGGTTTGGAAGTCTGCGGGACGGTGACGCAGCTCTCGATGGAGGTGGAAGAGCAGCAGCAGCAGCTCTGTCGTCAGGCAGTCGCTGGTTCGACATCGACGCGAGTGCTGCTGACGACGGTGAAGTGGCAGTCATAGACGACGACAGAGACAGAGTCGACGGAGCTTCTCGCTCGATAGCATCCGTCGGCGACATCTCGCCTGTTGCTTCCATTGAGGCGTGGTTGCCGCTGCAGTCATCCGGAGGACACGACATAGAACTGGAACACGATCCGTCAGATGCATGTATTGAAGACGCCGTGTCCCCACCAAGTCCGCCTGTTCCAGTCCCGGCCGACTTGTGCGTCAACATGTGCTGTTTCATGTTTCCTCTGGTCGAAAAGGCGCGCTGGCACAGCAGGCACTGGAATGGTCGTTCCTTCGTGTGACTGCGATAATGGATGTCGAGCGCACTGCGACAAGCGAACGTCTTATAGCATACACTGCATGTCGTGTTCGGGCGCCCAGTCGCCGCTTCGAACGCCATCGGTGACAGACTGATGCCATCGAGGCCGCGCTGGGCTGCCGCCGCCTGCTCCGATGAGTCCAAACCAATTGTCGATCTGGCGGAGCAGTCCAGGCCGGCCGACGTGGAAGACGGCGACGAGACGCGGTCAGTGCCGTCGACATGCGGCTGCGTCGGTTGCGCTGCACTTTCAGTCCTCTGAATGATGCGTTCCATCTGCTCCAGTGGGTGGCTGCTGCTCGACGTCTCCTTTCCGTTACCGTCGTGTTTTCCGTTCATCTCGTTCACTTTCTCTTCGAGCGCCATCAACGACGTCGAGTAGCGGGATCCGACGGCGAAGTCGTCGCCGAACGAAAGATAGCGGCCGCGGTCCACACAACCGTCCTCCGCCATACCTTTATCCGCTGCTGTTGATGCTGGATCATAGCTTATTCGTTCGTCGCCGTCATCATCGCTGTTCGTCATGCTGACGTCTTCCTGCGCCCGCGAGTAGTTGTCCGCTACGGCGGAGCTGCCATCGTTCTGCGGAGAATCATCCGCGTCGTTGCTGTCATCGTTGTTGACGCTGTTGTCTGCGTCGTCGACGTTCATGTCTCGCTCCGATGCTGTCGTGTCTCGCAGGTTCTCATCGCCGTCGTCGTCGTCGTAATCAGCGCGTCGCCTGTAGTCGTCGTCTGACATGCTGACAGACGCTGCTCGCACTTCGCGATCGCCCGACGACATAGCTTCTCGCCCGCTCGCGATGTCTCCGCCACCGCGGTCGTCGCTGCTCGGCGACGCCGTTCGACACCGGCCGCTGCCGTAGTACCTCGCTTCGACTCCGCCGACCGCGAAGTCTGGCTGCGGCAGCGGATGTCTCGGCGCTCCGTATCTCGCAGCCGCCATCGCCGCAGCCGCAGCTCCCGGGAAGAACGGATATCCGGCGAACGGCGACATGTACGTCATGGCTGCAGCAGCTGCGGCGGCCGCGGCGGATGACGACGGGACCATCATCATGCCGCCCGGTGCAGCCTGCTGCTGAAGTTGATGTAGATGTAGCTGCTGAGGCTGTGCCAGAGAAAGCTGACGGTGCGCGGCGTCGTCGCCGCCGGCGCTGATGTGAGCTCGTACGTGCTGCTGCAGGACCAGCGCGTTGGTGAACTGCTTGTGACACACGCGACAGGCGTGAAGCGCGCGGACCGGCGGCTTGGCGCGGTGGACCCCCATGTGAGTCTTGAGATTACCCTTCGTCGTGAACGCGCGTCCACAGATCTTACAGCGGAACGGACGCTCCCCCGTGTGCGTGCGGTAGTGCATCTGCAGCGCGCTCTTGCAACTCAGCGTCCGCAGACAGACGGCGCACTGATTGGGATCAGTCAGCTTCTTGTCGATGCTACGCACCAGCTGCTCCATCTTGCTCGTTTCTGACGACTTCTGGATCTCCATGAACTGCTCGAGCGGATCATCAGTCTTGCCGTTGCGCAGCGACGTCCCGCCGCGGGCGAAGTACATTGATGGCGGCTCAAAGCCGAACGGAGGTGGTGGTGGCGGCGGCGGAGCTGACAGGTGCAGTGTGGGTGGTCGCGGTGGCGACGACAGCGTCTGTGAACTACCACTATCCGGGCGATAGAGATTGGAAAAGGAAGCGGAGAACGGCGGCGGGTTCGAAAATGCTTCCAGCGAAGTGGACATAGACGACAGGAGGCTGAGTGGCGGCGGCGGCGGCATCGTCGTAGGTCCGCTGTTTGCAACTAGCGCAGCCGGCGAACGCGACTCGAAGCTGCGTGGACTGCCGAATGCCGGTGGCGCAGTACCGCCGAACGACGGTGTGACTCGCCTAGCATGATCCTCAGAGTCTGGAGTACGTGAAACGTCTGCACTCCGGCGGAAGTCGACCGCATCCGGCGCCGAAGTTGCTGAGGACGAGGTCAGCGGTGGCGGTGTCGTCGCCGTCAGCGGGGTCCCGGCAGCGTACTCGCGCTTCAGAGAAGAAGACGGTGGCGGAGATTGGAAACAGGTGTCCGGAGCCGAAGTCGCCGGTCTCAGAAGGTTGCCTCCACTGCCGTTGATGCTGCTCGTAATGGGAACCAGCAACGGGGGTCGCGACTGCAGGAAACGGTCACCGGTGACGACCGCGGTCTGCGACACTGACCCTACTACATCCTGGAACACAGACAGTGGCGGAGGCTGCGACGGCACGGCCACGCCTACCTGTCGCTGCTGATGCTGCTGCTGCTGATCCATGCGGATGTGAGGATACTTCTCGTTGTGACAGAGAAAGTGAACTTTGAGGTTTCCTTTCGTGCTGAACCGATTGCCACAAATATTGCATTTGTATGGCCGTTCGCCTATAACGCAGCATTTCATTCACATTAACAACACTTCACAATTTTCACATTTAGTTCCCCGACACACGTTTAAAATAAACGTAAGCTATAACCTGTTCTGAACTATATACCGTGTTTCAGAAAAACAAGTAGTCCTACTGTCGCAGAGAGGCCGCGCGATGCTTCGTGTCTGTCAGTAGTTAGCTTTAACAGTGCAGTCTATTATTATCACTTCGGTTTCAGATTTACCACTGCGCAAAAAAATGCTGCTCTGTTGTACTCGTCGTAACGTTGACCAGCTTCTTTTCATAAACACTTCGTCGTCGTCTCCCGTCAAAAACAAACGCCGCCGCTTACCAGCGACTAGTGTCAACAACTTGCCAGGTTCGTCGCAGCTGAGTGTATTGTACTTGGCAGTCAAACTAGTCACAGCATGCGATGGAGCCAGATATTGGCTGAGAATCGCCTACCCCACCTGCATTCGACGCCCACATTAGAGGGTCCCTGTCGCAATACTGTCATAAGGTTTGGTATGGAAAAACTAGAATGGTGTGGCTACCCGATGGTGAAAAAAATTGAAGGTATCTTCATTCGTTTCGACAGAATTCAGGAACGTGACTGACAGACAGACAGACAGACGGACAGACAGACACCGCATGACGACATCGGCCGGGGTCGACTGAAAATGCAGGACCAGAAAATGGAGGACCACATTGCAGGGGTGGAAAATGCAGGACCTGAAAATGCAGGACCAAAACACCAGGACCGGAAAATGCAGGACCAACAGCCGGAAGCTGATTATGAAATTTAATTAGTAGGCATTTATGATAGCTTGCTGTTTG
>Ga0209149_1001478_pt1 | contig 11951 bp, 5 predicted proteins | sample WorMetTyACAVOLI2_FD_187423 | JGI IMG/M metagenome (GOLD analysis project Ga0209149, IMG submission 187423) | Marine gutless worms symbiont microbial communities from Max Planck institute for Marine Microbiology, Germany - Olavius algarvensis... ... | reverse complement strand
TGAATAATATCGTGACCTTGAAATCTGGGTTAGAGGTCACTCAAGGTCATTGAAATTGGTGCCATTCAAAAGCTTAGGTACGGTTTCCTATTCGCCTTCCATAGTAACTATGGCGCTATCTTGTATCGTCTGCGAAATATAGCGACTTGTTGGTAGAAAATCGTGAAATTTTTATACCCCACCTGTATTTATCAGTATTATCACCCCACAGGGGTCACCCTGTCGAAATTTCGTCAAGGTGTTTGATGCTGATAAAACTAGAATGATTGGTTGACTAGTACGTTGAAAAAACTGTGACCATATGTTAAGCCGTTTTCATCTGATACCGGAACGTTACGGACGGACAGACGGACAGACAGATTTGTTATATCAATATCGCGCATCAGTATGATGACGCGCGATAAAAACACTGATTGCGCTAGACGCCTATTCTAGCATGCTGCACCTGTCATGTGGAACAGTTTGCCTGTACACGTATGACAGTTGTTGCCGCGTGATACTATGCATAAGCGCGGCTATAGCCGTCATGCGGTGTCTGTCTGTCCGTCCGTCTGTCTGTCTGTCACGTTCGTGGATCATGTCAAAACGAATAAACATATCTTCGAAATTTTTTACCATCGGGTAGCCACACCATTCTAGTTTTTTCGTACCAGACGGGGTGGCGATATTCCGACGGGAACCCCCCTAACGGGGGCGTCGAATGCAGGTGGGGTATAGGCAGAAATCGCGATTCTAGTCTAATAGCTGGCTATCGAAGATTGCTGGACGTGCGAAGTGCCAAAAACATTTACCGACGACGAAGCAGAGTATATGACACAGTCGGCCACGCACCACTGGCTATCGATCGATTGCTGGACGTGCGAACTACGAAGTGACAAAAACAGTTACCGACGACCATGCACTGTAGATCGCACAGTCGGCGACGCACCAGCGAATGTTTGTTCGTGACGGCCTGCAGCATGGACCAAAACGCCGAAGAGAAGAGAACAGAAAAGAATTTAATTGAACGCAGTGGTATATCTGAAGCCGAAACAACTAATAATAAAAGACTGCGCTCGAAGTTTTGTATTGAAGCTATACAGACACGAAGCATCGCGCGGCCTCTTTGCGACAGCAGAGCTTCTTGTTGTTGGTCGTATGCCGTAGGCCGAGGCCGAACGACCTGTAGACATATTGCTACCAGTAGTCGTATATTCTCTCCATTGCATTTGTTCTCGCCACGTTCATGTCATCGCCTGTCCACCGCCGAACATCGTCTATCCATGCTGTTCTTCTTCTCCCAGGAGAACATTTTCCTTCTATTTCACCTTCGATTGTAGCGAGAACCACGCTATCACTTCTTCTTTTCCAGTGGCAGTACTTAGAGAGTTTCCGATGCTTGCTCTAAGATGCCTTTTTCTTCTGGTATACCAATATTCTCCCGAATCCATGTGTTCGTTTTCCGTTCTGTCCAGCTGATTCTCAGTATCCGACGCCATACCCACATCTAAAAAGCTGCGACTAGCTTTTCATCGCACTTCTTCAGCGCCCAGCTTTCTGCAACTGTGAGTCTGGTATGTGGTTTTAAGAGACTCTTGAAGACATTCCTTTCTACATGCCCTCGTTATTATCTGCGCGCGGGTAAGAACGTAATGTTGTGGGTCTGTAGGTCTTTGGGTCGCCCTATTCACAAAATTTTCCGATTACTACTACGCCAAAATTGGACATAATATTATACAGAACCGAAAAAAAACATTTTACCTCATTTGTTTTTCCACTTTTACTAAAATTTAGGTGCAAGTTTACGAAACGAGCCGGTTTGCTAATATTATAATAGTTAATACAAAAAAACCTTGGAAGTTTTATCACTGTTAAGGCCCATTGTTCAATGACACATCTGAAACAGCAATAATCACTTGGTTTCTTCTAGTAGGCTACTCCACTCAGTCCACTGGGCCATGGATGTAATGACTTCTATTACATCCACGGCCCAGTGGAGTCCTATAGAAGAAACCAAATGATTTTTGCTGTTTTACATGTGTCATTGAACAATGGGCCTTAGCAATGATAAAACTTTTAAGGTTTTTTTTGTATTAATTTACTATACTACATGCTATTCCTTAGGACAGCAAATAAATTCTGTTGATTATTTAGCCATTTGATCAGTTGATCGAAGTTATGGCCTCCGACAAGAAGGTTATCTTTTTGTTTTGGTTTGTTTGTATGTTGGTTTGCCTGAAAGAAGGATTACTATGGATGAATTTTCACGAAAAGTTTCGTAACTTATTTACTTCGGATACTCGCGAGATTGTTTGGCGTGAGTCCATTAGGTACTTGTGTTTACTTTGTTTCTTCAAAGTCACTGGAGTGTTCTTTGAGTAATTTCAAACGATCTTTCTATCGTTCTTTCAATGCTATATTTGGTAAGGTGGGTCGGTTAGCGGCTGAGCTTGTTACTGTTGAATTGCTAAAAAATAAATGCTTGCCATCACTGTATTACAGCCTAGAAGCGTGCCCTCTCTCATCGGCCGACTTTAAGTCTTTAGAATATGTAGTCGTAGGCGCATTCATGAAAATATTCAATACTAGATCAAGAAGTTGCGACCAGCTGCATGGAAATGTTTGATTTTTCGCTGCCTTCGGTGTGCATAAGTAATAGAAAATCTAATTTTCTGCCAAGCTCTCCGTATCCGATAATATCATTGATTTGTCGACTGTGTGCTGAATATCAGGCCTAGGCCTAGTATTGAATTGTTCTGTCTTGTTGTGACTTATCTTGCAATGTTTTATTTCGCTTCTTGTTCTTTGTTTTGTTTGTTTTCTTATTGTCGCTGCCTTTGATGGCGAATAAAGTTGTGTGGAAGGACAAGACTTGGGACAAGAAATATAATTGATTAGATTTTGGCACTGTCCGATGTGAATCCCAGGAATTCTTACAATTTTCATTTGCTTTGTAGGTTGCAGTTTCGTCCACAACTCCAAATTGAATGTTTACCAGATTATGTGCGCTGCAATTTTATTGCGTTTGTTACAAAATGTGTAAATATACTGGTACTTTAGTCGGATTCTGTGGTGAACATTTACAGTAAATTAATTTTCTTTCCTCTACATAAAGTTCTGTCAGCCATAGCAGCGGTTGTTGATTTTTACTGCACGATATTAATCGTTGTAAATAATGACAGTCACTAAACTTTTAAAGCGTTCCATCTGATTTGATGTAAAATAATTTTATACAACTTATTCAAGTTGTTCAGAAGGAACAAAAAACGAATTGAGATTAAACGCCGTTTACTTATTGAATTTATTAAGTCAGTTTCATTTTTTTTTTAATTTTTGATAAAAGCCCTGCAACTCAAACAGCGGTTTGCCAAAAGAAAATCTTATTGCGTGGAGTTGATTTTTATCGCGCGTCAGGCGCGTCAGCATACTGACGCGCGATATTGATATAGCAAATCTGTCTGTCTGTCTGTTTGTCTGTCCGTCTGTCCGTTACGTTCCAATATCATATAAAAACGGCTTAACATATCGTCACAGTTTTTTTTCACCGTACGGTAGCCCAATCAATTCCTTCTGTTTAACCAGCATCAAACATTTTCACGAAATTCCGACGGGGTCACTCCCTGCGGGGGCGCTAAATACAGGTGGGGTATAAAAATTTCGCGATTTTCTACCAATAAGTCGCTATATCTTGCAAACGATAGAAGATATCGCCATAGTTGCTATGAAAGGCGAATAGAAACTCGTATGCGATCTATCAAATGGTGTCATTTCCAATGAATTGAATTATTGAACGAACCATAACCCTGTTTTCAAAGTCACAGCACTCTTTGACGCTAAATATCTCACAAACGGCTACAGATACGGCCATAGTTACTATAGAAGGCGAATAGGAAACTGCAACCAAGCTTTCAAATGACACCAATTTCAATGACCTTGAGTGACCTCTAACCTCGATTTCAAGGTCACGATATTATTCAACGTCAAATAACTCGCAAACGGTACAAGATGGAGCTATAGTTACAATGGCGGACTAATAGAAAGTCATACATGGTCTATCGAACCGCGTCATTTTCAATGACCTTGAACAACCCCAAACCCATATTTCAAGGTCAGGCCATTCTCTGACGCTGAATATCTCTGAAATGGCTAAAGATACGGCCATAGTTATTATGGAAAGCGAATAGGAACTCGTAGGCGATCTATCAAATGGTGGCATTTCCAATGACCTTGAACGAACCCTAACCCTGTTTTCAAGGTTACACCACTCTTTGACGCTAAATATCTCACAAATGGCTACAGATACGGCCATAGTTACTATAGAAGGCGAATAGGAAACCGCACCCAAGCTTTTGAATGGCACCAGTTTCAATGACTTTGAGTGATCTCTAAGCCAGATTTCAAGGTCACGGTATTATTCAACGTCAAATAACTCGCAAATGGTACAAGATAGAGCTATAGTTACAATGGCGGAGTAATAGAAAGTCATACATGGTCTATCGAACCGCGCCATTCTCAATGACCTTGACAAACCCCAAACCCAGATTTCAAGGTCAGGTCATTCTTTGACGCTGAATATCTCCAAAATGGCTGCAGATACGGCCATAGTTACTATAGAAAGCGAATAGGAAACCGTACCCAAGCTTTCAAATGGTACCACTTTGAATGACCTTGAGTGATCTCTAACCCACATTTCAAGGTCACGGTGTAATATTTAGGCCTATGAATGCCCTCGACGTATTGTGTGCGCAGCTTACGCGCGATCTGTTTGCGATAGCTAAGTTTTTGTTCTGTATGATGTAATGTTTATATTCGATGTTACGATTGTAGAAAAATTTGAACAAATTTTATAGTTTCCGGTGACAGTACGTGCATGCATTTTTGCTGTATTTCAATTGTGTGTAAATAGTTACTAATTTTGCATTTTATGGCAGTTATAACTAGAAGTTGTAGTCGTCGCTAGCGCTCTCGACGACATTTAGGCTGAAAGCCGTCTTGCAGTTGTTAGCCGTAGTCTGCCCCGGAGATAGACATTTGTCGAAAGTCAATAATGGCGGCCGCCCTCATGTTGTATCGTATAATGTAATATTTTTTGTACCCAAAATGGGTACTTTACCATATCTGATAGCATTTTTAAATTCAACTTTCTAGCTCTAGTAGTTTTTGAGATATCAGGGGTCCCAAATTTATATTATTTCATTAGGAGGCTTTGCGCCTTTTGGACGCCACCTAGCGGAAAAAGTTTTGTACCCGAAGCGAGTACTTTACCACATCTAATTCTGTTTTTAATTTCAACTTTCTAGCTCTAGTAGTTTCTGAGCTAATAGGGGGTCAAAAATTTACATTAGGGAGCCCTGCGCCCCTCAGACGTCCCCTAGCGGAAACGTTTGTGTACCCATAGCGAGTGGGGACACGTTTAAGCCCCAATTTCGTCCCCACTTAGCCGATCGCGCCTAAATTTTGTGAACGTTGTCGGCCCTTGACCTGTGCACTGCATGTGTAGCGACTTTAGTCCAAATTGGCTGCGGTTTCCCGGACTTATTCCGGAATGAGTCCAAAAAGTGAAAACAATATAGGCTTTCAGCCTACAATAATTAAGAATGTATAATAATATGCTATAATATGCTGAAGATTGAAAAGCGAACGTATATACAATTTATTCATTCGTTATTACCAATAGAAGTTACCGCAGATTGAAGTCAATTGTTTTGCTGAATATTCCATTCCAATCCATTTATTTTGAATCAGACATATATACGTGTAGCCTATATATCTCACTGAGTGTCTCAAAAATAATCCAGTCAGTGGCGCATTTAAGATTTTGGCAACGGGGTGCGACAGTGAGGGGTACATGTAAAGGTGTAAAGAACCAATATTTTCATTATATAATTTAGTTAGCTCTGGCTGGCTAGATACAATGTGTATTGATGTAGACAGCTCCTTTAATTGCTGGCACTAATAGGAGGCCTATTTGTTGCGTGCTAGCTTTGCATTGAAGGACAGTCACTGTCATTGATTCTCTATTATTGATTTCACTGAGGATCAACAACTGATGGCTGTGTATATGACATATACCTTAACGGTTACGTCAGCTACAAGGCGATTGACCAATGAGAACGAAGAACGATTCGTCACGTGATTGACAATGAGAGAACACGAACTGGTCAAAAGGACCACTTGACTATTTGGTGATAAAGTCACCGTATTCGTGATACAGACTTATAACAAGTCGTTATATGAAGTCTGATAGTTAGATCAGACAGTTGTGATTGACGGTGCGGAAGAATATCGCGCTGAGCCGGGTTCAGAGAGAAACGCCGGTGGTCAGACGTCGACGAACATCTTTCCCGTCGACGGTGGACGAAGATCGTAGCTGAACTCTTGACGTGTTCATGTTAAAGATCGCCTCCAGGTGGCAATCTGTGAACCAGTGGAAGTCGACGACGATAACGGCGACATTTTCGGAAAGCAGCGGATCAACGATACAGATCGCATCTTCGTGAGATAAACATTGCTAGTTTCTCGATCTAAGCATCTCCCGCACGCATTGCATGGCTCGAGCCTAGCCTAGGTTAAACTGTATTATATAATACACAGTGCCAGCCTTATTGTCAATTCATATAATGTTTTAATTGCTTATTAATAAATATTTTATACGTAACAATACGCCTAATAGTTACGACACACCAAGTTACAACTCAATTTGAACGTACACCGTATTCGATTCAATCCAACTTAATCAATTCGGGTTTGATTAGGTGGATTAAGGCTGTAATTACAGTCGGATAGAGATAAAACTTCACAGTACAATTGTCAAGTGGATGCGGCAGTCATAGTTAATACCGGCCTATGTAAAGAGTCCCACAAATTTTCGAGTGCTCCGTGCCAAAATCCACACCCATTTTTCTTCGAAGGTACTTTTGGAATGTTACTTCGTGAAGCCAAGCAGTGTACCAAATGTGATATTTACTGGCTTTGGTGGTTACAAAAAACAAGTGTATCGGAGACGATACGAAAGCCGTCACTCGTCAAAGCCTAAACTGCATTAAAAACAAAAAAAATAAAATATGGCGAAGAACGATTTTCAATATGGCTGATGGAATTCTTACACCCTGCAATGTGGCACCATCGTGACTTTTATTTTGCCAGGTGACTGCACCCTGCAATGTGGCATGTGGCTTTGGAATCGTGACAGTGAATTCACCAAGTGGCAGCACCCTACAATGTTATACATGGCTCTGGGATGACATGCCATTGAATTTACCCAAACGTCCGCCATATTGGAATTCTAAATCTGGTTACGATTTCACCACATCACCGCAGTCGACATGTCATTCTGCACCAGTCTCCGAAGTTTTATCCCAATCGGACCACGCTCGGCAGAAAAAATGACGTCATGTCGATTTTCAAGATGGCGGATCTCAGCCATCTTTGATTTTAGAGATCCAATAATGGATGCTTTGAAAAACCCAATTACAACTTACTAAATTGCTCAGTTTCCAAAAAATCGCGTTTTGCATTTTGGCGTCAAGATCCAAGATGGCGGATCTCCGCCATGTTGGATTTTAGGGGTCCCATAATAGGTTCTTTGAAAAGCCCATGTGCGACTTCCTATAGGTCGTCAATGGACACCGTAACTCTAAATTGTTGAGTTTTTGAGAAAATCGCGTTTTTGCATTTCGGCGTCATGATCCAAGATGGCGGATCTCCGCCATCTTGGATTTTATGGGTCCCGTAATGGGTTCTTTGAGAAACCCATGTACGACTTCTTATAGGTCGTAAATGGACACCGTAGCTCTAAATTATTTAGTCTTTGAGACAATCGCATTTTTTTGCATTTTGGTGTCACAATCCAACATGGCGGATCTCCGCCATGTTGGATTTTATGGGTCCAATAATAGGTTCTGTAAAAAGCCAATGTGCGACTTCCTATAGGTCGTCAATGGACACCGTAACTCTAAATTGTTGAGTTTTTGAGAAAATCGCGTTTTTGCATTTTGGCGTCAAGATCCAAGATGGCGGATCTCCGCCATCTTGGATTATAGGGGTCCCGTAATGGGTTATTTGAGAAGCCCATGTACGACTTCATTATGGCGACAGACAAACGCACAAACAGACGGACAAACAGATGGACATCATCGATGCGTGAAGCCGCAGACTCGCTATCGCGAGCTGCGGCTAAATAAATAGGGGGTCCAAAAAGTTAGGAATAATTTGTGTCCCTCACTAGCCTACCCCTATTCGTAACGGGTTTCCAACCTCGCTGTAATAGGCCTACAATTTAGCACTGACCGTGGCCAACCCCTGCACCGACCAGAAACTCTAGCCGTGAAGCCGCTGTCCGTGGACCAACCAATTTAGAAGCAGCCGACAGCATGGCGCATTGTGACTCTTTGCTTACTTACTTATAACGTACAAATATATTGTATGTAGCTGATGCATAGCGACTTGCAGTTGCAGATAAAATGAATGACGTCAACAGATTAATGACGTTATAATGCGGACTGCGTCTGAACTCTGAACCCACTTGAAGACTGGCATCCGCTGTTGTTTGAATAGGTACCGGCCCCCCATTCCGCGGAGGTCCGCCATTCCGGGGATCCGCCATTCCGGACAGTGAGGCGAAAAAAATTTATATAAGGGTTCAGTAGTAAGGGTTAGTGCCAGTTATAGGCCTAGCAGTAAGGTGGTGGAATGCGGGAGAGGGGTCTGGGAGGGGGCGCCCCCCTCCCCAGGTAAAAAAATGTTTTTATATATCGGTTCAGTAGTAAGGGTTAGTGCCAGGTCGTCATTTATTGCTGACCTCCGGAATGACGGACGGTCCCCGGAATGGCGGACCGGAATCGTTTGAATATAGGCATAAAATTTATCATTAGTTTATCATCATCGTCATCATCAGATTAATTTACTTTATTTGATAAACTTAATATTTATCGCTACGAGAAACTAACCACCACAACAGTGTCTAACAGTCCTTTATCCGATACAACCCGGATGAGTTGCTGGCACAAGAAACATTAACCAATATAGGTTACCATCTTCGTTGTCCGCAAAATAATTCCTCAGAAGAAGCTCTCCCAACCTTCCCTCTCAGGCCTCCCAGTCCCAGTCTACCTCTACGGTCTAAGGAGAATCCGGGGAAACAGCTGAAGCACCAAGAACCAGAGGACAAGAACCCACACTTCCTTTATACTCACCTAATTTTGCACTACCACTGTAATGAACGACATTAGGCCTATTAAGTAATAAATCGTTAGCTAAGTGAGATACGTAAGGCTTCTTACGTCGCATGATCAACAGCACTATAGCAGATTCGCGGATTGACGGCGAATTTCTGAACAAGAAACCTTGCCATAGCAGACCGGTCCGCGAAATTGCAGAATGACAACGGACCAAAATCGCTGGGATCCGAACACCTCAGCATAGCAACCCTTCTGGCTCTGGCATTAGAACTATCTGATGTCGTTTGGAAGTTAACAACCAAGTGTGGGTATTGAATAACGAAACAACTGGTTTCTACCCAAAGTTGTGTAAGCTTACTTGTGGTTCTTGTGGTTCTGCATCATTAAAAACCGAACAGTCGAGATACTCCAACTGAGATCGTCGTTATAGCGAGTGTTGCGATGGCTGCCAAGAGTGACATGTTGTGGTGCTGGCGAAACCCTTGTCGACGCTGGTGTGCTCCAATCACGTAAGTCGACGATACTATACCGAGTTAAAGCCACGTAGGACGGTAGCAGGGACGCTTATACGTGAAATTTTTATTTTGGTGGTGGCCCCTATTTGGGGGTGTCCCCTATCGTTTGCATTTATCAGTATTGGAAGGCGGTATGAACTTCGGTATTGCTTCATCGTCAAATAAAATTTCAAAAAAAATTGGGGAGACTGTGCCCTTGGCCCAAACCTAGAACTGTCCGGCTATTGGCTAAGTTATCACGGTCTGAATGACATTATATTGGGATGTTATACTGTTGTCAGTCAGTGTATTTACAAGAAGCTCAGCTATCGCAGAGAGATCGCGCGTTGCTTCGTGTCATTGAATATTTCGCTCAGTCACTCGAGTTCGTTCGAAATGACACCTTTGAGTTGAGTAGGCCTACGGCCATATCTTGTATCATTTTCGAGATAAAGCGAGATATCGGTCAAAAATCGCGATTTTTTTCCACACCGCCCCTGCATTCAATGCCCTCGTATGGAAGGGTATCGTCGGAATATCGCCATAACGTTTGATATAGCAAAATTAATGGTTGTGACTACCCGGCGGTAAGAAAAGTTTGATGATGTGTCTAGCCGTTTCAGGGTCTATTTTAAGCGTGGAGTCCAACCAAAATGTGGAGTCCAAAACGAAAAATGTGGAGTCCAAAATAGCATTTTTACTTCAAGAAATCAGTTATTTTGAGCCTTATCTCATCTGATTCAATACAATCTTCACTCATCGTCCTTCCAGACTCTGAGTACTGTTTCTGCACGAAATTTGGTCAGTTGATTCTCAGGAAAATCATTAAAACTGTTGCTACCAGATGTCAGATTTTAAGGCTAAAACAGCGCTCCCCAGACCCCCTAGCTGAATTTCAGACCTACTTCTAAGGGTAGGGGAGGGGATGGAAGGGACGGGAGGGGAGGCGTGGGGATGGGGAGGAGAGGGGAAGGGGGGGAGGGGATGGGAGTGGAGGGGATGGGAGGGAAGGGGACGGGAGTGTTGTGAAGTCCAAAAAAATCCTAAAAATAGACTCTGAGCCGTTTCGACACAATACCAGCATGTGACAGACAGACGGACAGACAGACATCGTGTCCTTGTGTAAACAATTTAGAATTACGGTCTCCATTGACGACCTATAGGACACAATACCATCATGTGACAGACAGACGGACAGACAGACATCTTGTCCTTGTGACAGCATAGTCCGCGCTATGCATAGCATCCCGCGGTTAAAAGTATCTAAACTGCAGGAGAACAATTTTTACATTTTTATTTTGTTGTAGTTGACCGGAAGTGTACGTCTGTAAGTGTTGTTTTAAGCCTAGGCCTATAGGCTGATATCGTCTAGAAATTGAGAGCAGGCTAATATCGTGTCTGCTAGCAGTACTAATACATTTCTTTTAGCGCATTAGGGCCTCTCAGTCTGACTTTCTTATTTACGTTGTTCATGCATGCAGTGTTGCATTTAGTGCCATCTTTATTCTTGGAAGTTTAGATAGGCAAAAAGTGCGTTGTAGCGTTGTAGATATTCGCTTACATTACATGTATGTTGATGTGTATGGTCAGTCCGATCTACCTCTGGCACACGCAGCAGATGATCACTGTTCCAACGCGTGCTGCTATGTCAGCAGTCAGTACGCAGCGCATCAATCATCTCGCCAAACCCAAGGACTTATCGCACTTTGTCCGGCAAGTTCTGCTTCATTGCTGTCCCGGTCATCAAGTGAATTAATCAATCAAATTTATATACCTCCAAAAATCGTAAGTAACTAAGTGCGATTCACGTGTCCATAAATGACAGTGTCACTTCGCGGGCACGACAACAGTAATTATGTGTAACAGAGTTCGAAGAAGTATGTCTTCAAGCGACAGCAGAAGACAGTAAGTGACAGAGCAGATGTGATATGTTGCGGAAGACCGTACAGCGGCGACTGGAAAAGCTCGGTCGCCGTAGGTTGAAAGTCGGGTACCGAGAACAGATAGTTCATGAGACGAAGCGGCACGCAGACGCCTTCGCAAGTCCGACTCTGCCGGATGATGAAGTTCGTCGGCGAGGTTTGACGGTGCCAGGCCATGAAGACATTTGTAAACCAGAACGGCCATACGATACGATACGATACGATAGTGTGTATTTGCAGTAAAAAGCTGACGGGTAGCCAGCTTAGTCCACCACACGGAACAAACAAAAAATTAAAATGTGAAACTAAAAATAAAACGATGAACATGATAGGTCCGGTCCAGTCCAGTTGTCATGAAGGCAGTCCGGTAGGTAAAA
>Ga0209149_1001477_pt1 | contig 11951 bp, 8 predicted proteins | sample WorMetTyACAVOLI2_FD_187423 | JGI IMG/M metagenome (GOLD analysis project Ga0209149, IMG submission 187423) | Marine gutless worms symbiont microbial communities from Max Planck institute for Marine Microbiology, Germany - Olavius algarvensis... ... | reverse complement strand
CGTTACGTAATGGGCCGTTTTGGACATGAGAATGGGCCGTTTTGGATGTTGGCTGGGGCCGTTTTGGTCTTGTTTTTTCTTCCATTGGGGCCGTTTTGGTCAGGGCCGTTTTGGTTTGCATGGGCTGTTTTCGACCTTCATTGGGGCCGTTTTGGCGACGGGCCGTTTTGGTCGGTTCCCGTTGAAAACACTGTGTCTTTGCATGGCCTACGGACACCAATGATAACCATGTTTGAAGAATAAAACAGTATGTTCAGGAAAAAACACCAACTTTTGTGTTTTTTTTTTTGCATACCTGTTAAAAAGTGACCAGTTTGAACGAAAATTTCAGACACAATAGCTAATGAAGTGCTGTGTCTGACAGCATAAAAATAACTTTTATTATTGCTACATAGTCTTTGCTTGCAGCAATGTAAACAGGACGTCGGTAGAAGTGCCATTATAGCAGTGAGATCTACAAGTGGTGACTGATGATAAACATGTCATTAAATAGATGTGAATGAAAAATTATGTAGAAAAACGCTTGCTCAAGAATGTTTGTGACATAAGATGAGGTCTTGATGGGTTAAAGACACTGATCAAAATATCAATGCGAGATCTTTCAACTTTGTTGATCTTTGCAGTGGGCTGGGCATTGTATGGTTTGCCACTCCTGTCATTTTTCTCCATTAAATGTTTTAACCCGTTGCAGCTTTATCATCTGTCAGGAAACGTTTTAAGAAAGCGGTTTACTTCTTACTTTTTATTTATTGGCGAACATTTACTTAAATATTGTTCTTCAATAGTAAATCTTACTGCTGTAACGGCAGATTTACTAACGTCTTGATTATGTCGCTGTTAACAAAGAATATTTAACAAACAGACAAAGTATTTTCAGATTCTAAGATGCATAATTCCATCAGCTATACTGTCTGACGTTTTCACTTCTTCTTCTTCTTCTCGTATGCATGTCATGAACCATAACTGGTCAGCCACGAAACAACGTCTTCATCCACAGAGTGTAGCCGAGATAAGCCACCGTTCAGTTTTGTCAGGGGACAGGATTCGACAATGTGAGACATCGTCTGGGTCTCGCCACAAGGACACAGATCAGTGTCTGTAAGTTGCCATTTTCTTATTTTCTTCTGCAGGCACCGCAGTGTCCCTGTTCCGTGCGAAAACGGTTCAGCAGAGACCACTGTTACCGAGGGAGGTCGAAACCCGGTTGCCAGATTGTGGGGTCACACATCAGGTGAGAATTGAGCACCTGAGCCGACTTCCAGTTATACCTCCATCAACTTTTGATGTCAACTGGTTGCAAATCTAGCCACAATGGCTTCCTGGATGTCAGTTGTAGCAATGGTGGCTGGATCGGCCAACTGTCATGTTTGACGATTTTCTCCACCAGCTTGTCAGTGGCAGCCTTCCTTCATAGGGCTGGCGGTTCAATGTTGGAAAGCACTGGAAGCCATGGGAGAGGTGTAGAACGGAGGGTACCAGAGATGAGACGCATGGTAGAGTTTAACTGCACACCGACCTGTCTTGTGTTAGCAGAGCGTGACCAGACTGGGGCGCAGTACTCTGCTGATGAATAGCAAAGCGCCAGAGCAGATGATCGCAGAGTGTTGGCACTGACTGACTTTATAATAACTGTTTGACTGTTGTTGAAGACAGATCCAGGAAAATAAAGATTTGATGTAGATATTTCTGATACATTTCAAGACAGAATATGTACTGTTGTCTGTGTGTTAACAGGCCGTGTTGTGGGACAAGGCATCACTGGTGTCCATCGATAAAATCAATCAGTTCTATGTCGACGAACTGCATCCATTTGTCAGTGCGTCCGTGAGCCGACAACCGGATGGTTTACAGCAGCGTATCATGGCTGAAGCCCGAGACCACACTGACACTAGTAATACCACTCTGTATGGATCGACTCAGCTTGCAGTGGACTTGGCCGAATTGGCAGCTGAGGCCGGTAATGAAACGCTGGCCGCTGATGTCGGATCCAGTGCATGCAGTCAGACTCAGCCTGCGACAAAGGAGTCGAGTGAGATACTGACAGTGGTAAACAACCATTCTGAAGAGAAAATGCCACCAGCAGATGCACCGATTGCACTGGACGGATTCTGTCTTCAGTCATCTTCAGTAAGTTTTATGCCTTTCATTAACGTGGTGCTGACGCTGTAGGATGCTTTATCTTGTCTTTATATTGGTCTGTATTTGTGTATTTGTGGCTGATGAATCTCGCAGATGACTGAACTATGTTTAACTTTAGAATAAGCATAATAATACATACCGTACTGAGTTATTGCACTGTATTTTTTTTTACTTGCATGGTATTGGATCACTACCGGTGTCATGTTTAATACACCGTGCATCAGATTTAAGATATAAAATTTATTAGCAAGATAAAAGCAAAACAATCAAAAAATAATAATAACCAACGTACAATTCTCTACTCTGTCGTAGTTATGCACAGTCGTAAGATTTGATAGGTCACTATGTAAGTAGGTTCTTTGTCTGTGACAACAGGTCGGGTTTATTTAATGATGATTAAAATGATTATATCATGATCATGCTTGAAGCTGTTGGCAAACAAAGTTATGAACGTCGTTGCTGATAACTACAAAATAACAACAACGGTTTAATGAATCTTTATCCTGGACAAGCCGGGTGCGCCGGCCAGCACCAGAACTCTGAGAAACATTAATCCAATACGCCGCCTTCTTTGTTCTCAAATTCCTCCCAAGCATTCCCAGCCTTCTCTCCATTGCATCCCACTCTATTGCTAGGGTGTAATACTACAGAGAAATTGATGGACATAGTTGAAAGAAACATGAAGAACCCGAGGAAAAGACCATACACATCCTTTGTACTTGCCTAATTCTGGATTTGTCTTAAGGCCCAACGTTGGTTAATCGCTGGTCCCCTCTTACGCCTCTCACTATATGACCACTGGCTGGCCTGCAGCAGGCACACAGATGAGGGAGTAAGCTCAGCCATGCAACCCAAGGTATTTTTATGCCAGATGCTGTTCCTGCCACAACCGTCCCTATTTCTGGGCTCGGGACCAACTCGGAATATGCTGGCGTGCATATCCTGAGGCTAGGCGTAAGTAGTGCATGAAAAAGCTCATATTTCTCGTTCATGTGATGAGTGTTTGAGGGACAACTGTGTGTCGTTGGAATTTCACCTGGCAATCGAGGTTTGGTTCCCGCTGACAATTATATGAGTTATTGGTGATGTCAGGAAGCGGCATTCTGCCAAAATTGCTTCATTACACCAGTTAAAGTCCCACGTTAGACATCAGCACTTCTCGGCTGTCCAGTACGTTGAAATGGATTTTTTTCAGATACTGAATATTATCCTATCGATGGCATTATCAGAAATGGCAAATCTAACGTTCCTGTTAGCTAAAGCTGCAAGGACACATAACGAGACGTTGCAGCTAAACCGAAAATGAATGAGCAAACAATGAGTGTTTAGGCATACTGTACACAAAGGCTGTATTTGACTTGGAGCCATGAAATCAGCTTTCTGTTACCTTGTGCTGTATTGCTGTTGTGTTTGTCATTTTTCTATGCTTGGCACTGACCGGATGTGCACTGTAGGCTGCGGAGGCGGCACGAAACAGCGTGCTGAAGATGCTGGAGTGTCTGGTAGACAACGAGGAGCATTCAGACATAACACTGATGGTCCGCAACAACGACCGTGTCCGTGCCCACCGACTGTTGCTGGCAACGAGATGTCCCACGCTTCACTCGGTGCAGTTACCTTGTCTGTTTATAATTAACAGCAGTCAAACAGTGTATACACACTTGGGCAACCTGGTTTCATTTTCAGTGCTTTTAACAGGAACTCAGAATCAGGGCATTGGTACAGAATCAGGGGACATTGGTACAGAATCAGGGGACATTGGTACAGAATCAGGGGACATTGGTACAGAATCAGGAGACAGTGGTATCAATAAGGGGCATAACTCTTCCTCCGTCTCTTCCTGTTTTCCTCCTCTCATTTTGTTCCTTTTTTTCATTATTTTCCCATTCCTGTCCTCCTCCCAGTCCGTCTATCCCTTGCCTGTGAAATGCAGCGATGGACTCTGTGGAAGTGTGGTAAACTGAATCCCTGACCACAAACCCATTGTGCTGCATAATCAGTCCATCTGCTGATAAAATGTCCATTGTAAGTGTTTCAAGTAATGTCACAGTCTATTACTTCTGAGTTATAGAATTAGCTGCCACACACACACATACATCTGACCAAAATTAATCCAGTGTTCCAGTCATACATGTTGGGTGTCTCCTCGATCATACATGGAACAGGGTCGGCATGACATTATAGGTGTCCATTATAGATGTTTTTTGCTGCAAATTTAGAAGGGTTTGTTTGTGGATATGTGTATACAATGCTGTTCTCTCTTCTCTACGGGGCAGACAGCTGTTAAACTGTCTGGCGCTGAGGCAGCTGATCGGGCCCAATGCGCTGCCCCTGATTAACCAAAAACCCAACGACAAAGGCGAAGGGCTATATCCTCCTTAAAAAGGGCCAAAGACAGTTAGCAAAAAGCTTTATCCTTCGTACATAAAGGAATAATAAATAACAACTCCTTTACATCGGAGTTATTTATCAATTAAGAATATTATTACCGGTCAGAAGACAGACCGGTGTTCTAAGATCCCGACGACAAAGTCGAAGGGTAAAAATGAGAAAAATTTACCATGCTTAAGCAGGGTCAAAAATTACCAACAAATGGCGCTAACATGCAGGGCTTCCTCCGAACACCCTGAAATGCCACAAGTCGTACTACTGCTCAAGATGCCTTGTGACAGCACATCCTGGACAGGGACACAAGTAGCCAGCCATTCGTGATCCCTTGCACTCGCCAAGTCATGAATAGGATCCCCAGAAATGTAACGCCCCATGAGCCGGGTGCTGAGGGCCGCTCCACTCATGCTCAATGAGCAGAGCAATATACTTACCAGCACAGAGGAACTGACAACCAGCAAGGCCGACCCCCCAGACCGAGGCCCCCCACCACACCCAGGCAAGGCGACCCCTTGTCCCGTGTTACATTTGCCCGCAATATGGAATCATCTCCACATTGAAAATTCCTGCGGTTTCCAGTGGTGCGACGTGGATGCTGTAACTCCGGAATTTCCTCAGAACTTGCATAATACAAGTCCAGAGTACTTTCGCCACCATACAATGCTGTTATGCATGAATCTTCCTGTGTTATGTGTCAGCTTAAAAATGGCTATTACTGCTTACTTACTCGTAGATTTTCTTGTTTGTCATGTGTAGCTGATGAATATGACTGACGGCACAGTTGATGTTCGTGAGTTTGATCGGCACACGGTCCTTGCCGTCGTGAGGTACATCTACGTCGGCGATGTGGATGTCCAGCGGCCGCTAATGCCTGAAGTCTGTCGATTTGCAACAAGGTAACATTGCTGACAATAGCACTGAGAAATTGTGTATTCGCTATGCTTCGTAATACTCTGGGTCATCTCACTTTTTGGATTAGTCCTTTCGCTCAGCGGAATCGCGACGTGTACTCGGGCTTCAAGGAGTCATTATCGTGGGTATTTACATGTCGTCATATTTTTTATTATACTTAAGCAGAAAGGAGGTATGGCTGAGACAAATAGGCTTGCAGTTGTCTAACTGCAACACTTTGCAAAACTTTCACGGTAAGACATCTGCAAGCCTACTCATCTGCATCACTCCTTTCTCCTTTTGTATAATAATAATAAATATTTGAGGACATGTAAATGCCCACGATAATTAATATAAGTTTACTCCTTGAGGGCTGTGAGTACACGTAGTGATAATGTTGAGCAAAAGGACTAATCGCAAAAAAGTGTATGCTTCCAGTGAAATGGCTTGCAGTGCTCTGTCATTTGATGCTTTTAATTGAACATCAGAAAGCACTGCTGACCTGTAAAAAGCCTGCTTCGCCAATCGATAATGATAATGTGCATTAGGCCAAACTGACACATCCTGAGCACTGGCTTCAAAGGTAAGGTAATCGCAGTGGTTTACCTAAGGGATTTTGGGTGACCTGGCCTAAACTGTGATTACCACAAAAAATAAGTCGGGTAAACAAAAGCCTAATATAGAGAATTATGAGATTTGCAATTACTATAATCACAATAGCTGTGTAGTCACTTCCAGAGGGTCACCGTTTGCATAAAAATAACTTGTATTATTGCTACATAGTCTTTGCTTGCAGAAATGTAAACAGGACAGCAGTAAAAGTGTTGTTATAGCAGTGAGATTTACAAGTGACGATAAACTTGTCATTAAATGGATGTGAATGAAAAATTAAGTAGCAAAACGCATGCCTACCATGTTTGGTCAACATCCGTAAACGTGTTTGGCCAGGTTACAATGGAATACTAATAGGAAACTACACATGCCATACTGAACGTTGTCGTTTTGAATGATCTTGAGTGACCTCGAGTGACTTAGCATAATATTCTGTGACACAAAGCATGACACAGCCTGTCTGTGGCAGCTGAGCTTCTTGTTTCTCATTGTTATATTGTTTGATTTTAGTGTCGTTTTTCTGTGAATTATTGCAGCATTTCCTTGATTGCTGTGTAGATTTCACTTGGACGAGTTGCGGCAAGCGTGCAGTGAAGTTGCTGATGTTGACATGACATTGCAGCAGAGCACCTGCCAGACTGTTGACAGCCTCGCCGAAATCAACCAAACTTCGGACGAACTTGGCGATGACACGGAAATCATTAATGACAAAGACGAAGAGATTGTCAGTGAAGATGAATTGGAGGAATTACATGAATTTCTGTTGACGCAGCGACAGAGAAATTCCGACTCACACATGCTACAGTCTGCCACGGCACAAGAACATTTGACGAGTGACGACGAAGGTGGGAGTGAAAGTGAATCTGCGGAAGATGATATGAGAGATTTGAGCCAGGCATTGCTGCGGAAGCTGGAGGAAAGCTTTGCAGCTGAACCAGAACAAGATGAAAATCGGATTTCGTCCATTGCCGTGGAGGAGAATGCGGAGATTTGTGAAAAATCGAATGATTTGCCAAGCTCAGTTTACACATGTGGCTCGGATCAGCTGATAATGGCTGCGCTAGACAGTGACACAGTAGGAGTAAATGATGTTAACAGTGCTTCAGACACAAAACTGCCTTCGTCTGAGGTATATGAAGGCGATAAAGTGGCACTGCATGATAAACCGGAAGAGAGCTTAGTCGCTGAGCTGGTTGAAGATGACAAGATGGACGACCAGCAAATTGCGGACGGTGTGCATCAGGACTCCAAGATGTGTGATAAGTTTAAAGATATACAAATGTGTGTTTCCGTAGACAACTCTGATCACTTGACCTCGGCTGAACTGACCGAGACGAGTATGGAATTGAATGACATTAACGGCTTAGTCACAAAAATGCCAGCCTCCGCAGATGCTTGTGAAGACAAATTGTGTTCAGTTGACGCAGTCAGCAACAAACAAACTTCTCCAGGGCCGTCCGCCGGAGCTCAGAGCAGATGCTACTCGGCAGCATCTCCGCTGTCTCTGTTTGAAGAATCGTCGCTCGATCAGTGCAATTTAGAACGACTGAATTCTGACGAGGATGCGTCTGCATCGGCTGACGATAATGGTCAGATGCTGGAGGCAGATTTTGTGGACATCGACGAGCTGATTAATCGCTGTGAATCACCCAATGATTTGTTCGACTCCCCGTCTTCACACAAATCTGCAACATCGACAGCTGCCAGTCCGCAAGCACAGTCTGAAGCGTGCCGGCGAGATAATAAGACACCTCCGTCTTCACCTAAATCCACGACCTCACCCGTACATAGTTGCCAAATGCAGTTGGACTTGCAACAAGGCAATCAGCCGCCCCTGTCTTCGCAGATATCTGCAACTTCTCCGGTGACAAATTTACTAACCCGACTTGAAAATTTGACTGAACAAGGCAGTCAGTCTCGACCTGCGGCTCCAACAGTGGATTTGACGGATGTGATTGAGGTGGAAGAGCAACTGCCGCCACTTTCACAGAAATCCGCATCTTCTCCGGCGGAAAAATTACAAACACAGTCGCTGACTACTGCATCGGAAGTGGATTTGTCAGATGTGATTGTGTTGGCAGAGCAACCGACTGATCAACTCAGCAGTACTGCAGCAAGTAATGATGAGGTGACTGTTCTCGATTCTTCAGCTGGTCATCAACCAAGTGCTTCCAGTGAGAGCGGCATCATTAAGTGCTGCGGTCTGAGGAAGGTACGCGCAAAAACGAGAAATACCCTTACTTCCGACACTGCTAATCTCCCTCATTATTCTTCCGTGCACAAGTCCGAGGCATCAAATGATAAGTCTCGCCAGGTCTACTCTGATGTCGAGCCAGACAGCGACGATGACATAAGCAAAAGTCGGGCTGTAAATACGGGAATGTTGCCACCCACATCGTGCCAAGCATTGCATTCCAGCAGTTTAGGATCAATACCATCAACAAAGAAGTGTTGCGTGAAACTGATACGAATTGACGATGCCGAGCCACTGCCACAGGTTTTAAAAAATTAAGCTTTTATTAAGATAAATCTTTTTGGTTGAAAAATTGAAACATAGCTCAGTCTTAACAAAAATAGCTCTGCTAAAAGTGTTAACCATGCACACTGGCACGTAGAGAATGTTGTCATTTGATGCAATTGTAACTGAACATCTGAACATAGGTTAAAATGATGACGACAAGAAGCTTGGCTGTTGCAGAGAGACTGCGCGACACTTCGTGTCATTGAATATTTTGCTAAGTCACTCAAGGTCATACAAAATGACACCCTTGAGTAGGGCATGTGTAAGTCCCTATTAGTATTCCATTGAAACTGTGTCTGTGTCTTGTACTGTTTCTGAGATTTCAAATAATTATTATTATCAAGTTATTTGACGTTAAATAATATTGTGACCTTGAAATCTGGGTTAAGGGTCACTCAAGATCATTGAAAATGGTATCATTTGAAAGCTTGGATATGGTTTCCTATTCGCCTTCCATAATAACTATGGCTACATCTAGTATCATTTCCGAGATAAAGCAATTGGTCGAAAATTGCAATTTTCTCATGCCCATTTTCATTCAACGCTCCCATTATGGTGGTCCCCATCAGATTGTTGCCATACTGTTTGGTGCAGAAAAACAAGAATGGTATGGCTAGCCGACTGTGAAAAAAGTTTGATGTATGTATAACCATTTCGACCGAATACCGGCATGTGATGGACGAACAGACAGACATCTTGTGACAGCATAGTCTGCGGTATGCATACGCGTTGCGCGGTAAAGATTGCTTACCAGCAGCATTACACTCTATCCATCTCTCTATCTGTCTGTCCGTTGCCTGTGCTGTTTACTGAATGTATGGTAATACTGTACCATTTAGCTGATGGCGGCCTGCCGTTGTAATGGCGAGCACACAGCAACATGCTTGCAATGTTAGCCTGTGTTCATTGCCAGGGAGAGCCGCTATCATCTCAGCATCGATCAGGCTGACACTTCTTAATAATACTCACATGGTGGATGTCACATGTCCATGACATCGTAAGTAAGTAAGTAAGTTTACTGTTAAAACGTTCTCGGAGGCAGGCATAGGCTTGATTGACGAGATGGGTTTTCAACCCATCTCTGAATTGTCCTCGACTGATAGATGGCGAGTGCAGATGAAGAGGATGACTGGTCCAGACAGTTGGAGCTGCAACATGGAAGCTTCGTCGGCCGAGCTGTGTCTTGGTTCGCGGGGCGAACATGTCACCATGATGGGCCAAACGGAGGTTTGTTTGACTGAAGGTATCGACCACTGTGGTGCAGATGTCTTTGAAGTATGCTGGACCAAAGCCATGGATGCAGTCGAATGCAGTAGCCGCAGTCTTGAACTGAATCTGCTAAGTCACTGGCAGCCAGTGGAGAACATCGCGCAGGACTGGTGAAATATGGTCACGCCTGCTTGCAGAGGGGTCTAACCCTAGGAAAGCCGAACCTTATCGCCAAGATCAAGCCTAACCTATTAGTTCAACTGTTGTGAGAAATCTGCAGTGACAATCTAACAAAAATTGCAAAACTTAACGAAAATTTTGAGAGTCCGTGAGGGCTGTTAAAGGTATTGGAAGCAGTCTTGTGAAGTGAGAAGTAAAATCATTTTCTCGTCGGTTGAGAGCCCATCAGAACCGCTGTATGTGTTGTGTCAAATCGAACATGTGGTTGAAAGGCCGGCTGTTATAACCACGTTTGTGTATCCATCCACATATACTTCCTGTGCTGCTGGAAATTGTCTCCTAAACTCTTAACTTGTGGATTCAGTGTGTAAAAATTGCTCGAGTATAGATTAGTTAGTTTTCGTTGATCCATATGGTTTCATTTTTAGGACCGTTATTGTAGATCTTTATCATTGCCGTTCTGTGAGCCTCTAGTGTATCTGACGGCGTAGCGTTGCATCTCTTTATTTATGTGGAAATCTGGGGAAAACCATAAGTTTTTTAAAGACATCAGTTATCTACGGCAAAAACCTTTGCTGGGACATGAAATATGGTACGAAGAGTTATCACTGTGAGACTGTTCATCACTGCAGTGCAGTCAATTTATCTCTTTGTTTCTTCAACAAGTGCTGGAGGTTGATGCTTATCTGCACACGCTACTACGCCATTGCACCCCTACACGCACTCTAAAAGATCGTTCTCAGTTACTTGGCTCCTACAGTCTGGAATGGACTACCTCTTAATATCAGACTTTCACCCACTTTCGACACCTTCAAACGCCGTCTGAAAACTCACTTTTCAAATAGCCCATCAACACTCTACCATGCTGTCCACTTAGTAACTGCCAGTGCCTCTGATTCAGTACCACTACTGAATGTACGCGCATTATTAATGCATGTATAATAATAATAATACTATTGCGGAGTTGAATAATTGGAACATATTAGTAAGTTTGACTGCTGCAGTGGTAGCTGGAAATCTGTTAAACTGATTGCAGGCCACGTTCCATTAGTGCATTTTGTTAACTGTTGCCGTCGCTGTGCTTCGCAGGTCGACGGTTCGTCGGTTGTCGACGACGATGATTTGTTGGTCATCACTAGTGACAGTGACAACGACGCGTGTTCTCACACTCCCGCCAGAAACACATCAAATGTGACTGCCAGAGATGAGATCCCGGATGTATGGGATGGTTTTGATGAAGGCTTTGCTGCTGCATGTGATCCATTTGTTAGCCCACTGCACGTTAGTGATGTTATGAGTATACATTAGTTAGTTTTCGTTGGACCATTATTGTAGATGTCTGTCATTGCCATTCTGTGAGCCTTTAGTGTATATGACGGCATAGCGTTGCATCTCTTTATTTGCGCACAAAATGACTAAAAACCCTAGTCAACCCAAGGGGGTCGAGAATGATGCCCCCTCTACCTTTGGTCTCGTGTGACCTTGATCTTAGACTTACTGACCCCCAAAGTTGATCGTTTTATGCCGTTGCCCCGTGGACCACTTGAACCAGTTGGCATCGAAAGCTGTTTCAAATGTCTCATTTACAAGTTTGGTAGCAGATAAACGAGTGGACGAAGCAACAGACAGACAGCTTGAGAACATTATTAGTCCAACCAATTTACCTCTTAGCTAAACTGTTGTGAGAAATCTAGAAAAAATTTCAAAATCTAATAAAAATGTCGAGAGTCCGTGAAGGCTGTCAAAGGCGTTGAAAGCAGTCTTGTAAAGTGAGAATGAGTAAAATCATTTTGTTGTCGGTCGAGAACCAATTAGAACAGTTGTATGTGTTGTGTCATGTCGATGTCCATGAATCAACAGATGCCTGTTGGACAATTATAATTGGCAGCTGTTCTAACTGTATAGCAACCCCCTCGGCAACAGTGGTCTCTGCTGAACCGTTTTCGCACGGAACAGGGACACTGCGGTGCCTGCAGAAGGAAATGGCGACTTACAGACACTGATCTGTGTC
>Ga0209149_1001476_pt1 | contig 11951 bp, 5 predicted proteins | sample WorMetTyACAVOLI2_FD_187423 | JGI IMG/M metagenome (GOLD analysis project Ga0209149, IMG submission 187423) | Marine gutless worms symbiont microbial communities from Max Planck institute for Marine Microbiology, Germany - Olavius algarvensis... ... | reverse complement strand
CAGCCATTTGAGAAACAGTTCAGACGATATGTATCCAGACTCAGACATTACGACAAGTGTACCAGGTGGCATATCGTCTGCAAATTCTGGTTTCTTCCGTTTCCCTTTAAATATCACCATGGGCGGCACGTAATATCCCGATGCACTGCAGCAAGCCATGACAGTGACATTTTCACCTCTACCTCATGCTAAAGTGTCTCATAGTCAGATGGTTCTGCAGCCTACATATCCATATCAAATCCACTGGCCAAAACTTCACATTATGGACGAGACTTTGTACCGTATTGCATTGCCAAGAAGTTCTGCATAATCTTCATGTTTAGGTTTGTTTTATATTAGAGTATTTGATTGTTATTACGTAATTAATTAGATTTGTTTTGCTTGTGTTATTGTTTAACTTTGTATTGTTTTGTATCGTTTCAACCTTGTGGTTGCATTTGAAATAAATATCTACCTATCTATCTATCAATCATTCATGTTATGTTGTCTGTATCTTTGTACATATGCTAGTGCTACATGTCCTAAGTGTCACACAGGCTTTCTGACATTTCTGGCCAGGTGCAGGCATATTTCTAGAAAATGAAGACTGGGGGTGTAAAAAAAGTAATGGGGGTGTGGAACATCGAGGCCCGAAGGGCCGAGGTCAAGCACTGCAGGCGCGAGAGTCGAGGCGCCGTAGCTGCTGAGGGGGGAGAGGGTGTCCCACTGGGAGAGGGATCTGGGGAGGAGGCAGTGCCCCCTCCCCAGAAAATCTTTTGACTTTAGATCTTCAAATGGTGACGTTTGGTGCATTCTGGTGGGTTTTTTTTTACGTAATTCAGCTGCCTGTTTTACACGCAAAAACTGGTCTTTTGGGCTTCCAAAATTTGCCGTTGCAATTTACTGTTGTATTTCAAGCTGATGATAATGACTGATGGTCTCACAAGTCATCACAACCCGGTGTCGTTGACTTACTCCTCCCTGTAGTCCCTTCCTCATGTGAACTCTGCATGTCAGTGGTCGAGGGTTCCACCGATACGCCAATAGCCTTCATCATCATTCTGGGCATGGAACGACATATTTGTGCAGTTGTGTTTGTCGTTAATTATTGTACAAACTCCAGATTTAACCAAATTACGCTGTTAAACGACCAAGTTAGAAAACAAACTGTAGCGCTTCTTTTTTTCCAACCACAGTGTATAATATCCATCATCAATAGCTATGAAAATGTGATGAATCCAAAATTCTCTTATACAGAATGGAAATGGGTCCACTAATGACTGTATTATACAGAACAAAAACACACGGTTTGCATACATTCTGAGTACTTCAGATGGTCTCTACTGTCTATATAAGTTGTAATATTTTAATGGTGAACAGCAGCCATAACTGGGTAAGATAGCACCTTTGTTCCAAAACGTTAACACAATTACAGTCAAGACTATCAAACTAAACATGCACCAAAACACATGCAGTTTAAGCACGTATAGTTTCCACGCAGTCCCGCACGCTACACCCCTGGTATGGAGCTTCGGCAGTTGGGGAGTGTAGTCCCGAAGCTGGGAGGGTATTAGGAGGTGTAGAAATAATCCCTGGCCAAGTGACAGAAGGCGACTAAACTACTGTTGATTTAATACAGCAACCTATCAAAAAATCAACCTACGTGTGCCTAGTAAACCTTGCAGCCTCGATCACTATGCCACATCTGACCCACACCCACTTGTCATTATTATGTGCTTTACGTAGCCTAATTAGATGAATGGTATTTCTGCCATTGTGTCAGCACTGAGCATTATAGTATTTCAAGATATATTGCTCATAACTCACATCTTCGATGATGCAATTGTCTCTGAGTAACTTCCGTCTGGCCAGAATACCGATCACTAGGAGACAGTGATTGTTGAGTCTGAAATAATAAAAAACACGTAAGCAAGGAACACGTACATAATGGATGCTTTAAACACAAACAGCGCAGAATAGTGGTGATTGCAGATGGTGAAAAAGATTGAAAAATAAGTGATCCTCAGACGCTACATCGTCGCGCTGGCGTAGATAGTTTTCAGTTACTGCGCAAATGTTTGAACTTGAAGAAGACAGGGACTGTCTCAGAACTGGTAGATTGTTGATGATGCAATTGTCTGTGGATTTATCATCAGTTCATCATCAGTTATAGCCACTGAGTTCCAAAAAGAATGAGAAACTTAGCTATCGCAAACAGATCGCGCGTAGCAGCGCACACACTACAACAGTAAATGTTCAGGGCGGGGAGGTTTTTCGCGAGGGAGGAAGCATGTGCGAAACATGATTTTGTAAGGCGACGGCCGACGATGCGGCCGCCGCAAGCATAACTTTCACGGTGGGATATTTTTTCACGGGCAGGAAACCTTAGTGACACCCGTGGTTGTGGCAGCTACGGGCGTTTTAAATGACAGTCTTTTCATTAAATTATTTTCATTTTCGTTCGTTGAGCTTTCTTGAATTTTTATTTCGTTTAGTTTTGGTTTTTCTTCAACTTAAAAATTATCGTTCTTGTTCCGCTAAAACGAATGGAAATAGTTTTCGTTTTAGTTATGAAATTGTTCTGCGTTATTAGTCAAACGTCGGGAACAATGTGGATTATCAGCGATTATACGAGCGCATTTGGTACAGACCTCAAGAAACAGATTACTAGATTACAGGGAATGCCATATTCAATTATCATGAAAATCCGAACTGGCAGCGGAGGCCATATGCACGAAATTTCGAAAAATGTTAATATCTTTTCATTGGATGAAGTTATTTCCACGAATTTGATGAACGTATGCACCGCGGTTATGGAACTGCTCTCAGGTATGCTACTCGGAAACAACTGCAAGATTTCATGTACTAGATCGCCTTAGCGACGAGTACAACCTATAGTTACTATTATTATTACTGTATGTTTTTACCCGTGATTTCCTGTTTGGTTTCGATTTTCAGAAAAAAACAGGATTGCCAACTTCCGACCCGTAGGGGCCTCAGCTGTACAGCTGAGCTGCGTGATATTCGTGGGCTTGAACGTAGTGCTGCACGTGGATGGGGACGATGGGGACCGCGGTTACCGCGGTATTACCGTGGTAATGGGGATGCATTGAACGTGGAACACCGCGGTGTTTGCGGGTATGGGGACAGGCTCCACGGTAGTACCGCGGGAGCAGTTTTGTTATTTGCGGTAACACCGCGGTAGCAGTGAATGTGATATAAGAAACACGCACATTTGAAAACAAAACGTACCGCTGAATCAGTGGAACGAACGCCCGTCACCCACTTCGTGACGAAATTAGAAGCTGTCTTATAAAATGTTTATTATGTTGATGTATTTTCAATTTTTCACTTTCCCAGTTTTCAATTTTATTTGATACGTGATGATGGTTTTGAGGACTGGGATGGGAACAGTCATCTGCGGGGACGGTTGGGGATGGGAATGACTGTTGCGGGGATGGGGATGAAAGCTACGGGGATGGTGACAATGTTGAAAATAGTAGTGGGGGTGGGATGGGGATGGGGATGACAGGTGTGGGGACGGTCGGGGATGGGGACAAGTATTTGTCCCCGTGCAGCTCTCTACTGCAACGCTGTTTGTGAGTAGGCTGCATGGCTATTAGAGCGTGACTCCGATGACTCGGTACTTCACAAGACATGCCCCGAGGCTGATAGCAACACTCATAATCTTACGTGTGCTATCGACAGTAGCTAAACTGGCGAGACCGGCTTGGGTCACTCACTGCACGGTAAGACGGTGATATGTCTATTTCATATTCTTAGACCTGTTAAATATTCTATACTCGACGTTGATTTTTCAGGTATATACCGGTGTCTTAAATTTTCACAATGTGCTTTGATTATTTTAATTATTTTTACAAAGACGACATCTGCGCAAGCAGACTACCGTTTTGATGTCCGGCTGCTCAGTCTTTTTACCGTATGTGTTTCTACTGTTTACCTTGTCTTAAGGTCAACCCACATGACAAGACCTATGGTTTAGCGAACCAGTCCATGAAGAAACCCATCCTTGTGCACCTAATTTTATTCAGTCTATTTTTGAAACTGTTGTCAGCAAATGAAAGTGATGTTGATGATGATGATGATGACACAGCTGATGACCACCACTGCAAACACCCTTATTTTTGCTGTCTTGTGTCTGTCCGCAATTCGAAGTCGCGATACCGTTGCGCCATCTATAGTACGTGATCAAGAAACGTATAGGCTATACAGGGTGTTTCAAAAATAGTTGCCCCTAAACCTTTTTGGAATATTTTGACTTCGGTTAAGTCTCTGCGTGAAATTTTGCAAATTTGTTGGTAATTCATTTCCACATGAGGCCTATACCTACCAACTTTTGTAGATTTACCTTAATATTTCATCAAATGGCGTTAATTTTTCCACGAGTAAACTTACCCATGATGGCCCCATCGTTTTTACCCTGTCAAGTTTTGAGTATTCACCCATAAAATGAAAGTACCAGCTTATCAGAAATGACGTCGTTTTTGACATCGCATGTCTTAATGTCCGATAATTGTAAACAATTGATAACTGTCTGAATTTTTACTATTAACATTTTTACCGCGCGACGCGTATGCATAGCGCGGACTATGCCGTGGCAAGATGTTTGTCTGTCTGTCTGTCTGTCCGTCCGTCCGTCTGTCACACGCCGGTATCGTGTGTAACGGTTATACATATCCTCAAAATTTTTTTACCATCGGGTAGCTCGGGTAGCCCCGCCATTCTGGTTTTTTCCGTACCAAACGGGATGACAATATTTCGACGGGGACCCTTTAACCGGTACGTCGAATGCATGGGGGGTATGAAAATAATTACGATTTGCGACCAATATCGGGCTTTATCTCGGAACTGATGCAAGATAGAGCCATAGTTACTATGGAAGGCGAATAGGAAACCGCACCCAAGCTTTCGAATGGTACCATTTTGAATGACCTCGAGTGACCTCTAACCCAGATTTCAAGGTCACGATATTATTCAACGTCAGATAACTCAAAAACGGTACAAGATAGATCTATATTCACAATGGCGGACCAATAGAAAGTCGTAAATGATCTAAAGATACGGCCATAGTTACTATGGAAGGCAAATATAAACAATACCCAAGCTTTCGAATGGTACCAGTTTCGATGACCTTCGGTCAGTTCGGTGATCTGTAACCCATATTTCAAGGTCATGATTATTTAGCGTCAAATAACTCGAAAATGGTACAGCATATAGAGCTATGCTTACAATGGCCAATCAATAGAAAGTCGTATATGACCCATCGAACGGCGTCATTGTCAATGACCTTGAACGACCCCTACCCCGGTTTTAAGGTCACGCCATTTTTGACGCTGAATATCTCAGAAACGGTACAATATACAGACATAGTTTCAATGGAATACAAATAAGGCTTTACACACGCCCTAATCAGCGGTGTCGTTTCGAATGACAATTGAGTGACCTTAAGTGACTTAGCAAAATATTCAATGAGAAGAAGCGTCGCGCGCGGTCTCTCTGCGACAGCTGAGCTTCTTATACTGACATTGTTTTAAAGCTTGGTAGCAATGGTAGGGCCTATCAATGGGAAAATTGTCTTACAGCGACAAACTGCTCATGCAGGCGCTTCGTGAGCAATTGGACTTGGTGAGAAAGCCATCATAATTTTCCAGTTAGCCTACCCTGACAAAGGATGAAAGTTGATCACTGTTAAGAAAGTCTGCACTCGAGTCGACGACACTGGCTCAGCCGTTCTGCGTAAACCAGGCAGTGGAAGACCGTGCCACAGCGTCTGCATGCGCAGTTTGTCGTGTAAGACAATTTTCCATTGGTAGCTGTCTATTATGCTTTCTTTTTAATTCTTTTTGTTTGTCACGCTATAAGTGTGTTTTTCTCGAATAAGTTTTGCTGCTTTTGTATACAATTTTGAAAAGACTAGGCCTACTAAGTTTAAAACAGATGTGCTAGAAGCCATTAACAAAATTAAAACTTTAAAACGGCGAAAATCATTTTGTATTCAGCTGCAGTCGTACAATGGACCAGCATACACCGCCATTCAGAAAGTGCGCACTCCAACCATAATGCAAGTACGGTATTATAGTTTAATGAAAGTTCGCACGAACGCACTTGATTAATGCAAAAGCGACGACATACGTAGGACGCTCTTCACATCTTTAACAAGAGGTCAAAGTAATTTGACAAAAAGCGCCCATTCCCCGGTTAGGGTTCACCCCAGGGGGTCGAAAGTTGTACCATTGAATTCCTGGAGTAGGGTTTCCTATTAGTGTTCCATAGTAACTATAGGCCTAGGATGCACCGTTTGGCCACAGTGCACGCGCGTGACAACCAACGACCAACGACGTCACGACACAGTCTATCTCAATAAGCGCCTCTTTTACTAAAGTAAAATGAGGCGCTTAAAAATTATGCTTCTGTCCTAACACGAGGACACCAAAACTTGCCACGAGACGACTGATACATTCTACACGTAGAACGGATTATGTTCGCTTTATGTCATCGCAATTCCATCTGTCTGTCGTCTGTCCGTACGCAAAGAGTTGAACTTTACAGCAATACTTTTGCACCGTCTAATAACCTAAAATTCTGGAAACAAAAATTCACAGGGGTTCTATACGTCACAATGCAAGTTAAATGGAAGGGGTGTGAAAAATTGGCGTTTTTTAACCAATATCTCGCTTTATTTCGACAACGATACAAGATAGTTACAAACAGACCACAAAATACACTTTATAAATGGCCCGCCGCCACAGCAAATTCAACATGGCTGTCGACCGCCATCTTGAAAATTGATATGAGTGAGTACAAGTTTAGCACTCGTTAGTCGACGTTCCGTGTGAAATGTTTCATTCTAAGACTAGACTACTGTCTTGCTACCAGTAGTAAATTTGTATGCTGTTTGACTTGACGTGTATGTGCGTGACTGTCTGATGCATGTAGTATTGTGTTGAGTCTAGCTCAATAACGTTGTCACTATAACACGTAAAATTCAGACGCTATATTTGTATACGATGTATCCCTGTAAATGCAAAAATTAGCTACTTAAGCTTAAGCTTTGCCACCAAGACCTCCTGACCACGGTCGCTCTGCCCCTGGACCCCGCTGGGGGCACAGCCCCCAGATCTCCCCGACGTCTTTCCCCAATACATCCTAGTTCCCCCAGACCTAGGGCGTTTAGATACAACACTGAATCGTAGGTAGTTATATCTGAGCCGTAGGCTCCTATTGAGTTACCCGCCGACGAAATGTGGTGTACTAATATACTCTGACATTCTCAAGAGAGCGACGTCACCCAACCCGAAACCAGAAATAATACTGCGTCGCTGCGGCCGCCATCTTAGTTGATACGTTATCATAACTCCGCCGAAGGTGGTCCGATTGGAGAATGCCGACGGCTGTGGTAGGGTCGATATCGAAACCGAAAGACTAATTCAACAAGAACTTAGCTATCGCAAACAGATCGCGCGTCAGCAGCGAACACAATACGCTGAGGGAATATATAGGCACAAATATTACACCGTTACCTTGAAATCTAGGTTAATGGTCACTCAAGGTCACTGGAGACGGAAATTTTTATACCCCACCCGCATTTAGCGCCCACGCCGGGGGTGACCCCGTCGGAATTCCGTGAATATGTTTGATGCTGACAAAAGCAATGATTGGGTCACCGTGTGGTGAAAAACTATGACGATATATTAAGCCGTTTTCATCTGGTACCGGAACCTAACGGACGGAAAGACAGACGGACGGACGGACAGACAGATTTGCTATATCAATACCTCGCGTCAGTATGCTGACGCGCGATAAAAACGGGGAACGTTTGTTTTTCCAGACCATATGTCTCAAAATGTGTTAAGAAAAAAATACCCACTTCTGTTTTCTTGCATAACTCTTAGAACAAGAACACTTAGCTATCGCAAACAGATCGCGCGTCAGCTGCGCACACAATACGTCGAGGCATGATAACCCCGTGACCTTGAAATCTAGGTTAAGGGTCACTCAAAGTCACTGAAAACGGAACCATCGGGTAGATCATACACGACTTACTATTAGTCGAGTTATTTGACGTTGAATATTATAGTGACCTTGAAATGTGGGTTAGAGCTTACTCAAGGTCATTGAAAATGGTACCATTTGAAAGCTTGGGTACGGTTTCCTATTTGCATTCCACAGTATAACTATGGCCGTATCTTTAGCCGTTTCGGGGATATTCAACGTCAAAGAATAATGAATGATCTGATATTAAAATCTGAGTTTGGGGTCATTCAAGATCATTGAAAATGGCGCGGTTCGATAGGTTATGTATGACTTTCTATTGGTCCGCCATTGTAACTATAGCTTGTACTGTTTTCGATTTATTTGACGTTGAATAATATCGTGACCTTGAAATTTGGCTTAGAGGTCACTCAAGGTCATTGAACTTGTGGTGTAACCTTGAAAACAAGGTTAGGGTTCGTTCAAGGTCATTGGAAATGTCACCATTTGATAGATCGCGTACGAGTTCCTATTCGCCTTCCATAGTAACTATGGCGATATCTTGTATCGTTTGCGAGATATAACGACTTATTGGTAGAAAATCGCGAAATTTTTATATCACACCGGTATTTAGTGCCCCCGCAGGGGGTGACCCCGTCGGAATTTCCTGAAGTTGTTAGATGTTGGTAAAACTAGAATAATTGGGCTACCGTAAAATGATGAAAATACTATCGCAATATGCGAAGCCGTTTTCATCTGATACCAGAACGTCACGAACAGACGGAGGTCAGACGGACGGACCGACGGACGGAATTGCTATATCAATAAATCCCGCGTCAGTGTGCTGACGCGCGATAAAAAATAACCAATTTGAATGAAAATTTTAGACAAATAATAAATAATAATAATCACGACAATGTTTATGGTGCTGTCATCATGGCAGAGCCATTGCGAAAGTTCACCCGGTTCATTTGATGAATGTAGAATGGCGCCAAGCGGCCGCCGACCCAAGACCAAGCCAGACGACTAGAAACTACATCCACCATCGCCATTTATTATTACTCAGCCCGTAAGCTGATACTCATTTTACCGTCCCACAGAGCGTAGAAGGCTGAGTCGACCTAGCTGGCTGGTTACATACCGGGATGGTTTACACGTCCACCGACGGTCACCCATCCGGATAATAACCGGGTCTGACGTAGCGCAACTATGTTGATCGAGGCCAACGCGTTACCACTAAGCCACACCGCCAACAAACTAGCTAATGAAATACTGATTCTAAGAGCATAAAAATAATTTGTATTCTTCTTAAATATTCTTTGCTAGCAGCGATGTAAACCAGACGTCAGCAAAAGTGCCGTTGAAAATGACAACATTAAATTTTGTTAGACTACACATGTATGTGCGACTGTTTCTTGGTCTACATTTAGAGACTTATTCTAACGAAATTATGACATAGCCTAATCAAATAGTAAGACGAACCAGGCTGGTATGGCTTCAGATGAAATGTTTAACGTACACGGTGTGAACAAAAGTAATAAATTGTTTAAGGACATTTCAAGTTTAAGGACACTTCAAGTAACTAAGTAGGCCTAGCAGTGAGTATAGCAACGATTCTCATTTTCGTATTTTTTATTTACAACAGAGTAAGAAAGCCTTCTCAGTATTGACTTATCAGTGTGCTCTAACTTTAACAGTTTTAATGGCGCTAATTAAAAAGTAGCATACAAGGTTTTTAAATATTAAATTCGTCCTAAGCTTATGGCTTGTTTTTGCCACACCCTGCACAATTTATTTACATTGGATTGTCTGCATACGCTGCCTTCACGGTTCGTGGCACGATTGTAGGCCTTTCTCTCCTTTCAACGGCGATTTGTTGTGGGTTTTTGCTGTTGCATATATTGCCACTAATCTTGAAATGGAAGTTCATTTATGTTGGACGTGTACAAACGTTTTCATGCAATAATTTTTGCGGTGTGGAAGCATTTAGAAGGTTTTTTTGAGGGCATAAGGGACTGCAGTAGCAACTAGGCCTATAACCTATCACGAATTGACGGCAATCAGTACGTGTATGTTTCATACCAAGCTTGTTGTTGTGTTCTGGCTTCGACAGAATGCCTCGTGGCTGTTTGGAAGTTTCGTGACATTTTAAAGCTAAAACTGCAATTGTCTTCTATAGAAACGCTGCCGACCTTGTTGCACCGAGGCCAAATTATGAGGACGTTGCCATAGCACCGAGTGCCAACATACGCCACTTCTGCATACCGAATCTAGTTATAGTGACTTAAATCCTCTTCAGACAAGAGCGTGCATAACGTAAATAAGTTTAAAGTCAGTGTGTGCCATGGCTACATCGAATCCGATGAAGACTTCGAGAGATAAAACAGAAGAAGAAATGCAACTTGAAGCGAAGCTGCAGGCGATGACAAAAGAAAAGAAGGCGCTGTCTGATGTGACACGGAAAGCTGACGAACGTGTGAGAGAGATAAGGGAAGAAGCAGGACAGATAGAAGACAGACTGGACCGGATCAGAAAAGAACAGAGAGAAGCACAGGAGACCCGTTTAGAAGCACACGAGAAAACGACAAAACAAGAAGCAGTTTTGCAAGCAAAAGCTCTAAAATCCGAAAATGATCGCTTCAAAGAACAATTACTGAATATGGAAGAGGAACTGACAGTTTTGAGGCGTGAGAACTCTGAACAAAATGAGTCATTGAAAAAAGTAAAAGAAAGTCTGCAACGTACAACAAATTATTCCAAAACACAACAAAAAGCAAACAAAGAAAAAAGAGAGGAAATTGAGAAGCTAAACAGATATGTAAAGTGTTTGGAGGATGACATTTCACAACTTCATGACCAGGATGAGCTTATGCGTGCAGAAACCGCACGAGTGGCAGAGTTGCAGGCGGAATTGGAAGTTTTGAGGAAGGAAAATGAACAGTTGAAAACCGATAGCATCGAAGAGATGATAGAACAGATCGAAGTGCGAGTATCACAGCGTCAGAACGAGTCTCTAGCGGAGTTAAAAGAGAATCTACAACGCATAACCAGCTTATGGAAGACAGAGCAGAAGAAAATTAAATGCCTGGAAGGCGAAAAAGCTGACCAACAAATAGCTGTTGAAACGCAGCTGCGTCAGCTGAATGAGCTTGAGTCGCGTGAAAAGTTGACAGAGGAAATGAGACAACTGAAGGAGACGCTTACTACACTGCATCGTCAGCATCAGCAACCAACAACAGTTACTGTAGAGCATCGTCAAGGTAAATCAACGTCTGTTTAAAGTGAGCGTCGATGTATATAAGTTTGTAGAGTAATATAGATACGTGTTTTGAGAAAGATGCAATCCTCAACACCAACGCCAGAAACTCGATTATTGAGAAAAGTGCCATAAAATTCTATTATAAATGTTAATTTCATTTCACTTATTTCATTTAGTTTAATTTACCCTGATTCCGGTTTATGTCATTATAGGCGTAATCGTATTCAACCTCTAATCTTAATAGTAGGCTATATGGACCCGTGCTGTGATCATTGCTGCAATGCTGCATGACAGTAATGTATAGTAGGCTATATGAGTTCTTTCTTGACTCTGCAATGTACCGGGACACAGCTACTAAAGCTTTGTTTATAAGATACGATTTCTCTTTAACTGACATTTAACATCATTCAAGAGCGATGTTAGGCCACAGCACTAAGGCTACAAAAATACGTTATAGGCTAGTGTGGATAAACTTTGAATGGGAAAGAGAAGGAAGGCAACTAAGGCATAATGAAGATGGAATGATCAATGTATCCGCATTTTAATGTCTGCCTTATCACGCGACACGTAAAGTTAAAACGCGATTAGCTCATGATTCAAGGATATTAAACAAGAGGTCAAAGTAATTTGACAAAAAGCGCCTCACGGGGTGCCCATTCTCCGGTTAGGGGTCACCCCAGGGGGTCGAAATTTGTACCATTGAATTCCTGGGGTAGGGGTT
>Ga0209149_1001475_pt1 | contig 11957 bp, 8 predicted proteins | sample WorMetTyACAVOLI2_FD_187423 | JGI IMG/M metagenome (GOLD analysis project Ga0209149, IMG submission 187423) | Marine gutless worms symbiont microbial communities from Max Planck institute for Marine Microbiology, Germany - Olavius algarvensis... ... | reverse complement strand
CCGGCAAACGAACACTTGCAAAACATATACCTCCTCCTTTGTTGGAGGCAAAAAAACCACACCCGGGCAACATGATCATACCACTGTAATATATAAATGTGCATATAAACATAGACAGCTGGACTATTACTGGACAACTGCATTCAAATAATTACTGCTAAAATGTCCATATCACAACGTCATATTATCACAGTTGTCACATTTATAGAAGCTGATACAAAATAATACAGATAATAATGTCATCAAAGCCGCAGACCCAGGGTGCCTGCCACTCTAATTACGGTGGCTGACATCGCCTGCCACACTGCGTCGGCTGCACTAATTACTGGCCGACAGCACCGACAGGGCCCACGTAGTATTAACCCAGACTGAGAGAAAATTGATCAAAGTCAACTGCACCGATAACTAGGGCAATTTTTACGTACCCCAGCCGGGCCGGGTCGGGCCGGTTTTTACGGTCCGGATCTCGACAATAGGTATCTGCGATTTGGACCGATTTAGTAATCTGAGTGACCCACATCGTGCACGCTAATTGAAAAGCATCACAACCACATCGAAACAAGATATCATGGTTAATTAAACTGTACCTTTCAACAAGTTCATGCTTGTGTCCTGAAACTTTCGCATTGCGACGATTTAGTTCACTCCGTAGTTGTTTAATTGTCCAGCTTCCGTACATTTTACACAAAAATCACACTAACAAGAGGTATCATATCCATTGTTTACAGTAGGTTCCATAACTATTTCAGCCTCAAATATGTGGCGCCGTCTATCGAATTTGATTCGTACTGCAGTAGCTAACTCTCCCATTCACCTCGAGCCCTAGGATGCTGCCTCACTTGCCAAAAGTTACATAAAGTTATATATTTATTTATTGTTTTAATAATGACATCACCAAAACATCATTGTTTGCTGACAAGGTACGCAGGCTAAAAATGATAGCAAGAGTTCTAATCTGTGAATGATGCCACTGAATGCTGGTGACAATGATTGTCAGCCTGTGTTGATGCTGAAGGGAAGGCAGACATTTTGAACATCACCTAGGCCTATAAACTTCTTCTGAACACTGCATCTCAGTACTTTAACGCTTTTATGAAGAAAACTTCAGTGCTAGTAGCCTAGTATGCACGGTACTGTGAGGTGCAAAATTCATTTCTGGTTAATTTGTTACAAAAAATCAGTCACAATTTGCAAGAGTTAACACAAAAAATTTACTGACACTTTTTAGGGACATAACACATATTGGCAGCTGGCACATTTTAGTACTGTAAAAAAAGAGAGAAAAAACAAAGCAAAGTGTGCAGAAAACCTACCGCCTTTATTCCAAGTTTTGTTTTTCAGTGTCAACAGATCAGTCGCACGAGAAAGTATTTCCATCAACACTGTTGTTCTGATTAGTTGTTTGCTGGATTCATCAACTGCAACTGCATTTCTTGGTTTTTCTGAAGCCAACCTTGGCACAAACTGCACCAGCGTGTCGCTCATTGATAAACTGTATGCACTGTTAGCAGTTGTAATTGCACGTGCATCAATTGAACATCGCTGTTGCAAGAATTTCTGTCGTCCAATTTCAACAACTGCTTCATCTTCTGGTGGGTAAGTACGATCAGTGCCAATAAAACACACCTACAGTTCAACAAGAAATGTATTGTATTGTGTTAAAACGAGTAACCATATAGTCAAAATTTTTTCACCATCGGGTTGCCACACCATTCTAGTTTTTGCACACCAAACGTTATGGCAATATTCCCACAGGGACCCCTCCTAACGAGGGCGTTGAATCACTATTTTCGGCCAATACCTCCATTCTGTTTTGTTCCAGTGAGTGGCAGGGCTTGTTCAGCTGTGTAGGACAAGACAGCCATTACGTCCATACGCCATCCCCAGAAAGAGTTCTCCTACATTGTGTCCCCAAAAAATAAGACTCACATAATCTTGAAATATCTTGTACAGTACTGTTGTAAGTCTATTGCAATAAAATTTAGCACATGATATCCTGATGGCCTTAGCTATTTAAATGCATACATAATTTAGCACCTCACCTTAGTTATGTTTCTGCACTACCTGACATACAATTATAAATATAGCTCTATCTTGTAACATTTTCAAGTTATTTCATTTTGAATAATATTGTGACCCTGAAATCTGGGTTAGATGTCACTCAGGGTCACTGGAAATAGCACCATTCGCTAGACAGCATAGAAGTTTCTATTGGCATTCCACAGTACGGTAACTATGGCCCTATCTTGTATCATTTCTGCGATAAAGCAAGATATTGGTAGAAAATTAAGATTTTTTCATACCTCCCAACATTCAATGCCCCTTTTAGGTATGGTATGGTATGGCTATACGACGTTCAAAAAAGTTTGAGGATATGTTTAGACATTTTGACAGAATACCACCATATGACAAATAGAGGGACAGACAGACATCTTGCGATGGCATAGTCCACGCTGTGCATAGCATCAATTAATGAACAAGAACTTAGCTATCGCAAACAGATCACACATTAGCTGCGCACACAATACGCTGAGGGCCTCTTTAGGCCTAAATATTACACCGTGACCTTGACATCTAGGTTAAGGGTCACTCAAGGTCATGGAAATGGAACCATTGGATAGATCATACATGACTTACTATTAGTCGAGTTATCTGACACTGAATATTATCGTGATCTTGAAATGTGGGTTTGAGGTCACTCAAGGTCATGAACGTGGTACCATTTGAAAGCTTGGGTAAGGTTTCCTATTCGCTTTCCATAGTAACTATGGCCGTATCTTTAGCCATTTCGGAGATATTCAGCATCAAAGAATGGCCTGACCTTGAAATCTGGGCTTGGGGTACCGTCGTTCAAGGTCACTGACAATGGCATGTTTCGACAGACCATGTATGACTTTCTATTAGTCCGCCATTGTAACTATAGCTCTACCTTGTACCATTTGCGAGTTATTTGACATTGAATAATATCGTGACCTTGAAATCTGGCTTAGAGGTCACTCACGATCATTGAAACTGGTGCTATTCGAAAGCATGGGTGTAGTTTCCTATTTGCCTTCTGTAGTAACTATGACCGTATCTGTAACCGTTTGTGAGATATTTAGCATCAAAGAGTGGTGTGACTTTGAAAACAGGGTTAGAGTTCGTTCAATGTCATTGGAAAGGGCACCATTTGATAGATCGCATGCAAGTTCCTATTCGCCTTCCATAGTAACTATGGCGATATCTTGTATCGTTTGCGAGATATAGCGACTTATTGGTAGAAAATCGCGAGTTTTTTATACCTCACCTGTATTTAGCGCCCCCGCAGGGGGTGATCCCGTCGGAATTTCGTGAAGATGTTTGATGCTGATGGTGAAAAAACTGTGACAATACGTTAAGCTGTTTTCATCTAATACTGGAGTGTCACGGACAGACAAACGGACGGACAGATTTGCAGTAGAATGATACACATCCAATTTTTTTTATAACAGAGACCAAGCATACTAACTCGCTTTGTGGATGGTATTCGCAAAACATCCTCCTGAACTCTGAAGCCACAGTTTTCACCGACATTGCATATATAGTTGAGGTAAGTGCGGTAATGGCTACTCTCAGTACGTCTCTCTGAGAACTTCTTTGTGAAGTCCCACGTACAGCATGGTAGTACAAAATAACAGCAATTGTAGTGTGATCTAAAAACACAGAACTAGTTTGAGTGCATAGTTCATTGTTGCACAAATTAAGAAGTTAAAGTAACACCAACTAGAAGTGTATTTGTCACTAACGCAATCAATAGGCTGAAAGCCTTCTTTTATATTTAGTGTGATGCTATGCATAGTGCAGACTATGCCGCTGCAAGATGTCCATCTGTCCATCAGTCTGTCAATCGCCAGTATTCTGTTTAAATGGCTAAACAAACCCTCAAACTTTTTGCAACGTCGGGTGGCCACATCATTCTAATTTTCTACACAAATGGTATGGCAGTATTCTGACAGAGACCATCTAACAGGGGCGTCGAATGCAAGTGGGTATAAAAAAATCGCGATTTTTGACCAATATCTGATATAACACTTAGTGACACCTGTAAACAAATACTGAAACATGATTGTTACTGTGCACTACTGAGTACTATCATCTTCAGCAAGTAACTTGAATACAACATAGCATCACAAACATGCACAGTATCTATCAGTGCTGTAGCCAAGCATCCAAGAAAAACCGAAATTACCATACCCCTGCAGAGCTAAGCACTGTAAAAAGGTGCATTGTTTTCTATTGAGGAAACACCCAGCGAGTTCAAATCGAAGCAAAGTATCTAAATTAAGATTGCAGCTGCAGATAAACATTATGGTTACTGGTGCGATTAGTGAGTAACCGAAATGTGAAGTATCATTACAGCACATCACTAACTACTTAGTTATTTGCGAACTATTCGTCACTAAGTCATTGTTTTAAACATGCAACCACTAATGAAATAATCAACAGCAAACACGTCCCGCAGTAGCTATGTGTATGCTTTAAAGCTGTACTAAATTTAGTTCAAATATCTGTTACTGCCCAAGACTGACGCGCTTTTGTTTCTGACATTCGACTGATGACATGTCATGAATTAACTTCCAGCTCTGATTTTGGTCATGTGGTCATTCATGTGGAATGGCAGCGATGCACCTTCCCACCAAATTTTGTGCAAATGTCTTTATCCAAACCAGAGATAAATTTTGGTTTTTATGTCTGCCATGGTGCTTGAGCTCAGTACCAAATTTGGTTCAAATATCTCTGTGACTGACAAACTTTTGTTTATGAAAGTCAACTGATGCGGTCATGCAAATTAACTTCTGGTTCCTATTTGTGATCACGTGATCATCGCATGGCTGTGATGCACCTTCCCATCAAATTGGGCGTAAATATCTTCAGAAAATCTTAAAAAAAAGATTAAAGGTTAAAAGATTTTTCAAGCCTAAAACTGGGTGAGCAAAGTCAGCTATACAATAAAACTGCTAGTACCTCTTCATTTAACTGTAGATCTCTTAAGAGTTCATTGGCAGAAGTGAAAGAACTGTGCAATTTTAGCCATTCTGTGTTTCTACAAGAACATTGGCTGTTTATACATGCGTCATTGATTTTACTAAGGCGTTTGACCATGTCAATTACAGGAAACATGTTTTACAAACTGTTGGCGTGTGTGTAGTGTTGCAGTACGTGCAAGCGTCTTTAGCTTTAACGGTTAATGGCATATCCTTCTTGCAACACAAAGCTTGGACCTTTGTCTTCTGTCAATTCACCTCAAGCCCCAGAGATGCTGCCTCACTTGCTGTGGTCTCCAGTGTAGGAACAAAAAGCTCCAGCAGTTCAGCAAGAAGAGAGACATCATCAGCGAAATCCAGATCCGTGAAAGAGCTCTGGCCAAACGCCACCCAAATCGGGCAAGATTCAACTGTCCCTTCTAGCAATCAATCCATGAGTGGCGCCTGTGTGACAGCAAGTTTGGTTTAATTCTCCCAAGAATGATATGTGCAAACACCTTGCCTGGCACGGAAAGCAGAGTTATCCCTCTATAATTGCTGCACTCCAACTTGGATCCTTTTCCATTATACAGAGGGATTATGATGCCCTGGTGCCATTCCTCAGGAACCACTTCCTCTTTCCAGACCTGAGTGACTATTTTGTGCAGTGTTGATACGGAACAATGTTGGATGTACTCTGGGTAGATACCGCATACTCCTGGTGCCTTGCCTGCCTTGATCTTGTTCATGGCTTTATATGATCGTAGGAGGGAAGGTATCAATGGTGGAATCTGGCGTGGATGCCTGTGCTTCAGATACCAGAGCATCAGGGGGAGAGTGTGTGGGCTGATTTAGTAAGGTGCTGAAGTGCTCCTGCCATCTTGCAGCAACAGATGCCCTGTTGGACAATAGCTTCCCATCCAGCGCCTTCAACGGAGTTGATGAAGTTGCACATTTCTGGTTCAGCTGCTGAATGAAGCAAAGGCATCTTTGATCTCACCACATAGGAGATGATTCTCACTTGTGCATGCTACCTGCTCTATCCACTCTGCTTGTCGTGCCTCAATGATCTTCTCTGTGGCCCTGCCAGGCGTCTGTATTCCTCTACATCTCCCCTTTGAATAGCTTGTCCGCGCTGATCAATGTAGCTTGGACACCCATGGTTTCCTGGCACACTAACGCTCTCCGAGAACCTCTCTTGTAGCATCATCGACAGCACTTTTGTAATATGCACAAGTTACAGTCTGCAAATTGCAAAACAGTGACTTGAGTCTAAATCTCCACATGAACATGCTAGGCCTGTCTGTTTTCTTGCCAGCACCATCTGTTAAATACATCAATGTGATAGAAAATGGCTTCTGGCTGAATTAACTGATTAACATTGCATGTCACCTTGCAGCAATGATAGGAATCCAGGGTGTCAACTCATCGCTGTGATTACCAATCACCCAGTCCACCTCAGGATACGTTAAACCATCAGATGCAATCAATGCTGCTTCCTGCTCACAACAACTTTCGCATGCACTTACTCCATACCTACGTACAAACTGATATATCATTTTAACATAGAGCTCAGTAACTTCACAGAAAAACCACAATACACAAAACCACAGGTCACTCGCAGACTCTGTATGTACTAGACAACAAACTACGCAGAGAGACAGAGAGAAAAATACAAGATAAAATAGCATCAATGATTCGTAATACTAGCCAACTACACAACCTGTGACTCTGTTAGGCAGCATATTTTCAGTAAGTATGCAACTTATCAAGTACGAAATTCCGCCAGATTTGCAAATAAGCAAACATTCACTCATTTAGACAACATTTAAAATACAATACAACACAACACAACGAGAATTTCTAGTGCACCACCCACAGCAGTAAGTTAGCAGAAAGTGTAAACAGCCATACTACAACATCAATACCCCATCTACAGTGTGTCTCAACAAAAAACGGACCACTGTGATTAATATGATAACTTCACCAATTCACAACATTCACTAATTATTTTTGGAAGAGAGATACCTTATTCAATTCTTACTTGACTATGGTAAAAGTTTTCAAATTCGCTTACAACCACCTGTATGGTTACCACAACAACAGCAGTAGCGATTTGACAAACCTGAACAGCGGATTTCTGGGCCAACTTCGAACAACATATCATCGGCACAACAATAAACAAGTGGCAAAATGATCGTGGGCCTGTGTCAATGCCAAAAGACAGCATTCAAACACACATTGTAACTTCTGATACCGCAAAATATTTTATTATTCCGACAGAAACACTGTTTAAAAGATTTAACTTTTCTGTTCATAAGACAGCATAAACTGTGGAGTTATGCATAGTTAAGGACTGCAATGGTAACTCGTTTCAGCTGGTACATTGCTGCAAACACAACAGTTTTCTAAATTTGAGATTTACTTAGCAATATTGAACTTATGTTCTCTGAAATTTTATTTAAATTAAAGAACTTCTGATCGAGTTATGTCAAAAGGTTGTAGGGTCCAGTTTTTTTGAGACACAGAATGTCAAGTCGCTACTGTTGTTGCTATGGAAATTACACAGCTGGCTCTAAGCCATTAAAAATTTTTTTACGTGCTTAATTCAGAATTGAATAAAGTCTCTCTCTCTACCAAAAATAATTAGTAAATGTTGCGAACTGGAAAAGTTATGCCATATTATTTACTGAAGGGTCCTGTTTTTTACAGACACAGTGTAGATTTTATCCACTGGTGCACAAGTACAGGGGCCCGATATACAAAGAATTTAAAGACAATATTAGGATTATCTTACGACAATGACCAAACTTACAACAATCTTAAGATAATCTTACGACAATGTCGATTTACAAAAAAAAATAAACTTCAGACAAACTTACAACAGAACTTACGATAATCTTAAGACCACAATACGATAATACTTTCGGAACAAAACCATAAATAAACGGCTCATTTTACGCCCACATTGCGTTTCCAACTACTACTTTTGAATTAATTGTCTTTCAATGCTGCCGCCAGGTTAATGAATGTCATTAGAGCAGTAGATTGCATGCAAATAGCAATTAAAGACGAAGGCGCCCATATTCAAGCTGGAAAGATAAGTAAATTTCCAACAAAAATCCATACAATAAATCCCAACACACCTTCAGTATGTTGCCACACTAACTTTCGAAAGTTAGATGTGCAAGTTTTGCCATACGTGGAAGAAAATGCAAACGAAAATGTAACATGCATTGATTTTTGAACACAAGCCCAATTTTAAAGCACTTAGCTTATTTACTTACTTGTTGTTTTAATTTCCGGTTCCCATTAAATATTCTTTGTAAATAGCAGACGATTTTGTTTAAACTCTAAACGAGTGTTTTGAAGTGAAGCAGCATTTGCTGCATATTTGGTATGGCATTGATCAGACCATCATTGACAATGCAATTGGCACGGACACCTTCATGCATGTATGTGGGCAAAAGGCAGACACTTTGAGCAACTATTGTGACAATATTCAGCCATATGACAAGAGACATTTCAGCTTTTGTCAAATGTGAAACGATTTTTTGATCGGTTTTTGGAAATTACCACAAATTCGAACTTCTGACTTTCACAGTGTAGTGCAGCAACAAACTGAAGGTATGGTAAGAAGCATTATATGTGTTTTCTTGGAAATTTACTTCTCTTTCCAGCAGTGAAATAATTTTGAAAATTCTTTAAGAATTGACAAAGTTATCGCCATGAGTTTGGTGTACTACTTTTTCGGAACACAGTGTACATTGTTGGGACATGAGTCATATTTGTAACTTGCACCAGCAATGATATCCTCTGAAATAGGAAATTAGACTGTCTAACGTCACCAGAGATCTGTTAAATCCTCCTGCCCGGGGCCGATTTACAAAGAATCTTAAGATTTATCTTAAGATTATCCTAAGTCCTGTCGTAAGATTGTTGTAAGTTCAGGAGTTAAGAATTGTAAGATCTTAAGAAAATCGTAAGTTAACTTATAAAACGTATCACAGAACATCATAAGATTATGGTAAGATAGTCATAATTAAAAATAGCAACCAATTACAAGAGCCAAAATCAGCGTTTAATGCCTAAGTAAAAACGTTAAGAATTACCCAAAATAACTTGGAAAAATTCGTAACCTAATGATTAAAGCGTTTCCTTATGAGTTCTTTAGTTTTTCTCGACTATTTGGCATAAGTCTGTGTATAAATATTATTATAACTAGATGTCGAAAACTCGATTTCGTCGCATTGATATAACATTATATTTATTTATTTTGGGAACATGACCTGCAATGCTGATGTAACCTCTTGTGTGTGCAGAGGGTGCCATATTTCTGAAAATTATCACTTGTATCATAGGTTAATTGCAAGGCGAGTTGGCTGTTTAATTTCTACGATAAAAATTACTTATAAAATTAACAATAAATAATCATATCTAAATGCCATTCACCTTGAATATACCAAATTTAGATCTGCTGGAACCCCAAACGAGTTTTTGGAAATTATTACCGTAAGATACTTCATTTGTGGTCTTAAGATTATCATAAGTTTTCTGACTTTTGTCGTTTTGTTTTAATTTTATTGTAAGATTTCTTTTTATAAATTGACATTGTCATAAGATTATCTTAAGATTGTCGTTAAGTTTGGTTATTGTCTTAAGATTCTTTGTAAATTGGGCCCCAGGTCAGTTAAAAGCTGGCGAGATGATGTATTGAAAATGCCCAGAGTCTTGACTCCAAGAGGTTCGAACATGTAACAACCATCAATACCTGCAAATTTCTCCTCATCACAGTATAGCACGGTAGTGCTAACTGTTGTAAGGGTCATGATCGCTGAGTATAGGAAATAGGGAATTTGGGGTTACCGTAGCTCCCTAACCCCTGAACCGGTTGAGCTGAAATAGTGCATGAGTGATTACGTCGCCCATAGGATAGTTTTCGCCCATAGTTTTGCCATATGTGAAAGAAAATGCAAACGAAAATGTAACATGCACCACGGGGTAACTAAGGGTTTAGGGGGGGTAAGCACTGCACAGGAATGAAATGTAACCCTCACGCCGTAGACATTCCGTTTTTTAATGTTTTTTTTGTAATTTCTTTGCCGAGTGTACAGACTAGGGTATTTAGAGCATCTCCATAATTTTTTCACCAAACGACGTAGATCGGCGGTCACTGCATTCCTAGGGGGGTTCCCACCAAATATCTTAGCCCCTCCCCCCAAAATCCCCCAAAAACCCCATTTTGGCAGATTTTTCAATGCAAAACCTATTGTAGAGAGAGCGCTCCGTTAGTCCCGCGTGAATGGAGCTACGAAGTTGAAAATTTACAATTATATAGATATAGGCAAGTACTTGCGCGCGTGTCAAAATTTTTCCGCTAGGGGACCTCCGGGAGCGCAGGGCCCGTAATGTAAATTTGGGACCCTAGTGTAAATTTGGGACCCCCTAATATCTTGGAAAATACAAGAGCTAGAAAGTTGAAATTGAAAACGCCATTAGACATAGTAAAGTACTCGTCTCGGGTACAAAAATTTTTCCGCTATGGGGCGTACAGGGGGGCACAGGGCCCCAATAACGTAAATATGGGACCCCCTAAAATCTCGGAAACTATTAGAGCTAGAATGTTGAAATTAAAAACACAATTAGATATTGTAAAGTACTCGCTTTGGGTAAAAAAATTTCTCCGCAAGGGGGCGTAGGGCCCCCTAGTGTAAATTTGGGACCCCCTAATATCTCGGAAAGTAAAAGAGCTAGACAGTTGAAATTAAAAACGCCATTAGACATAGTAAAGTACTCGCCTTGAGTACAAAAAATTTTCCGCTAGGGGCGTACAGGGCCCCCTAACGTAAATTTGTGACCCCCTTAATATCTCGGAAACTACTAGAGCTAGAATGTTGAAATTAAAAAACACAATTAGATATTGTGAAGTACTCGCTTTGGGTACAAAAATTTCTCCGCTAGGGGGCGGCCAGGGGGCGTAGGGCCCCCTAGTGTAAATTTGAGACCCCCCTAATATCTCGGAAAGTAAAAGAGCTAGAAAGTTGAAATTAAAAACTGCATTAGACATAGTAACGTACTCGCCTTGGCTACAAAAAATTTTCCACTAGGGGCGTACAGGAGGGCACAGGGCCCCCTAACGTAAATTTGGAACCCACTAAAATCTCGGAAACTACTAGAGCTAGAATGTTGAAATTAAAAACACAATTAGATATTGTGAAGTACTCGCTTCGGGTATGAAAATTTCTCCGCTAGGGGGCGTCCAGGGGTGTAGGGCCCCCTAGTGTAAATATGGGACCCCCTAATATCTTGGAAAGTAAAAGAGCTAGAAAGTTAAAATTAAAAACGCCATTAGACATAGTAAAGTACTCGCCTTGGGTACAAAAAATTTTCCGCTAGGGGCGTAGAGGGGGGCACAGGGCCCCCTAACGTAAATTTCGGACCCCCTAAAATCCCGGAAACTACTAGAGCTAGAATTTTGAAATTAAAAACACAATTAGATATTGTGAACGTAACGTAATGTAAGTTTGACAATTTATAGGGCGCAGTAAGCGGCACGAACTACTTCTAAAGTGCCTAACATAGTCAATGTACACGTAGTCACAAGCTCTACAGTCTGCAGGAGGGAAAAAGACAGTTGACAGAGGTAGGATTTCAGATGTTTCTTAAACGTGTCGAATGATGGTGTAGATGTTCGAATGTCAGATGGTAGGCTGTTCCACGCTCGTGGACCGGCAACAGCGAACGCACAGTCACCGATGAAGTACTCGCTTTGGGTACAAAAATTTCTCTGCTAGGCTAGGGGGCGTCCAGGGGGTAGGGCCTCCTAGTGTAAATGTGGGACCCGCTTAATATCTCAAAAAGTACAAGAGCTAGAAAGTTGAAATTAAAAACGTCATTAGACATAGTAAAGTACTCGCCTCTGGTACAACATTTTTCCTCTAGCGGCTAACGGGGGGGGGCAACGGTGCCCTAGCG
>Ga0209149_1001474_pt1 | contig 11958 bp, 11 predicted proteins | sample WorMetTyACAVOLI2_FD_187423 | JGI IMG/M metagenome (GOLD analysis project Ga0209149, IMG submission 187423) | Marine gutless worms symbiont microbial communities from Max Planck institute for Marine Microbiology, Germany - Olavius algarvensis... ... | reverse complement strand
TGCTGGCTGACCAAATCGTGCTGGCCGCTCAGGAAAACACGGCGCTGCGACGGAAATGACGGCTGTACACAGGCAGAATGACAGACAGACGGACGTGATCGCATAATCCCGCCTTGGTGGAGGTAAAACAATAATGGTAATAACAATAACAGACCGTAACTAAACTGTCTAAAATCAATACGCAAACAATAAAAGTTGCAAAGCCGCTCAGCAGTCAGACCTGTTCTTTAAGGACGTCGAAGTCGAAGCCGAGGAGGTCAATCGGGATGGTGTACTTGCGGGCGTAGTTCTGCTGGACTCCGGTCAAGAACGCTTGAGTGAAGAAGAAGCCAGACAGCCAGAAGACTGGAGGAGCGTCCTGGTCGTACCAGTCCTGCAGGAACTTGAGACGACCGAGGAAATCGTTGACGTAGCTGCCGAGCGGCTTCAGCGACGGGTAGGACTTCTTCATCCACATGCCCGGTATCTTGCCCTAACAGACACAAGTCTTATCACAGAAAAACGCAACATTTTAACCGACAGTTTATTATTACGTCTAAATACAATGACGAACAATCAACAGTTTACAGTTTGTGACGCCAGTTTTCATTCCACTCCGCGACATAATCTGTTGACAGAAAACTACATTTTGTCAGTCTCAAAAACGCGCCAACTTTGGCAAGCTATAGTTTCAACAAGCATGGTAACGCAAAACTACGTGTTTTCCTGTTGGTGGCTCTAAAAAGCGCCGGTTGTGTAGTACGTTAGCTCTGAAAAGAGCCGGTTTTAGCTTAGCAGATGTTGAAAGTGATGTCCTTTCGCCTACACGTATGCACATAACCGTTTCTCCAATGACCAACTGCTTCGCCGATGACGTTTTTACGATTTGCTTGCCCGTGTGTCAATGAGGCGCTGCTTCAAGTCGCTGGAGGAGCTAAACTGTTTCACGAGCACAGTATCGCCAGAACGCGTCATTTCCGTCGCAGCTATTTAAAAGCAAATAAAGTAAGCAAAAGTGAAAGGACAAGGAAAGTTGAATGAGCATATCACTTTCGAATGTATGCTGATGCTATATACCAAGAATTATCAAAAGTATTCCGTGATTGTCGAAATAACAGCTTGAAAATTTGGCTCGTTTTTTGTGACACAGTCTATGTGTGCAAACGATTTGTGAAGCGAACACAGCTCGCCAGGTTGGCGTAAGTGTAACCTTGAGGACGCTGCTGACGACCTCCTCGAGTTCGGCGGACATGACGACGAAGCCCTTGATGGCCTTGCGAACGTTCTGCAGGCTCGACCTGATCGTCTGCAACAGCTTGTTGAACCGTCCCATCTCCTGGACGAGCACCGTGTTCATGCTCTGCCGGTATGACGTTGGGTACTTGAGCAGCGCCGAAACGATGTCGAAATCTCCCGGCAGTTTGTTGAGTATGTCCGATGCCACTTCGTCCACCAGCTACATACCAACCACACACATCACGTCCTTTCAAGCCAGAAGCGTTTGTGAATAAAAACGCAATACTTCAATTATTAAATTTAATAACTCAAATTATTATTATTATTATTATTACCGTGTTTCGTTTTTTTCGCCCTCAGGTGTATAAATAAAATACTTAAATTATTAATGTTATTTATTAATATTATTTTTTTCATTTTCTTCCTTACACAGCTGTTTGCGGTGTATTTTCTTACGAATCAATTGGTAAAGAATTTTCCATATTTGCCCAAGTGTTTGATAATCAAACATCAATAGGTATTCTTTTTGAGACAGAGCGTAGAAGCCAAGTAGGAATAGGATCAGAATCAGATTGTTTGTTAGGACAGTTGAAAATGATCTATGAAATTTCAGATATGTTTATATAGCCATCATAAGTACGACGTGTTATTCTTGTGTGAAAATTGATACATTTATTAGCATAACTCACTCTAGTTATGTTTATTTTGTGTTCATCGCATTGCTTGTGGTACCAAAAGATCTCAATAACATTTTCTCTGACTTTTCCCTGATCACTTTCAAATTTTTGTTTTGTTGTCATCGACAACAGAATAGTTAACGACACGGACATCGATCGATTCAATCTGTTCAATCACGTTTGACAAGCAACCATGCGATTATACTTCAGACTTACGTCCGTGTGGTGTTTTCTAGTGCTTACGCAGACCGATCGTAACGAATTATTCTCTGTTTAGCCGCGATTTTCGCCGCGGCTTATCCACATTTTTTCACGGCCGGTTGGCGGCGAAGACCAATTTTCACGGCCGGCGGTTGGCTTGCTATTAAATTGCGGCCAGCGGCCGGCTAAAGTCGGCGGCTTAGGGGTCTACTCCCCTTCACCACGCCTACCAAGTTTGGTCGGCATCTGTTAACGTGTTCGTTATCTTGTAGACAAACGGAACGGACAGACAGACAGACGAACACGCGCACACACGGGTGATCACAATAGCTGCTCCGCTTGTATAAAGAGGCGCGCAGACAACTGGTGATGATGAAAGCAGAGGTCATCACATCAGAATGAAAGCAGACACAGAAACTGTAACACGAGTTGCCAATATATACGAGAGTAGAAACGGAACTAAGCAAGTCAGCGTAGAGATAGAGATAAATGTAAGAGACCTCGTCAGTCGTCTTTCCGCCACCAGAAGACGACTTCGCTCGACTCTGCGTCAGTAGAATATTCTCAAACAGCAGACGAGTCTCCGCCTGTGTACATTGACATCATCATCATCATCATCATCATCACCGTCATCGTGTTCTACGCTGCAGCATTGCAGTTTGGGTTATGGGTTAAACTAGTCATCAAATTCGGACTGGCCACGGGCCATGGCTAAGATGGCTTGAATTTAAAAATATAAACTAAAACTCAAAAGATGCCGAAACTTGAACCGCAGAAAGAACGGACTTGCACTTGCTGTAAATACAAGCTTGTCCTAAACTGAATCAGCAAGTGTTGATGCCCAGGGGCTCCATGGATTCGTTTGCAAGCACGCCCCCAATGTTGGCATGATTGGTGATAAATAATACAGTCTGCATGTTGCAGGAAATTTTTACAGACGTCTTTCGAACGACGTTTATTTTAAAACAATGAAAACTGATATTCAAATGAACGAAATACTGCCGAGAACTTATGCTGTAATGATGCACGAAAACTATGGACATACTGAAACTTAAATGTCTTGAAATACTGTACTGATTAATTTAAGAAAGAAACTACACTAACTGGAACTGGAATAATTACAAAAACTGAAAAACTGGTCAGCATTTTGTGCCTTTCAAAGACTCAATATGGTTGACGGGTACCACACGATACTGTGTATTTAACATTCAGACAACAACTGACGGTAGCCAGCTTAGTCTTATACACGAAATCAAACAGAAAATAAAAAAATAAACCTATGAGCATGAAAAGTCCAGTGATCCATGAAGGCAGTACGGGGAGGGGGGAAACACAGAGTAGAAAGAGGCAAGTTGACTCGCCTGATCCTTGGTAATGTCGACGTTGGCGTGCATGCCGAAGACACTCGGGTGAGCGACGTAGGGCAGACTACGAATATAGTCGAGGTACGACTCGTAATCGCCGTCCGGCGGCACGTAGTAGACGTCGCTGTCGTCGTCCAGGTAATACGGCTGTTTGTTGATGATTTTCGGACAGTAGAACTTGGCGAGGATCGTCTTGAGGGTTCGACGGTCCCAGTCGTCGGTGACTCGACCGCCGTAGTTGCACTCACCTGTCAGGTACTTGAGTGCTTCGTATTGCACCTGTGTGTGACGTCATATAACGCAGGTAGACATGTACTACGTAAGTAGGCTACACGCAGCAGTAAACGAAAGCGAAAACGTCAAAAAGAAGCTGGAAAAGGATAAAAAATGAATATGACGAAAAGGGATGTACGGTCCGACCTAGGATAGCCAGCTGAACTGGAAGACCGAAAAGTGGACAGTTTTCACAAAACTGATTCCGAAAATGATGCTGATGACATATGAATACATATAATGGCCCCGCCCAGGCCCCTTCACGCTGTACCAAACGTAACAGCCTACCCATTATCAACGGCCAGTGTACCAAGTTCATATGTTATTCGATGTGGCACTATAATTACCTTTGCACACTAAAGCAAGCCTAACACTGGTACGCATTTTGTTCCCGCAATATGGCGTGCCAGGTCATGCCGTTTTAGTGGATCAGCAAGTCAACCGGAACCGGATTGCTTTCTCCGATATCGTATAAGCGCTGGTACGCGGAATTTTACGTCGGGGAAAATCCCACGTACGTCTCTGTTATGTTAAACTGAAACTACAGCAAACTAAAATATTGGTTACAATTAAAATAAAATTAACACAATCGAAAACTGAAAAAAATATGTTGATGCTCACCAGTCATGAAGTAAAATGTCAAGCTATCTTGCATATGTTATATTGAATTAACGCACTTAAAATCATTTTCATGCTCTTCTGCACGTGGGTCTACTGATTGTTAAACCATCATATTCATATTTTGCACTTGAAAACGACGGTTTCATTATTACCGTCAAACGTAAAATTCCGACATTTGTACACAGACCTCTTCGTACTGATTCAGAAAGATGGCAAGTTGGCGAACGGAGATTCTCAAGTCCGTCTCGTTGAACTCGTACGGAATGTTCCATCCGATCGGTCCGAACTTTCGGCGCTCCTGGATCAGCGCGTGGAAGAAGCACAGTCCGAACATCATCTTCTTCCAGGCGGTTTCGTTGGTGACACTGGAGAAAAAGTCGGCGTCCGAGATCGGATTGCTGAGGTAGGAGCCGAGCAGGTTGAAGCGAAGGCCTTTCGGCGGCTCGTTCGTCATTTTGACGCTGTTCTGCAGGATCGCCACTGGGAAAGACTTGGATGGATAACTGGTCAGCCACAGCCGGAAGTCCGGGTGCGTCTTATCGGGATTCAGTTCCTCGCAGATTCGCTCGAGTTTCGGCATCCATGACGGCGCCAGATGGCAGTTCTGCAGCATCACCCACGTCCCTTCCTTGACGGCGTTCTCGATCATGCGCAGTGCGATCGGTCCCTGGCCCTGACCGAGCGACAGCGAGTCGAACTTTGACCCGCCGAAGCCGCGGTCGTCGGCAAACTTGAGGAGAGCAGCGGTCGGGTCGGCACCGGGCGACAGGACGAAGACCAGCGGCGACAGGGCGTGGCTGTCGTTGTAGGAACCGGCCAGGTCGAACGGCGGCGGCTCGACGAACTGTTTTCCGAGCTTCTCGATGACGAAGTCGGTGACCGCTGGCACGATCTTGTCCGGGCGTAGCGTTCGCACGATCATCATCTTCTGGAAACTGTTGAACGAGCTGTCGTACTCGCCGGGAAACTTGGCATGGTGCGGATCGGTGCTGTCGTAGACTACCTTCCAGCCGTTTTTCAGCGGTCCGAAAGTCGACCGGACGCCGTCGAAGCGCTCCAGGTCGTTCACGCGACAGATCTCATCCCACGAGGGCGCAGGCAGCCATTCAGCGGCCGGGTTCGAGTGCGGGTTGTCGAGCCCTACGCCGCCGGTTAACAGGAACCGCCACTCGTCCTCGCGCACGTGACCGTCGTGTTTAAGGATGTTAACGGCGAGCAGGAACGAAAAGAGAAGCTTGTCCTTCTCGAACAGCGACCGACAGATGTTGCAGTACAGCGAGTAGGTAAAGTGCTCCCGCAGATTGGCCAGGCGAGGCTCCACCTCGGTCGCCTGGTCAGCCTTCTCGATGGACATAATGAACAGGTTGAAGAACCACATCAGCGAGTACTGATACATGGGGTCGATGTTGGCCAGGTCGGCGATCGAGAAGAACAGGATGGTCGAATGTATAGCGATTGGCTTGTAAGCCATCCTTGCCGAGTCGATCTTCAGTTCAGTTTCCTCGGCAATAGCCTGCTTGCTCGAAATCTCGTTGGAAAGACTCTTGGACGACGATAGGACTTTGATGGCCGTTTCGTCTTCGAGGATGTTTCCTTCGGACGTCGACAGCACCTCGAGGATCTTGTCCTCGATCTCCTTCAGCTGCTTCTTGTTGGCGGCGCTCTGGAGGATCAGAGCGTTCTTTTCGTCTTCTAACTCCGGCCGTTCTTTGGCGACGACAATTCCCAGCAGCTGGTCTTCAAGACCTTCCGCCGTGATCATGAAGTTCAACAGCGTCACCTGCAGCCGCACGATAACGACAGCAACAATGAGTGGTGCCAGGGCACAGCCAAGCTCGCCGTACGCCGCACTGGGGGGTGCTGCCACCTGGCGAATTCAGTAGCATCGCGTGGCTATTGTTCGTTTATTCGGAGAGTTTCACGACATCAGTCTGTAACCGTTTGTCCGTTATATTGCTAACAATAAAGCTACAAATATTGTTGCAAAGTTACAAACACTGACAAGCCAAAACAATACCTCATCGACTGTTGCTGGGCGAGGTAATAATAATAGTAAAAATAATAATAATAACAGCATTACTAGACGACACCAGGGGCGCATCCTAATTTAAAACGACGGTTAAGTGGCGTAAACCAAGCTGAGCGCTCCTTGTTATCAACACCTTCGACGGTCGCGCTGTTGTCGACAACGCCATCAATGATTGTAATACACTGTGGTAAGCCTCACTGCACCAAACATCATACTTTAAACGTATACTCGAGATACCTACATCGAATATTTATCACTGAGAATTTGAATATGCAGCACAGTAAACGTCTGAAAGTATAATTACAGAAGTGCTCTTAATAATGCGAAGCAACTTTGACACTTGCCGACTCTGACCTCTGGACCTCATATACAGAGCATGTAAACGACTTTCACGATCAAAATTAAACTAAATACAATCACTCGTTATAGTTACATTATGTTTATCGTGCAATCAGGCAAATAGGCAGACGGAAGATAAGACATACAAACTTTGACGTTGCTAACAAGTACGACTCGACACGATGCGCTATCGTTAAAGTGTCTCAAAAACTGCCCAGTAACGAACTTATCTATACAGCGCGGAAGATAAATCATCAAAAAATACCAAAAAGAAAAACCTATCGACATGAGAACTTCGCACAAAGTCGGAAATCTGACTTAGAGCATGTCTATAATAACAGAAGTCACACCGCAGGCACTCAACACGGAAATACGGTCGAGGAAGGAACCTGTGAGAAGGTAGGTCTTTAACCCTTTGTGGCCACATTAAAACCGCACAGCAGCGGACCGTTATACAGCAATACGGTAATTTGTACACTGGCCGTTGATGGGTGGGCTGGTACAACGATGAGGGGCCTGGGCGGGCTGGGGCCCCGCCCAGTCCCCTCCTCGCTGTACCAAAATTAATGCAACAGCCCACCCATCAACGGCCAGTGTACCAACTTCATATTATATAATGTGGCACTATAATTGCCTCTGCACCCTAAAGAGTTAAGCAGGTTCTAAAACCAAGTGTGTAGCGAATACGTCGATAAATGATGAAAAGTCTGCGGTGCTCGTAGAACAGAGACCTTGACAGCAGTTTCGGGCATGTAGTGCGGGTTGCGGTATTTCGTGGTGATGTAGAAGCGGAAGTCGGCGGCGTATTCGAGCACGTTGTCGCCGAGCTTGATGCACACGGAGCCGCCCTGCTTGAACGTCTGCTTCAGCAACAGCGACTCGAGGATCGGGTCGAGCTCCTCGCCGATGTTCTCCAGCAGCACCGGATTGCCGAACTGGACGCAGTTTTCCAACGTACGCACGAAGTCCGGGTCAGACATCTTTACGACGTGTAGGTTGTTTGGTTTCTCCATGTTCTTGATGAACTTATTCGCTTGACCTTGATACGTCGACAGCGAGTTTGAAATTAAGTAAGTAAACGATTAATTAAGTGCAAAACGCCGTTTGCATCTGTTATTTATGTTGTTGTTTCCTTGTTTTGCACGTTTTAATCTTAACTATTTTTCTGCTGTCACTTCAGGAATAAAGACGTACCGGTATGTCAAACCCAAATGTCAACAAGCACAATAACACCGCTCCTCACTACTGCAAAAATACATATTTAATTGAAAAGGTTCAGAGATGATTTACTAGGATTATTCCAGCTCTTCGACATCTCTCTTCGGGGCGACTGAAAACGCGAGAACGTAAAACGCGACACGGTCAAAGTGTTAGCGTGGAAAACACGAGACTTGAAAAGGCAGCACCATATGACAGGGTTGGAAACCGCGAGACTGGAAAATGCGGGCGGCACCAGTGTGCCAGGTGTGGAAAACGCGGAACGGAGTTCCATGGAACGTCAAAAATACAAGAGCAAGCATAACCGCACAGTGAATAAATAGGCCTGGTAGGAATAAGGAACACTTAAAATAATAATGTTGTTCAGTCACAGCACGACAAGTTGTACGTCATATGTTACGGAAAGACAGAAAGTCTGTGAATGTGCAAAATGTATATAGCTTTATTACGTCACCAAATACACAACAGTGCGAAGTGTTAGAGCACAGAACACGAAGTGAAAACAGTACAAAATACTACGGTCGCGGTCTCTTATGATGCCTCCGCCGCAGCATGTGTGTAATGGACTGACACGCTGACCCCGCCCGCCCTCCGGACTAGTCCATGTTGGCACGGGACACACATTAGGACACCGGGACATATTAAAACACAGTAGTCTCTGCTGCGCATAGCATGCTGAGGCATAAAGACCGACCCGGACATCAAGGCAGATAATCTGCACTTACAGTAGCCCGTGTCTGTCAAAATAATCTAATAATTCAAAATACGTCACGAACGTTTAACATAATTCCGAAAAATCAAAGTCTAATATGGCCACAACCTGCTGTCGTTTGATCGTAACTCATTAGTCATTATCTTCGTCGTTGCGTTGCGTTGAACTTTCCATGCTTTGTCGTTCCCGCGTTTTCTACCCTCTGCAAAGCGGTCCCCCGTAGTACGGTGCCGCGTTTTCCAGTTTCGCATTTTCCACCCTTGCGTTTTCAGCACCCCCCGCCTTCAAAGAGAGACTTACTAAAACTGGTTTATAGTTCCTGAAAGTTTTCCAGATGATTCACAGTTTGTCTACTGTTGTTAATTTTAATACATTTTTTTGACTCTGTACCAACAACCGGACAAGAAGACACTCTGAAACTACGTAAAACCATGTGAAGAGAGACTTACGTCAACATTTTCTCAGAAAAAAACTGTCAATACCTGGAATAAGCTTGATGAAGAGTCCATTTGAGTATCTCAGTCAACAGCTTTAAAGGGAAGCTTAAGAAAATATACAAGGATGGGTCATTTTCGAGACTACTCAAAATGCAAGACCCCCGGGCCCAGCGAGATCCTTACGGAGACCCATACTGGTGAGTTTTCGGTCAGTTACCACCGTTTTGCATAACTCACAGAGAGCGCTCTTCGCAAATAGTGCGCGCTATGGTCTGTAGTGTAGCCGGACCTTGAGGGTCGATCATCAGAGGCCAACGGCGGGCATTGCTGATGATAATGCCGTTATCAACGGAGAAGGCGTCCGTCGGAAGTCCTGCGATGTTCCAGCTGCGGATTTTGACCGGATCACCGAGCGTAGCGTTCAGTGAAAAGTCGTCAGAACACGGTATGCCTTTCGCTTTCACCTGTATCAGCAGCACTGATGATGATGATGATGATGATGATGATGATGACGACGACGACGACGACGACGACGACGACGATGATAACAAAATGAAAATGATGATGATGATAATTAAAAAAAATAATAATAATAATAATAATAACATTTCAAAAAAAAATAATAATAATAATAATAATAACAAGAGCACTCAGAGAGCACAAACCTCCACCAACGTTAAAATTTGAAACAAAAGTGATCCGGGATTCAAATCCGGATTTTCGGATTAATCCCAAAATGATACGGATGCATTATCTTGACGGCGTCAGTCATTTCGCCAAGTACGGTACAAATCGGCTGTTGATTGTATGAGAAATGCTAACAAATGTCAAAAAATTCCCTATTCCGCAATGATGAGTTAAATGAAAATGTGATCCGGAATCCATACGCGGACTCGGATCACCACCAAAAGTTAACCAATTCTAGAGGGCCACCAGGCCCATGTGTGCCAAGTTTGGTCGACGTCCGTTTCCGCGTTCGTCAGTTATCCTGTTTACAGAATGACAGAACGATCACATAACCTCCGCCTTGTTGGCAGAGGTAATAGTTATACAACAAATACGATAATTTATAGGGCGCTGTAACATGACATTGTCACTAAAATGGCGCCGTAATGTCAATATTATCAGTGTTGCTGGCAGTGTTGTAACTGCTAATAATAATAATAAATTATTCACTGCACAAATTAAAACATATACATAAAACATAACCTCAGAATATAAACGACAAAATACACAATTTATTTCAAAGTATTTGCAGCTAAGAACTGAACTGCGAAACACAGATTAACCGCATAATTCATTTCACTGGAACTCGGCCCGTCTGCGCTAGACAGCATCAATCCAAACTAAACTGATGGGACGGCCTCAATTAACGACCACCATCTGTGGCGAAGAAGGCTTAGCAATCCGGATTTGTCGGAGGCGAGGACGACCCTGCCGAACGTGGGTGCAGCAGATCGAGGACGACACTGGGCTCAACGCCAACGACGCCTGGAGGATCGCACATGACCGCAAGTCTTGGAGGGCGTTACGACCCGCGGCCGGTCAAGCGTTCCAGTGACTGACTGACTGACTGATCTGTGGCGATTAGGTTATCGTTGAGTGCAGCAAATAGGATTTTCGTTTTTTCGTTGAATTTTAACTCCCTTTGGCAGATGTTTAATAACGTTCAACAATGTTTCCATAACGTTTATTTACGCGCCTCACTCATTAGACTATGTCGTGATGTTGGTTGGGTGGTCGTTGGGTGGTCACATGGCCCATGTGTGCCAAGTGCAAATTCTTACTTGGAAAGCGTTAATAACAATTCTTAAACTTTCTTAATGTTTCACATGTTTGTGTCTGTCTATGTGTATTTTGGAGTTACGTGATTATAAATCATTTCAATTTTAGTATTATTTTATGGGCCATGTGTAAGCGGTTAAACAGCCCTACGTGTACCTTGGCATCGAGCCCTATATTGTATTTGTTTTTTAAATTGATTTGCTCTGTTTATATGTTCGCTCTTGTTGCTTAAATAAATGATGGATGGAACTATACGGTGCGTCGTAGGCCTATAGTTACTATTGAACACTTGTCACGTGACGAATAAAGACGTAGGCTATATACTTGAAGGATACCCTACCACAGGAATGCAATGACATCTTTTCATCCACCTGGCGTGACCCCTAATCTGAGATCTGGTCCCCAGTTTTGGAATTCTGATGCATTTCATCGTAGTACTATGACCTCCTGTTATCGTATATTACCGAAATTTAGCTATACGGCTTTAAACTACAGTATATGTCAAAACGAAAATCTGTGGTGCAATTTTATCGTATGAGTCATCCCATACGTGGGCGTGAATACGGTTGGGGTATATATTTCGCGATTTTCGATCAATATCTGGATATATGTCCGAAACGATACAGGTTAGGGCCATAGTCACTATGGAATTGCAATAGGAAGTCATATGCGCTCTATCGAACCGTGACATTTCCGATGACCTTGAGTGACCTTTGAAGGTCATTTCGGTAACCTGCTTATTATTGTTACTTAGTATACGCAGCTTACGCACGATCTGTTAGCGCTAGCTAAGTTTCTTGTCGACTTGTAGTTAACTGGTTTAGCAGAGCAACGGCGGACCTGGTCGACCCAGGCGGCCGTCTGGTCGGCGCGGAAGGCTGAGGTGAAGGCGCCGAGGTAGGCCACGGACCCGGAGGCGATGAGGACGTCACCGGTGAGGTTGTTGTAGGTGATGCTCAGCGACTCAGCAGCGCTGTTCCACCGGTCCTTCTCACCGCCCAGTCCACCGATGAGCTTCTCGGCGCGATCCAGCTTCTTCTCGCACAGATCGACCTGTTCTTCCAGCGTCATCTACATCATCAACGTC
>Ga0209149_1001473_pt1 | contig 11959 bp, 6 predicted proteins | sample WorMetTyACAVOLI2_FD_187423 | JGI IMG/M metagenome (GOLD analysis project Ga0209149, IMG submission 187423) | Marine gutless worms symbiont microbial communities from Max Planck institute for Marine Microbiology, Germany - Olavius algarvensis... ... | reverse complement strand
ATTTAGGGCAATAGGGGCATCTTCATCTGGGCTTCGCAATTCATTTGCAGCCAGAACGGTTGGTGATTGGAACCAGCTCCCTGCTGTTGTTGTTGAGCAGGAGAGCCCAGCTGCCTTTAAAAATCAGCTTGACAGGCTAGCGCCTGTCGCACATCGCATGCCGTAACGCACCACCACCGCCCATTGGCGTGATACTCCATGAGGAGGTCTGCCAATCATTCATCAAGACAAGTGAATGTACCGGTTCACAGTTGAATGCTGAGCATTGGTTCGCCCGTATCAAAAAGTTGTATCATCAAAATATCTGCTTAATAATAATTAATAATTATTCTAACTTACAGATGCCGATTCAGTATTAAAATACGCCAACTCATTTAACAAACAAAACTGAAATTAATAATAATAATAATAAAACTTCTATAGCGCCATAATGCCGTGGCTTTAACATGCAAAACATAATATATATTCTATTGTCTATGAATATATCAACAAACACCTCCTATGAATCATACTCACTTCCGCTGTGATGTGGGGGACCGTTTCAAAAATTGTGTGTCGCTCGCAGGCAATGCCTGACTAGCTTGCTTACTTACGCCAAAGACAATAAACAGTCTATATGTACTTTTTGTCCTTAATTAAATTATAATAATGATCAATATCCATTTTTATACAAAACAAAACAACAAATTCACAAACAAACAACATATAAGATAATTCGTATGCTGCTCGTCGCAGACACAGTTGTTAAATAAATAAATAAACTTCGGTCAGAATCGGAGATTGAGACGATCCCTCGTTAATAATTCGAGACGTGTTCCGTAGGAAAGCGGCTTGCAAGCGCCAGCAAGCAAAATCGTTCCGCTGACACTGCTTGGCAAGCCGCCTGCGAGCAACAGTAAGCATCTCGGCGAGGAGCTTTCTTGTGCTTTGGCCATATTGTTTAGTGTTTACACTTTGTTGACAAATAAATTGTCTTATTTTCTACGATGGAAGTGCTCATTTCAGGCGATAAATATATACAAATCATACAAAGTGATGGGACACCGCTGACTGACGACGCAGGCAACTTCATTTTTTCGCGTTTAAGTGGTAAGTAATACAACTTTGCTTCAGCACACCATTCCGTAGCCGTGCTTGCTGTGTGCTTGCTAGTATGCAAGCCAAGCTAGCAGGCCGCTTGCCTACGGAACATGCCTCTGGGCAGACCCCTCCCCCACTGGGGAGGTGGATACTTCCTCCCCAGATGCCACCCCCCTCGGCACCTTCGGGGCCTCGATTCTCGTGCCTTCGGCGCTCGGCGTTCCTGTTCCTTTTCATTTACGACTCGAACACTGCAAACAACATCATCGTAAACACAATGTCACGTCTTCTTCTTTCAGATTACAACTCAACTTCAGTATATTGAAGACTCCGAGCCGATAGTAGACGGGTCACATAATCAGTGGTGTGTTGTGCAGTAAGCAACAAAAACAAAGTAAAGGTGCAAGAAAACTAAGCAACTAAAGCAACAAAAAGCAACTGAAAAGTGGCTCGTCATGGTAGGGGCACGACTCCCTCCCTACATCGATTGTCGGTGAAGTACCAGGATACAGATTGAGTTGTCCATGAATTATACCCCGAATACATAAAGGGAAGAGGCCCTGATGACTGCTTCAGGAAGAATGTTCCAGTCACGAACAGTGCGGGAGAAAAAAAGAATAAAGTTATAGTCACATGATGACGGTGTCATTGTAAGCCAGAGAGTTTTCTACTCGCGTGGGTACATGATGCAACTTGATGTCTAAGGGCATTGGAGTTGCAACCAAGCCGTAGTGAATCTTGCAAAACATAAGGAGCCTTGCAGCAGAGGCTTGCAGCGGGGGTTCCCAGTTAAGACATGTGAGCATAGCATTTACACTAGGGGTACGTCGATAACGCATTAGGGTGAATCGGGCCACTCTTCTTTGTACCGATTCAATTTCGTTGATAGAACCAACTGTATAAGGGTCCCACACAGTCGGGCTATACTCCAAAACTGATCTGCAGCTCGTGTGGATCGGTGTTGAAAATCGATACATGAAAAATGGCTTTGTCCTTTAGCCGAAAGTTATCCAACAGCTCATCGGTCCAGAAAACGTGGATCAGTGAGCTGTTGGACACGCTCCCTTTTGTTTGTCTGTTCATTTGTTTGTTTGTTCGTTCATTTGTAAGTAAGTGAGAAACAACGATTAACGTGTCCACAATCACGATGTCACTTCTCTGGTACGACAGGAGAGTGGTGAAGTCATGGGAAGCGGCACCTGAAGAGAGGAATCTGGAGGCGACTGCAGAAGGTGGCCAGTGATGGTGGTGATGTGACGTGTTGCGGAAGACTGTTTCAGATGTGAGGGATGGCGACTGGAAAAGCTCAGTTATCGATGGTTGACAGCCGCATACGGCGGACAATCAGCGACGATGACGAGGCAGAACGTAGACGACGTCGAGCCTCGGTGTCTGCAGAGGTCGTCGGTGAGATACGACGGTGCTACCCCCTGCCAACACTTGTAGACAAGGAGAGCCAGCTTGTAGTCGATCCGCTTTGCCGCCTTCAACCTGTGCAGTTGAAGGAGGAGTGGACTGATGTTGTCGTTCTTTGATGAGAACACCAGCCAAGCACCAGAGTTCATCACTGACTAAAACTGCTTCAGCAGGTATGGCGGAATGCCGGTGACATCGGCATTTCTGTGATCCAGCCACATCAGAATGAGTGACGTCACCTCACCAGCAACTGGAGAACGGATCTGGGAACGGAGTGATAGAGACGGTAATGGCTATAATCTCATGACAGTCTGATGACAACAACGTCGACTTGTCGACTGGCTCAGCAGCAATGAACAAGACCAAATATAGCAAATGCACCTGCAGCTGCACATAGGTGCAACAGCCTACAGCTAGCATGTTGAGCCAGCTAGCACACCGCTAACACAGCATCGCTGTGATTTATATATAAATTGTTTAACTTATAATTGTGTTCGTGTATAAAATAATATATTTATATGGTAGTGTTCCATGACAGGAAAACATCAAATTAGTATGGTATGCATTACATTCTGTACTGGGATAATGGCAACAAGCTGATAAGCACTACGATAAAACTGTGTGAGTATGACGGCTCAGTTGCATGTTGTCATGCTGTGCGGTATGTTGTTCACTGTATTTTATGAGCTGTTATGTAACATATTAACACAATTACCTACATGTGTAATTGTACTTCTGTTCTCAGTCTGTTGTAGGATGGCTTGTCTTGTTCTGTCAGATTTAGGAATATTTTTGCAATGTTTGTACTTCCTAACTACTTCGTTGTTTTTGTATGGGATGATATATGTGGTGCAGGGTCGAATATGAAGGTGGAAAGGTATGGCTGATGCAGCTAATATAAAACGAAAGATAACACTTTACTTGCAGGAAGCTGTCACTGCTCTGCAGCAGGAAACTATAGACAAAGATGAGCCAATTAGCAGGTGAATACTCGGTACATGAATATCTGTGCATTATAGGCTTCTTCTTGATGTCCATTCTGTGGTTTGATAATTGATATAAAGTTGATACTGTTGCCAAAGATGACATAATTTTTATTTCAGCCTTTCAGTAGAATGTGTATCTCAGTATTTGCTTTGGCCAAAACTATGCACTAAAATTTGCTTTTTTGAACCAGTGTTGTAATGGTTCACATTTGGACGTCTTCAATAATGCCCACCGCTTGATAGTCGAATTAGTCGTCATTGTCTTGTTGTTTTGAAGCACAAAGTGTCTGTGTTATAGGCTTAAATAATTTAACACCGGTCTGGCCGTTGTTTTTCTGTACTTTTTTGTTGAAACTTTGCCGATGTTGGTCTGGTTTTAGTTCTGGTCACTCGTTACATAATTGTTGAAAAATACATTGATTACTTATTTACATTCATGGTGTCTGTTATGCTGGTGGCATATTTATTATGGTTGTGACATTCACTGTCATTGTAGTTATTAGCATTTCATGCTGCTTACACTGGGAACACTGCGTGAACTCTGGAATGTGCCATCGGTCTGATTGTAGGCTGTTACTGTTACTGTTAGCATTTCGTATGTTGAGACATGGCCTGCCTTTGTGGCTCAGTGAGCTGGACCACTGCGCTGCAATGCACATGGCCTGCATGGCTATCAGCTTGCGGCGGTCTGGGTTCGAATCCCAGGCCCTGCAGCATGTTAGTTCGTACAGACTTATTAGTGCATATTCAGACATTAATCACAGAGGGTCTGCCTGTGTCCTCTTAAGTCTGTGACAGGCCACAAGAACTGGGTTTAAGGGCACCTGGACCTGTAGTGTGAGCCAGCATTTGGATATCAGATGAGGCCGGCACTCTAAATATAGTGCACGGCCTCAGAGAAACCCAACGTACAGGCCTAGCTCATTAAATAATAAGCACAAAGCCCTTCAGTTTCCTTTTGTACTCCCTCGCACAAACACACGCACCAGCAGTAAAAGATGCCAGTAACAGTGCAATACTTACACCTGGATACACTCCCCACCCTTCCTTCCATCCTGGCAGGGCACACGCTATGATGATATATTGACCTTGAGATCTTGGCCTTCAAATTTTTCACCGTTTTAGTTTTTCATATACTTGCAGTTAATGGGGACATCGTTTCCTTTAAGTAGGAGATGATGATAACAAGGTGTTGATGATGTTTTGTGATCAGTCGAGATACTACGAATGCTGTTTGTCATGCCATTGAGGCTGCACTGCTGCATGGTCTGAAAGGGTCGTCGATAGATAAAGTATGTTTCAATATCTCAGTTTTGCATTTGATGTCATGAGTTGAATGAAAAGTACCTGTTAGCAAGAATGACTATACAATATGCATTGATGCTGTTAATATACATGTCAAATGTAACTTGCAATCTCTTTGTCAGGATGATTTCATGTAAAATGAAATATTGCCAGCAATTAGTGAAGTATTTAACTGCAAACTTTCAGTCTGCAGTGAAAGAGATATAGATTGTTAGCAGCACCGGTAATTTTTGACTGCTAAGTCAATATTATTTGACCTTCCATGTGTTGCTGTGGCAGAACTTCTGGGGCCTGTTGAAGAAGTTTATGCACAAGAGTACTCGCAGTCAGATATCGGAATTGAAGCAGATCAGTACGGATGTTGGCCGATGTCGAGTATGTACAGTACACCTCCAACGTGTCATTGTTGCCATTACCGTTTATTATATTGTGTAATGTTACTTTTAAACTTATTGCTTACCTGCCACTCAGTGACTAAGATGATCTCACCTGGGTGACCAGGTTTGATGTCAGTTGAAACTCACATAAATCATTTGTGGCATCGGGGATAGCATCTGGCCACAACTGCTCCAGTGCTCCAGAGATAAGTCCCAACTCACACGTTAGTTTATCATTTGCTTGTCACTCTGCAGTTTCTGGACATTCCAATACAGTTGTAATGAAAGATTCCTTGATTTCCATTGTAGGATGTCGTATGTTTGTGCATAAGTTTGCTAATTTACGTTCAAACTCTCTTTTGGCTGTTCTTATGAGTGATTTAGCTTTATGCTCGGCTTACACAGAGTACCAAAAGATAGAGAAACTTTTGTAGATTGCTGAATGGGATTTTTTTACAGTCTGGATCTCCTTCCCAACATCTAAGCAAACTATTGGTATCAGAGCAGTGAAAGCAAGGTCTAATGGAAAGATATTTTAAATATGAGGTGATGAACTAAAGTATACATAGCAAAGCTGCTTGAAAGTTGTTAACACTATTAGATGGTTACTAGTTTCAAAGTATAAAACTGATATGCACTTAGTTTATCGAGAACATAAAACTGATAGCATGTGCTGGCTGTGACACGTGAATAAGTTATGGAATAGGTTACCACTTAAGATGTGAAAACATATTATTGAGGTTAGTGGTTGGTTTGTTAGTAGTAACTGTATCTGTACAGATTAATCCAAGCTGTGCTTTTTGAGGATTACATGACTCCAGCTGCTTTGTAGAACTTGTTGGATAAATGTCTTGAGCTGAACTGCTACATAGTAACAAAGTTATTCATTAACAGAGTTATTCATTCCAAAAGTTGTTCATTTTATATGGCATTGTGTTTTGTGTAGGCATGGATTCGAGTTACGATAAACGAATGTGCATTGGAGAGCTATCTGCGACTAATTGTAGCTGATGCATCAACTCTGAAGTGAGAAATGCACTAAATGTCATTGTAGACATACACATAACTACGGATGTTAAAAGTCTTGATTGAGACGAGTCTGGAAATTTTTTCTCGCATACGAGAATTAAAATTCTTGAAGTCGAATATCAAGAAATGACATCACACACTAAATAATTTTTAGTAGCTTTGTTACATGTCGCAAGCGATGCATAGACTGTGATTGCCCGACCCTGGGTGAGCGACATCCTGCGAACAGTCACAGCAGTTACCTTTGAAGTCATGTTGTGGGTGGTCTCTGTCGCCATCTTTTATGACATAACATTCACCGCCATCTGTATTGTCGGTTTTATCAGGGTGCTGTTGAGTTATTCACGTGTAAGCTAGACTTGGCTGTTTGAAATATTTGTGCTGTACTGTTGAATTATTTATGCCACAACTGTCGTATCAATGGTGTTGCAACTGTTAGCTATCATATCATTTAGCTCGTTACTGTTATTATTCAGCATATTTAACTTATTTCAGTCTCCGTGTTAATTTGTATAGACATTACTACAGACAGTCGGCATTTATTCGAGACTTCGAGCAGCCGGGAATTATGCTTACCTATATTCAAGGTCTAATTTCTTATCTAGTCTAGTTTGTAGTAATTGTTAACGTATGTTAACTACACTACACAGCGAACTTTTCCTGTCCTGCGCTCAACCTGCAGCTGATGGGTGACCACTTATGTGGGTAAACCGTCCGCTGTAGGTCAGCCAACCAGGCCGACTCAGCCTTTCATCCTTTTGGGGTAGATAAATTGAGTAGTAGGCTGCAATTAGATGTTTGCAACCTCAGTCTGGGGAGGTGCCATCTGGTGAATGCTTACGAGGTAGAGGCAGGTACGGTGTATTTTGCAGGTAAAACTGTGTGATCCGTACCTGAGCGCCTTGAGTTTGAGGTACTACAATAAAGGTGCTATATAAACCCACTTCCTTTTTTACTTCTTTTATATTGCATTTGGTATTGGTAATAACTCACTCGTGTAACTTACTAACGTGTTGTCAACCAGTACATTACTTGTTGAGGGATAAGATCTTTCTTAATGGGTCCCATTCAACAGTGGACATAGCGCATTCATTTATGCTGCATGTGAGATGTAAAATTCTTTTTCTTTAGATGCTTAAAGTTTACTTTTCTTCCAAGCATTCATTTAAACAACATTATTGTTTTTTTTCAAGTCATACTGTTGATAGTCATTCAGTAACATAGTCATTATATTTTGAACCCATTGTCATATTTTCACATCAGGTTCTGTTCATTATTGTCTGTGTTGTAAATAGTTTTATGATATTTATGTACTTTAGGCACTTGGCAGTAAATTACATATATTAAAATGTCCTGATGTTAGGATTTTGTTGTCTGTATCTTGCAGTCACACATGACCATTTTAGCAGCCATTTTTTCAGGTTAACTTGGTCAGTCTCCCTAGGTCTTCAAGGAAGTCTTTAGATATTGCTGGAGTGGTGTTTTTGCAGGCCAGATGCCTTTGCTAATGCCAAACCAAGTGTTAAAGCAATGAAGACGTATGTGTGTAACTGAAGCAGCTGGCACTATGTTAGATCTGTCAAAGAATTGATTGTCTTGATGGATTCAAATGTCATGTCTACGGCATACTGTGGATTTCAGGTATCACTGAGCTGACGTTCAACTTATCCACAAATTCAACTGTATTAAATCAGTGGACATCAACTACACTGGCACTGTCAGGTTTACTGCCGAAGTCCGACATCCTACATGCTGTTGTTTCACCATCGTCGGCCAGTCACTCGCCACGAGCTGGTTAGCTCTACATCTCTGTGTTGATGAAAGTATTGAACTTTAACATGTTATATAACAGATGTAAACTGATGATATGGTGCATGCTGATAAAATTCAGGTGTGATAATTAGATGATATATGAAGGTATTGCATCGTTTGAAAATGGTTAGTGATAATTAAAGTTTGATAATTAAAGTTTAATATTTATACGTAATTTATTGTAGTTTTGTAGTGTTCCTGTAACAAAAAAGATGCCTTTTAACATCATGCACTCCGTTACTCAAGGCCTCACTTGCACTCACTTGTAGGCAGGGACTTTTCTGGAGCACTGGAGTATTTTTTGCCAGATGCCTTCCGTGACACCACCAATGATTCATACAGTTATCAGCTGAATCATACCAAGTCAACACAGGTGAGAGTCTGTCAGGCAGGTGAGTTTATCACACGTGAGGGTCCATAACAGTTTAAAGTTTGTCGTAGGTGACAATCCATTACAGATGACAGTCCATCTCAGGTGAGAGTCTGTCACAGGTGACAGTCCATCACAGATGACAGTCCATGACAGGTGAGAGTCCGTCACAGATGATAGTCCATCACAGGTGAGAGTCCATCACAGGTGACAGTCCATCACAGGCGAGAGTTTGTCACATCTGATTGTCCGTCGCAGGTGACAGTCCATCACAGATGACAGTCCATCACAGGTGAGAGTCCGTCACAGGTGACAGTCCATCACAGGTGAGAGTCCATCACAGATGAGAGTCCGTCACAGGTGACAGTCCATTACAGGTGAGAGTCCATCACAGATGAGAGTCCGTCACAGGTGACAGTCCATCACAGGCGAGAGTTTGTCACATCTGAGCGTCCGTTGCAGAATTGAAGTTAAATTTATTGTGTAATGTGTCGTCAATCGTCATCAAAATGTGCTGGCTGCTAATTCTGTCATAGCTCTTACTGTTAGTTGATCAATGAAAATGAAATTTGTCATAAAGATGCAACTCTTTTGCGATATCCGTATGGTTCCATATTATGACTTACATTATCTGTGCTGTGCGATTGTGAAATGATATGTCGTTTATGTGAATACTGTGTTTGTTTGTGTGCAAGCAGCCAGACCACTGATGGGCAGTTCTCTGCGTCAGAATGTTATTAGCCATTATGCTGAGCCTGTGCTGCAGCCACCACTGTCTGTCCCAGCCAGTATGACGTTATCGACAAGTTGTCCACAGCACCTCGATTCACGATTCCTCGAGTCATCTCTGGATTCTTCGTTACAGCTCACACAGGTGGAGATTGATGCCATCCGCAGCCTGGGCCGACCTGGTCGCGGCAGTGGTGCCTCCTCTCCAAGCACTCCAACCAGCCAGCTGTCCCATCCGGACTTCGATGATCCGCGTCCCGACATATATCGGTTCGTTTACGACATTAGTCCGGGAAGTCGGAGTCAGGCGTCGGACAGTGCTTCGGTCAGTGCAGAAGGTGGAGACAGTCGGTTGTCTGAGTTACAGCAAGACAGCAAATTTGATCACATAGTAATTGCTTCAATGGATCGTCCGGCAAATCATCATGTAGCACATCGGCACAAGTTGAAGACTGTTACAGCACACGAGAGTGAAGGTATTGACGAGACATCGCTAAAGCTTGCTGCTGAAACCATTGAGTCCGAGCCACTGCCGACTAGAGAGACCACTGTGAGCATTCATGCAGCACTGGAGCCAGAGTCACATGTGGCAGTTGCGTCAGTGTCTACTCCAGTGCAGAGCAGCGAGCTGGTGGTGTCAGTTGGTGATGCTCTTGTGACAGTACAACAGACCAGCGAGTTAGCATCCGAAGGCAGTAATAAAATGCAACAGCCGCCGGTGGCCACAGCTACTGATGCATTCACTGCCGGTTCAAGCAAATCTCTAGGATACACTAGCTCACGTTTTCACAAAGGTAGTTACATTTCTGTTCTAAATTATTTGATCCTATTAGTAAGTAAGTAAGTATTGTGCATTTATATATCACCCCTTATGTGAGAGACCCCTAATGCACTAGTCACCCCTAATGCACTAGTCACCCCGTTATGCACTAAGACACCCCTAATGCACTAGTCACCCCGTACTGCACTAAGACACCCCTAATGCGCTATGTATGTTGATATCCTATAGTATGCATGAGCTACGTGGTAAGTGGCAAGTCCGATAATAGCAATTGTGCAGTTAATTATTTACACCTAGTGACTCTTGCTTTTAGACACCAGATACAAATACTCTTACTTTCTTACTTACTTACTTTTGCAGAATGAAGCAAATGCCATTCCTAGGCATATAATTCACTGAGTTGTGTATGAAAGTCTCATGTTCAGTTGTGATCTTTAGATTCTATTGAATTGTGATATTCAGAATCTTTTGGCTCACTACTGAAGAACTACAGTGCCTCGTCGTTAGCGACTCCGATGAAAATTCCAACTGTCGAACAGATCATCAAGACTTTGCCGCAGACTACTATGCAGCATGCATCTGGTGCTGTGAGTTCTTATACTGACGTAAGTGTATATACAACGTCATGTATAATGTACTGTGTGTATAATAAATACCTTACAAAGCTCACAGGTATTAATAATTATAATTAAACTTTCAGGTAAACGAATGGGTTTGTTTACCTCGATGACCTGATCCTCTCATCGACTCACAGCAGTCCAGATATTGTTTGGTGCAGCACCTGCACCTTTACCCGCACAGCCGTGCAGAGTTTGCATAACCAGATCTGGAGGTCACGCATCTCAACTGCAACGTAATTAAAGTTATGCAGTATGTGCATTTTGCCGATCTTTTTATATGGCTGCGAGTGCTGGGCAGTCACCAAGGAGGATACATGGAAGATTGACACTGTCGATTAATGATGCCTGCACAGGCTGCTCACTGTCAGGTGGTACCAGTTTGTTTCTAATGCAAAAGTTCAGCAGAGGACCAGCCTGTCACTTCTCACCTCAACCATCCAATGCAGGCATCTTTTCCTCTTCAGTCATACAGTACGAGTGGACGACAGTATATGTTCTAAGAACGTTCTGTTTGCACTTTCTCTGGAGGATTTACATTGTGGGATCTCTGCTCATTCTGTACAGTCACGTGATAAGAGAACGGCCTCGTGGTCTTTTATCCATCGTATAAACCTTGAATGGCACTAAATAGCCTTTTTGTGCTGATGTGCCGTTGAGAAACTACTCACTCACTCACTCACCCTGGTGGTCTTTTCCAATCCTCCAGAGAAAGTGCAAGTGTTTGCACTTTCTCTGGAGGATTGGAAAAGACCACCAGGGTGAGTGAGTGAGTGAGTAGTTTCTTAACGGCACATCAGCACAAAAAGGCTATTTAGTGCCATTCAAGGTTTATACGATGGATAAAAGACCACGAGGCCGTTCTCTTATCACGTGACTGTACAGAATGAGCAGAGATCCCACAATGTCACACTGACTGAGACACTTGATATGGCTCAGAACCACTCACTCTGGAAGTTGTTGGCAATGTTCAGTGCTCTAGTGGTGCAAGCCATCAATGAATGAGTGAGTGTGGAGTGAAGGCTAGGTTGGCTGATTGAGGTGATGGTATGTCTGCATGCTACGCTATGGGTCTAACTGTTAGCATAGGCATTAGATAGCCATTAGCCGCTGCCAGTCAGCTGCCACTGCTGAGACTGTAAAGTGCTGCTGGTCACAAGTCGAGGCTGATGTAAGCAGTGCTATAACAAGTGTCCAGACCATAACTTTTGCCTATAGTCAGCAGCCCAATAATTTTGTCCTTTCATCACCTGTCATTCCCAGTCCTTTTGTCTCTGTACCTCATTATGCATAATAATAATAATAATAATAAGCACGACAATGTTTATGGTACTGTCATCATGGCAGAGCCATTGCGAGAGTTCACCCGGTTCATTTGATGAATGTAGAATGGCGCCAAGTGGCCGCCGACCCAAGACCAAGCCAGACGACTTAGGCTGTGAGTCCGCCTGTACAGG
>Ga0209149_1001471_pt1 | contig 11962 bp, 7 predicted proteins | sample WorMetTyACAVOLI2_FD_187423 | JGI IMG/M metagenome (GOLD analysis project Ga0209149, IMG submission 187423) | Marine gutless worms symbiont microbial communities from Max Planck institute for Marine Microbiology, Germany - Olavius algarvensis... ... | reverse complement strand
TGACACACGTAGGAGTGGATCTGCATGTAGAAATGGTCTACCAGTCATCCTTAACGAGCCCACAAGTAGAACCCGAGTTTAGAGTCGAACATATAATAGTATAAGAAGGTAAATACGATGGCGAAATCTAGCCAGGGTATGAAAACGGGTGATATCAGTGATGCCCGTGACAGTGAGGACGAGGAGGTTGAAATACATTATAACATTGCATTTTATATTTTGTTATTTTGTAAAAAAAATAATATTGTCTTAATTCTATTATACTAATCCAGCCATAATGGCTGCCATACTTCATTAAACAGATGTCAATCCTCCCGCAGATGTCAAGGATTGAAAACAGACTGTCGGAATTACAACGGCATCACAGCGCTCTCTGTGCCATGCAAAGTATATTCCCGTGTGCTTCTTTGCACAGTCAAAACACACCTACAGCAACTCTGACGCACAGAATAAAGTGGATTCACGCCGCGCAGATCCATTCTGACGTTATCGCTACACTTAACGTGATTTTACAGACAAGAAGCAAATACAGAAGACCATCGTGGGTGACTTATAATCAACTTTCGTTCTGCATTCAACTCAGTTAAGAGACACTCATTGTGGCTTCTTCTGAGCTCGAAGGGCATTCCATAAGATTCTGGAGCTCCTAGAGGATCTCTACAGCAACACACTTAGCTGTGTTAGAGCAGATCAACGGACAGTTGTGTCCGTGGTTGGAGGTCTCCCCCGGAGTTTGTCAGGGCTGCGTTATACCCCATGAACTTGGATCATGAACCGTACTACCCAGGCTACCCCGGTATCACAGTGGGCGACGAGGTTTTCACTGACCTAGACTTTGCGGATGGCGTCTCATTGTTATCGGGCATGGTTGAAATCCTGATGCTTGCGCCTGAGATCGTGAACTGGTCGAAAACGATGCTACAAGTTTTTAACGACGACTACATCAGCCTCCCCCGCGCTTAAGGTTCATGTGCTGGGCACGAGGTCGCGGCTCCAAATTTTTTTGTCTATCTTGGTTCCTGCACTGACACAGCTGGAGGGAGCGAGACTGACATCTGAGGGAGGACAGAATTGACACGCACCTGCATGAAGTCTGTCGACCGCAACATCTGGCGTTTCCCAATTAGATTAAAGACCAAGATTCGGCTGTACAATGTCTACATCCTTCCGATCCTCCTGTATGATGCTGACGTACGGGGCATGACTTCAGTCTCCAGCCGATGCCTCGGTAGATTTGACCAGTGATGCCTCCGCCACATTCTCCGACTTCCATAGTCCATATGTAGCCCACGTGACCAACGACGAACTAAGGCACACAGCCAACCAACCGCCAGTCACTTCTACTGTGTTCGAATAAAAGAGACCGAGAATATTCTGGCCGTAATTTTGACAACTTTAGACAATTTGTCATAATTTTTGGCACAAATCATCCTGACAATCGGAGTGACTGAAAAATTATAAAATGTCCTATGATGACGTAATTGTGACGTCATTGAAAGATGCTGTTTTCGCAGAAGAGAAACGCCAGAATTCATTCTGCCTCTACTGTGGCCTACAAATTCGCCGGATTTAAATCCAGTTGACTAAAGTGTGTGGGGAATAGTGCAAGACAAAGTGCACAAAACATGCATGACTGATCTCGACGATCTTAAGTACCGCATAGGAGCTGAGTGGGCTAAGCTGGATCACGCCGTCATTGCAGCTGCTGTGCAATTTGCACCAGTGACATCGTCGTCTCAGGGTGCGTCAAGGCCGGCAACGGTCCTGTCGAGCACTGTTTTTGATTTCGACATTGTGTTTTTAGCGATAACTGTGACCTTTCTTGCTGTTGTTGATCAGTCGAACACTTGCACGCAAATAGCTAGGCCGGTTTGGTTTAATTGCAGTTGTCAGTTATGACTTTGTGCCATTGTCTAATTCGCAAGGTAAAGTAGCGACATTGATTAGGTAAGGCGGACTTTTGTTGTGTTAGTAGTTTCGCATTTTGCGCGATAGTCTTTGCAAAAAATCACAGCTATATATTTGAATTTGTCAAAGTTATGTCGAAAGTACTGTCAGTCCCTTTTTTTACAGGACACGGACCCGAAAACGGTATTTTTCAATGACGTCACCGTTGCGTCATCATTACGTAGTGTCGTGCAAGTATTGATATGATATTTTACAATTTTTCAGTCACACGGATTGTCAGGATAAATCATGAAAAAATTATGAAAAGTTGTCTAAATTTGTCAAAGTTACGGCCAAAACACTGTCGGTCCCTTTTTTCCGGACACAGTGTATAACGGCAAGACGAATGCGTTTGTTTGGCCACATTGCCCGTGCCGACCCATCCCAGAACTATTCATCACGTGCTCTTCGGGCAGCCATCAGCCGTCCTCCAGCCGAGTGGCGCCGCCGAACCGGTCCACCAAGAAGCCTGGACGTGGCTTCGCACAATCGAACTGGACATGCACCAACCAACATCGACTTCCATTCTGCGTGGCAATGTGTGCAAGACTGTCGTAAATATCAGAAAGTAGCTACGCTCTTTGAAGGGTTAGTATGATGATGATGATGACTAATAGGCCTACTGTACGTTATTTATTAGGCGTGGGGCAACCACCGCTTGCTTATGAACTACACATTTTGCAAGTCACTCAAGTCACTCAAGTCGCTCAAGGTCATTGAAAATAGCGCCGTTCGACAGATCATAGGCCTATATGACACTAGTCTGCAAAATTAATCAACTGAACTTTAAGAAAACTTTTGTTAAACTTTTGTAACAAACAACATATAAATAAACTATTTTACCGGGAGGCGCAGCCATGCCGGTACTGCGTTTACTCAGTGGTCTAAAATGTATTTTTTTCGCCACGCGCGACACATTGCCCCGATAAACGTAAAATTTGGCATGGGGGAACAGGGGGGCAGTAGGCTTAATCCCACATTTTAAAGCCACAATGGTGAAATTTGGCACGTAAATACGGGACCTGGGACTTTCTCCCCACGCCAAATTTTGTATTTAAAAAATCACTTAAAGCGATATACCCATTTGGGGAAAATTTATACCACAAAATAGCAAAATACAATTTCTAGCCAAAGCTGCCAAATTTCATGTTTATCGGGGCAAAATGTGGGATTACAGCCCCCAAAACTGCCACATTTTCGAATTTTGGTCATAAATTTGTGCCTCAGGGGAGACTCGTTTGCACTGTTTTTACGAAATTATCAGCATTTGTACGCGACTATAGGCAGTTTTTAAGTTTGTTCGCTTTCGGGGGACAGACAACCAAGTTATAAGCATTTTCCCGCAGTGTGGGCATTTTCCCACACATTTTCAATAGCCCTTAGCAGCGAAACTACTGATCGGATAAAAAAGGTAGGGGTGCAATAATGGCATGGACCTCCTCTATCACCTTGCCGAATATGGTGGAGGTCGTAGGTCGCGCGCCGGCTGTAGACGAAAAAGTAAGTGTGATGTTTTTCGGTCTGATTTTTTTGTTTGTGACGCTTTGGAATTACGAAGTTTGTGATAACGGAAACGCTATGAATCAGTGTAATTTTCAAAACAATTATGGTGTCATTGCATAGAGGAAGGTTCGTAGTTGTGCACTTATATTCAACTTTTCTGTGGACCCCCGGAATCTTCCTTTATCGGCAAATTTATACAAAAATAACATTTTTCGCGATTTTGAGAGCAGTAAGCCCACACTTTAAAGCCACAACGGTGAAATTTGCCACGAAGGTGCGGACCTGAAACTCCCTCCCCACGCCAAATTTTGTAAAAAAATCACTTAGAGGGATTTACCCCTTTGGGTCAAATTTATACCACAAAATACCAATTTTGGTGATTTGAAGGGCTGTATGCCCCATTTTAAAATGACAACAGTGAAATTTGGTATGAGGGTGCGGACCTGGGACTCAATCCCCATGCCAAATTTTGTATAAAAAAATCGCTAAAGGGGATATACCCCCTTTGGGACAAATTTATAGCAAAAATTACCAATTTTAACGATTTGGCGCTTGTAAGCCCGCATTTTTAAAGCCACAACCGTGAAGTTCAGCATGAGGGTACGGGCCTAACACACCCTTCCCGCAGAAAATTTTGTAAAAATCGCTTAAGGGGATTTGTTCCTTGGGGGCAAATTTTGCCAAAAGTTCGAAATTTTCGCGATTTTGAGCAACTCAAGAAGACATTTCAATACCCATAATGTTGAAATTTTGCTTAGGAGAACGGACTTAGGAATTCACCAACGACACAAAATTTCGTCATAATCGTTCAAGGGTCCTGCCGGTACTGCATTGCCTCGGCAGTGATGCATATTGATTTCTAGTTAACTTTTCGTCCTGTTTTTCCACTGCTTGTCTAAGCGGAATCCCCGACAAAATGCCACGAGACAAAATGCCACCGGACAAAATGCTCCCGAACAAGGACAGAATGCTGCTAGGATAATATGCCACTAGGACAAAATGCCACTAACGAGTATTGTTGACGATATGCTGTCGAACTTCCGCTTGCAAGCAATCAGTCTTGCTGAGGCGTTGAGGACACGTTGGAGCTGCCGAAGGTGAATGTCAGATGCATCTTCATCATGTCATCATTTTATTAGCCTTATTGGCCGATGATTTTAAAATCGTTAGGGTTAATTTTGAATATGTTATTATTTTTGATAATTAGACTAAACTTTAGTAATTTTTAATTTGTTTATTCTTTTTGTTTTTTTTGTTTTGTTTATAATTAATGTTTTTCACATTTCCATTAATCTAAATTTTACTTGCGTTAAATAATGTTTTTGGTTGTAAAAATTATTTATGTTCTTGTTGCTGTTCCAGATCTATTAGTTGCCACAATTCAGCAAAATTGCACAATACAGAATGATAAGATGGCAGACTACCAGAACAAACGTGCAGTTCATCAAACCGGACGCTTACACAAAATTATCTGCAGATTATTGTCAATGCATACAAACACAAGGCGTAACAGTCAGTTCAGTTCGGTAGACTTGATGTTCGCCCCCTGTATGACAGTCACGAGTAGGCATATGCTCTGCTGAACAGCTCAGTCTGAAGCTGGTGACGGAATGACACAAGAGGCTGCTGCTGTTGCGAAGTGGCGGTGGCAGAGAGTTACCACGTCGACGGACATGCAACAGCAAATCTGCGAGGACCGTAGCATAGTGTCCTTGTTGGTGGAACGACGAGGTCGTAGCGTACAGCTGAACGTAGATGGCGACGTCCGGGATTGTCGGCGACCTGCTGGTACCTACTCGACAGAAACTGATAGCTGGGTGCTAGGTTGCCCAGGCAGCTGAAGGCCAGCACACACAGCTTGAAATCGACCCCTTGCCAGACAGACAGACAGTGGAGGACGTCTCGTATCGTTGACGATATGCTGTCGAACTTCCACTTGCAAGCAATCAGTCTTGCTGCGGCGTTGAGGACACGTTGGAGCTGCCGAAGGTGAGTGTCATTATGCACCTTCATCCTGTCATCATTTTATTTGTTAAGAACAAGACATAAAACAATAAAATATACTATATGTGAAATATAAACAATCATTGCCGCTCCAACACTGCTAACGGCTGAATGTTCTCAACGAACGAGTGCACACAGATGTTCCCCAAACTCTGTCTATATGACAGTTGACACGAGGTAAGTTGACTGCTTTGTGTGTTTAACTACAGTTGTAAGGGCTCAGAATGACACCTCTAAAACAGCAAATACGTTGGTGTTTTAGAGGTGTCATTCTGAGCCCTTACAACTGTAGTTAAACTTCCTAGGAAGTTTTTAACATTATTTTTGCTGTTTTGCTATGTAAGCGCGGCATTAGCCGTCATGCCGTGTCCGTCCGTCTGTCTGCCCCTGTGTCTGTCACGTTCGTACATGCATTCTGTCAAAACGAATAAACATATCTTCAATTTTTTTTCACCATCGGGTAGCCACACCATTCTAATTTTTCCATACCAGACGTCACAGCAATATTCTGACGGAAACCCCCCACCCAACGGGGGCGTCGAATGCAAATTGGGGCTGCTGATTTACCCAGACGCCCCCTAGCGGATAAACTTTTACGCAGTGAGTGTAACGGCACATCAGCACAAAATGGCTATTTACTGATATTTAAGGTTTACACAATGAAGAGGATGAAAATAAATTATAAGACGGTAAAACCTATAAATGTAAGATCAAGGCTATTAAGCCAGAATAAAAACAAATAATGAACATTAATATGAAAACAGTAAAGTCGAAATTTTTATACAGGGCACTAGTACGCGTAAATGCCTACAAGTGTGCCAAATTTCAACTTCCTAGCTCCATTAGGGTCGAATCGGACCAGCGGGGGCTTCCCCCAAATAGGGGAAATATAACACCTTTGTGACTTTTTTTGGTTATATTGTTTTTTTTCCTCGGTCACGCGCCCAGGTCGAACCGTCGCACTGATTCTTACGCGGAATGGCTCAAATGACGTGTTTCCGCCCAAGGAAGTGCCTTTTGGGGGTCAGAACGATGGATGACGTCATATGGGGAAAATATTCCCCAAAAGAGGCGTGAATAGGCAGTTTCAAGCCAAAACGCCAAAATCTTTACATCGCAATATCTCCGGAACTATTAATCAGACGAACTAGCGATTTGAGGTCGGAATTCAGACCACGAAAGACACTTCGTGGGTGGTCCGCCATTACCCCAAAGCAAATACAACATGGCTGTTTGCCGCCATCTTGAAAATCGATATGACGTCATATTTCAGCGGCGGTGTTCCGATTTGGACGAAATTCGGCAGCCGGATGCAGAATGACACGCCGATTACAGCGAAATGGTCGAGATCGAAACCGGAAATAGAATTCCAATATGGCGGACGTTTGTATTTCGAAACCGGAAGTAGTTATATCTCAGCTGCAAATTGAGAATTCTCGATGAAATTTGGTTTGCTGATAGACTTTGACATTCTGAAGGCAGTGACATCAACAAATACGAAACCGGGAGTAGTATTTAGCGGTCGCGGCCGCCATCTTGAGAAATGGATATGACGTCATATTTCCGCAGTGGGTGCTTCGATTTGGACGAAATTCGGCAGTCAGATGCAGAATGACACGCCGATTACGGCGAAATGGTCGATATCGAAACCGGCTGCGATTTCGCCGGAGTTGAACAACTATATACCGGTAATTTACTAACTGTGGTACTGGCACACTATACGCACAGCTAGCCAGACGAATTTACAGCCTTGTTATAGAAATGGCCGACAGCATTTGGCTAAAACTATACGTGTAATGTAAATTTAATAGAAAAACTGCAAACACAAATGTTAAAAACTGTTGTTTTATAACAACGTGTAAGGCCCATAGCAAAGTGACACATATAAAACAAAAAATATTTTCATTACCTAAAGGGCCGTGGATATAATAAGAACTCTGTATTATATCAACGACCCTTTAGGTGATTACAATATTTTTGCTGTTTTATGTCACTTTGCTATGGGCCTTACACATTGTTATAAAACAACAGTTTTTTAACATTTATCAAATATCAAGGTCAAATAACAAATAACAAAGGTTAAACTCGAAGACGTTTAATGGTGTACCAACATAAAATTGGATCATTTTATTTAATTTTTTTCACAAATCAACTATTCTTCGCAATTTTTATTACTGTTAGCGATTTTCGAGTTACCAAAATCACCAGTAAAATTTCGCCAATATTTTATGGGTTTAGGCTAAATCAGATATTTTGGTAGTTAATAATAAGTGCGGTTAGCTGATAATTTTCGATTTAAAAAAATCGCATCGCATTTGGATTTGTCCAATCATTGCAGTCGACGATGGACCAATTCGATATAAATTAGCACAGCTCTAATATAAAGTCACGATTCTGAATCAAAAAGCACTGCGTATATATATAAAGCCAAATCAGCGTTCGTCGACGCCTGGTGAGATAATGGATCAAGTTTTACAACGACACAATTTATTCGCCGTTGTACAGTTATTGGTTATTGTAGTTTTCAAAATACGTGGTTTTGCAGCTTTTTTGAGTAGAGTATTGTACACCGTGAGTCAAAAAAAAAATATGCAGCTCTATTCTTAGGCAAAACTTATAGGCTTTTACGTTAGTTTAATTATTTTTATTACTTTCTACTGTGTAACAAGGTTTATCAGTTTTTGCGCTGTAACAAAATAATTGTTCTGGCTACAATTGAGGGTGAGATAGAACGTGGCGAGAACAAATGCAGTGGAAAGGAGGACTGCTGCATCACTTGTTCTTTTATGCTTCTGATTGGCTGTCCAAAATTATGTCGCGTGCTTCATTTTATTGCCAGTGTTTCAAAACTAGGTCTAAAATTATGATACAAATAACTACATTGAGATAAACTAAATGAAGACCTACAACTTTTTTATTTGGATAATTTTGTGGCACGTTTTGTTGGATAAATGCGTCATCAGATAGTGTAATATATGTTAGGTGTAGCACAATAGAGTATACAGTAAATACAAAACTACAGAGAGATAAAGAAAAGTATATGTCTACAAAAATAATATGTTTTCGCCTGTCACTTGCAGGGCGCGTCTTTATGGCTAATTACTGTCGACGAAAGAGTAAATTGCGACGCGAAAGTTCATTCTTTCAGCCGACGAGGCTGGTAATTAAATACGTTGTTTGATCCGCTCTCTTTAGACTATTAATTGAAGACGAGTCGGAAGACAAACTCGTCGATAGATCGACGGAAGAAACCGCACGTGAAGTCGACATTGAGGTACAAATTTCGCCAATATTTTATGGGTTTAGTTAATTTGTAACAAGGTATATCAGTTTTTGCGCTGTAACGAAATAATTGTTCTGGCTACAACCGAGGGTGAGATAGAAGGAGTATGTTTTCCTTGGAGAAAAAGAACAGCATGGATAGACTGTCCGGCGGTGGAGAGACGATGACATGAACGTGGAGAACAAATGCAGTGGAAAGAAGATACGACTGCTGACAGCATGATGTCTACGAGTCGTTCGACATACGAACAAGAATGAAATAATGTCGTGCTATTTTGTTAGACTGACGTGCATAACAAATCTGTGACCGAAAAATAACGGGGATGGCATGGGATGAGGATGGAAATGAAGATGTCGAATAGAGAATGATGAAGTGGGGACGCGGATGAAACTGACGGTAATGGGAGGGGAATGGGATGGGTGAACGTCGTCGTGGGATTGAACTGGGATTGGTTGACAAGTTGTCCCCGTGCAGCTTTCTGATTTATGACAGACGCACCATCTTATGAGAGGAATGGCTTAGGTAACCAACCGTAACTGTTATATTGCGGCCCATCGACAGTTACGGTAAATTATCTGAGAACTTGACTTATTTGTCTGCCATAAATTAAAGAGTTGCACGTGACGGGACAACTTTGTCAACCAATCCCAGTCCCATCCCGAGACTGGGATTGGTCGACCCTATCCAGCCGTACTTACAGCAGACAGGCAACAGTGACTAAGCCGTTTATACCGCAGCCTATAAAAGTTGGCATCAGGCTGCACGTTGTGCTCCGCGTGCTGACAACGGTCAAATCGCCTGCACAGATCGACAGTTCATCATCGGCGAAGACAGTCCTGCATATATAGGTACAGTAGTTTGTCGTGTAATGTACGTCGTTATTTCGTTTAACAAAATTCTGTGAAATAATACAAAGTACAGTGCTGTTGAATACGTCAACACTGAGATATCGTACGAGCTTAGCCAAGGACAACGTAAAAACAGGACGTGTAACCAAGGCCTATGCTCCGTTCGCCTACGACAGAAAAACGGCTTAACATATTGTGATATTTTTTTTTCACCATACGGTAGCCCAATCACTCTAGTTTCATCAGCATCAAACACCTTCGCTAAATTCCGACGGGGTCACCCCCTATAGGGGGCGCTAAGACTGGCTAAGTACAGGTAAGGTATAAAAATTTAGCGATTTTCGACCAATAAGTCACTATATGTGGCAAACAATACAAGGTAGCGCCATAGTTACTATGGAAAGCTAATACGAACTCGTATGCGATCTATCAAATAGTGCCATATCCAATGACCCTGAACGAGCCCTAACCCTGTTTTCAGGGTAATACCATTCTTTGACGCTGAATGTATCACAAATGGCTACAGATACGGCCATATTTACTATAGAAAGCGAATATGAAACCGTACCCAAGCTTTCAAATGGCACTACTTTCAATGACCTTGAGTGATCTCTAACCCACATTTCAAGGTTACGATAATATTCAACGTCAAATGATTCGACTAAAATAGTACGTGTGTATGATATATCCAATGATTCCGTTTCCAGTGACAGTGAGTGACCCTTTACCTAAATTTTAAGGTCACGGGGTAATTAGGCCTAAATGCCCTCGACATGTAGTGTGCGCAGCTGACGCGCGATCTGTTTGCGATAGCTGAGTTCTTGTCTATATACTTTCATTAACATTACGAAAGTTTTCACGATGTTTTCCAGCATAAGTCTGTGTCGTGCAGTGATCAGTGATGAGTGAATTTTCACCAACTTGCTTGAACTTGGTGAGATAAATATAAGTTAGGGAGTTGGGTTGTGATGACTAGATTACCATGGCGACAAGTAGGCTGCTACTGCTGCTGGTGGTGGTGGTCGTGGCATCTCAGTCAGTTGACGGTCAGGGAAATGAAACTACAAGTGGTAAGTGTTGTAGAATTTTTAACATTTGATGCACGTTTATCCGTTAGAGATCTATTGAGAACATTCAAGTAAACGTGTATTACAGAACACATTAATCTCAATTCACACAATGCAGTGTAGATTATATTATTATTATTATTACTATAAGCCTAGGTTACGTTTTATCTGGCTTTGAAACGCTAATTTCACCGCGGCAAGTGGCCTTGTTATGGTAAGTGGAATTTGCCAAGGCCACTTACCGAAACGGCAATGAAAACGCACTTTACGCGTAACGAAGATACACAAGATTTACTATATTAGCAACTGGCATCTTGGCTGTGAGAATCGCGTTGAAACACGCGCACTTCACGTGCACTTTCAGCGGAAGAACTTAGCGAAATATAGGACTTTTGTCTACACAGCGTAACTTCATCGGTAAGTGCACCTGCGAAACCGAAGGATATATGCAAGTAATCGTAATATTGATCACAATTTTATTAAAAGTATTGTTTTCCAGTATCAAATACTACGTAGCCGTGAAAGCAACACAGCGAAATACATTCCAGCTAATTTAATATAAGATGTTTAACGAACATAATAGCTAATAACTAGACCATAAGTTTTCTGTTTATGGCCAGCTGCAAAATCATAAAATCGCAGTATCTCCGACGGCGAACATCGGATCGACACCAAATTTTTACAGGGCAATCGAACCGCACATTTGACTTCGTGGGTGATCCAGAATCAAAAAATTCAAATTCAAGATGGCGGACGGCTGCCATGTTGCAAAATGTTGGAAATGCTATAACTCGCGTACCAATGGACCGATTTGGATGAAACTTGGATGATGGCATCCCGTCGTATCCGCGACATGTCCGCTATGATGTGGTTGCCACGTCAACGGCCGTTAACCGCCCATTGAACATTTAGCAGCTACGGGCGTCTGTCTGGATGCAGAACATGTGAACCAATGATGAAATTCGGTACACAAAAGCAAATTAGGAACTCAATAACAGTCACGTGACCAAATATAAAAAAAATTAAAATTCAAAATGGCGGACGGCCGCCATGTTGGAAAATATCGGAAATGCCATAACTCTACTACCAATGGACCGATTTGGACGAAACTTGGGTGGTCACATCCCATCATGTCCCCGACATGTTCGCCCTCATGCGATTGCCATAGTAGTGGCCGTTGCTTCGCCACCGCGTTGAACGCTTAGCATTTATGGGCGTCTTGAGGCCGAACGCATGAACCAAATTTGATGAAATTTTTACACAACAGCAAATTTGAAACTCGATGATAATCACGTGACGAAAATCGTCAA
>Ga0209149_1001470_pt1 | contig 11965 bp, 11 predicted proteins | sample WorMetTyACAVOLI2_FD_187423 | JGI IMG/M metagenome (GOLD analysis project Ga0209149, IMG submission 187423) | Marine gutless worms symbiont microbial communities from Max Planck institute for Marine Microbiology, Germany - Olavius algarvensis... ... | reverse complement strand
GGGGGGGGGTTTGAACAGAGGGCTTGCGACCTGGATTCGAGGATCGGGAGGATGTCGTGCTTGTTACGTCATAAAACGATCCTCAGATGACAACTGGTGACGGGCCGTTTGCCGTGGAAACGCGCACCTGTTTCTGTAGACGTCAACGAGTGTGTGATCGGGTTGGAGCCGTGCAGCGGCGGTCAGCAGTGTGTCAACACTCCCGGTAGTTTCCGCTGCCAGCCTCGGCATCCCGGCTCTGACGACGAGGAGGACCTGGATCGCCAGAGCGACGTCGCGGTCGGCGACGTGGACCTGAATGGCGACGGCCGACCAACGGGAGGCACGGGACCACTCGCAACGACCACAACGTCGACAACGACGACGACGCCACCTGCGCTAACAACTACACCACGACGAGATGGACCGTCGGGTCTACACTGCGGCACGGGGTTCCAGTACAACCGGCGAAATGGCCGATGTGAAGGTACGTGGCAAACTCATATATCACATGATGTTTGTGTTAATGATCCCAGAGAAGCAATTGTCAATAGGGTTAGTGCCTTCACTAAACAAATGTGGCGCCACAAGTAAGCCCCCGCCGCTAGCATAAATTTCATGGGAGTGAAGTTTTTCACGGGAGTTTGCTGTGGGGCACGGGGCGAGGTTTGCTGTCGCTCAAGGTCATCCTAGGGGTCCAAGAATGGTTTCTTTGAAAAGCCCATGTAGGACTTCCTATTGGTCGTTAATAGAGATTATAGCTCGAAGTTGCTTAGTTTTTGAGAAAAGTGCATTTTTGTCCAAACTGCATTAGGAAAAAAACAAACGACACACGAACGAACAGAAAGACAGTATCATTGCACAAAGCCTCCGCCTTTGCAAGCGAGGCATAAATACTTATTAACTGTGCACCTGTTACAGTTTTTGTTCGTGCATGACAATATTGCAGCACGAAATTTGTTCATTGTGCAAAGCAGCACTGATAGTGGTAGTAAAAGAAGCTCAGCTGTCGCAGAGAGACCGCGCGGTGCTATCGTGTACCATTTTCGAGTTACTTGGCGTTGAATAATATCGTGACCTTGAAATCTGGGTTAGAGGTCACTCAAGGTCATTGAAACTGGTACCATTCGCAAGCTTGGTTTCTTATTCACCTTCCATAGTAACTATGGCTCTATCTATCATTTCTGATTTAAAGCGAGATATTGGTCGAAAGTCTCGATTTTTTAATACCCCCTTGCGTTCAACGCCCCCATTAGGGGGGGGGGGTCCCGTCGGAATATTGCCATACCGTTTGGTGTGCAAAAACTGGAATGGTGTGGCTACCCGACGGTGAATAAAGTTTTAGGATACGTGTAACCGTTTCGTCAGAATACCGGAGTGTGACGGACAGACAGACAGACAGACAGACAGACATCTTGCGACGGCATAGACCGCGCTATGCATAGCAATCGCGCCGTAAAAACGCGTCGGTGCAGATGTGTTGATATCGGCTTTTGCATGTTGCATGTCCGGCGTGTGCATGTGAATAACTGACTATCGCTTGTCATTATTTGCATGCATGGCTTACACTTACATCGACATAGAATGTCTCTGAAAATGTCTGCTGTATTTTTATGCAAAACACGAGTCTACAGAAAGATGAATGGAATGCCACAGATCTCTGCATGTTCAGTGTTTAGAGCACTTGCTATTGTAGTGTTATTGCGTCGAGAAAACTACGAAACGGCGCTGAAGATATTTTTTAGGAACTTGCTGTTCAGGTTGCGAGTGTTGACGAGTTTTTCTTCGGCTTTCAAGCTCTGTTTACACTCGTTATAATTGGGTGTTTTTTTCTGTTTGCATTCCGTGTTAATGACATAACTATTGCGATGATGTAGTTTGGTCAAAGTCAGTCCTAACTTCTGCTGGAGTTTCGGCATGAAGATGCAGTGCAGTTGGTAAAGTGATATGCGTCGTGTACTCTGTACGCAGCCTGCACTCTGTCGAGTAACTAGCATGCAAGCAATAAACAGGTTTTAATGGTGCGTCGTATTAGATGTTCTCACACGCACTCGGTCTCAACGCCTGCTATACTGACTGACTGTAGTGCCAACGCCTCGTCTAAAGGCGAAACTTCGGAATCGGCTTCAGATTTGTCGATGACAGATGCAAGCGGATTTTTATCGCATGTCAGCAGACTGACGCGCGATATTGATATAGCAATTGTCTGTCCGTCCGTCTGTTCGTCACGTTTCGGTATAATTCTATAGAAACGGCTTAACATATTGTCATAGTTTCTTCACCACACGGTAGCCCAGTCATTCTAGTTTTATGACTATCAAACGTTTTCACGAAATTCCGGCGGGTTCCCCTTTGGGGAGCTAGAGACAGGTGGGGTATAAAAATTTCGCAATTTTCGACCAATTACTCGCTATATCTCGCAAACGATATAAGATAGCGCCATAGTTACAATAGAAGACGAATAGGAACTGCACCAGAGCTTTCCAATGGTGCCAGTTTGAATGACCTTGATTGACCTCTAACCCAGATTTCGAGGTCACGATATTATTTAACGCCAAATAATTCGAAAATAGTACAAGATAGAGCTATATTTACAATGGCCGACTAATAGAAAGTCGTACATGGTCTATCGAACGGCGCCGTTTTCAGTGACCTTGAACGACCCATAACCCAGTTTTCAAGCTCACGCTATTCTTTGACGCTGGATATCTCACAAACGGCTAATGATACGGCCACAGTTACTATAAACGGCGAATAGGAAACCGTACCCCAGCTTTCGAATGGTATCAGTTTGAATTGAGTGACCTATAACCCACATTTTAAGGTCACGATAATATCCAACGTCAAATACCTCGACTAACGGTAAGTCGTATATGATCTATCCAATGGTTCCGTTTTCAGTGGTCTTGATTGACCCTTATCCTAGATTTCAAGGTCACGTGGTTACTATTGATGCCTTCTACGTATTGTGTGCGCAAGCGTAAGCAACTTGACATACGTCTGGCTCATCACTACAGTATGTGTCGGGGTTGGCACGAAAATATCAACGATATAATATCATGATAGTACCATGATATTTTCACGCGAAAATATCATGATATTTCTGATATTTTCAAAATATCAACCTTTATTATTATTATTTACTTCGTTTTCTAATTCATGCGTATCTAACACAAACTGCCCAAGTCCCTAAGCTATTAGACGCGCAAGATATTGCCGAAAATTTTAACCCTCTGGGTAGGGCGCAACAACGTCACAGACGACAGACACAGACGGACGGCTCATGCCATAAGGCGAACGTAACGCAGTATAGTTCGACTAAAACTAAGTTTTAACGTATGGTACAAATGACTGGTAACTAATAGTCATTAAATACTGCATCAGTGTGTTACATCCATTGTTATATTGTTGTTGTTCGTATGCCGTAGGCCGAACGACCCGTAGACATCCTGCTACCAGCAGTCGTATATTCTTTCCATTGCATTTGTTCTCGCCACGTTCATGTCCACCGCCGAACGTCGTCTATCCATGCTGTTCTTCTTCTCCCAGGAAATCACGTTCCTTCTATTTCACCCTCAATAATTGTAGCCGGAATCACGCTATCACTTCTTCTTTTCCAGTGGCAGTACTTAGAGAGTTTCCAATGGTTAATTTGTTCTAAGATGCCTTTTTCTTTTGGTATACCAATCTTCTCCCGAATCCATGTGTTGGTTTTCCGTTCTGTCCAGCTGATTCTCAGCATCCGACGCCATACCCACATCTCAAAAGCTGTGACTATAGTTTCTCATCGCACTTCTTCAGCGCCCAACTTTCTGACCCGTATAATGCGGTACTCCATATCAGTGATCGTACAAGTTGTTTCTTCAGGTCCATGCCGATGTCTTTTGCTTTCCAAATCTCCGTCAGCTGTAGAGTAGCATGTCTTGCAATTGTGAGTCTTGCTTTTATATCTGTTGTACTGTTGCTGTCAACCGTGACCAACGACCCCATCGAACTTGTTTACTCTTTCTGTTTCTTTGCCATCTATCAACAGCACTTTGGGTTCCAATATCGGCAGGATCGATGACCATCATACACGTCTTTGCTGAGTTTATTTCCAGTCCGAATAAAAGACTGATCTTCTGCAACTCATTAACCTGGTGTTGCAATTCTTCTGGAGATGTGGCAAGCAGTGTGGTATCATCAGCATAGCGGATTGTTATATAACTTACTAGAAAATTGTATTTTCTGGAATATATCGAAAATATCAAAAATATCAAAAATATGATTGATTTTTCAATGTTTTGATATTTTCGATAATATGATAGTTTCCAACCGTGGTGTGTGTGTCTGATGTCGTCAGACGTGGATGAGTGTCGACTACCTCGAGTTCGACGTAGTTGCTCTCTGCCTCACCAGCAATGTCGCAACTCGGTCGGCAGCTACATGTGTGCCAACATGTGTCCCGTCGGATACCGCTACGACGCCGCCAGACATTACTGTCACGGTACCCCACCCGACAAGGGCGGATCCAGCTGGGATTTTTTTTAGCCTTTTTCAAACACTGAAAACTTTGGGACATGCGGATTGAGCGATAACCGACCAAACCCTTCCCGGACAAACCCCCTTCTGGGTCATAATTCTCCTACTTCGCTGCTGTAGATGGGTCGGTTAAGGTCAGGATCCCGTCTTGTGGGTCGGATAGGGTCAGGAGCCAGCTTTCAAAAAATGCCCGCCTCGTTCTGTCCTACAGCAGCAAAGGGGGGGGGGGGTTAAGACCTAGAGGGGTTTATCTGCGAGCTTTGATCTCACCGACCGAAAGCAGCGAGAAAGGAAAGTGTGGAGAGCGGCGTGGGTAACACTACATCGGCCCTGTCGGTCCCTGTCGGCCAGTTTTCAAAAAAAAATGCCCGTCCTCGTGGGTCGGATAGGGTCAGGACTTCGCCTCCTAGGTCGGTTCAATCAATCAATCAATCAATCAATCAATCAGAAAAATATTTAACGTGTCCAGAATAACAAATGTTATTGCGAGGTCCACGGAGACGTAGTCATCGGAGTAGGACATCAGGGAATGATTTCTGAAATAGATACGTTTTCAGTCGTTGACGAAACAGAGTCAGCGAAAGTGACGACTGAATCTCAGATGGCAGAGTGTTCCACAGAGTTGATGCGGCGACCGGAAACGACCGACGGCCGATGGATTCCAGTCGGTATGCAGGTTAGGGTCAGTACCCAGCCTCGTGGGTCGGTTAGGGTCAGGACTACGGGTTAGTGCCAGTTTTCAAAAAAATCCCCGCCTCGTGGGTCGGCTAGGGTCAGGACCCCGCCTCGTGGCCGACAGGGCCAATATAGTGTTTACCCACACCCTGTGGGAAGATATCCATTCCGGAGGGCCCGAAGGGTCTCCAGTGGAAATTTTTACCTCGCCCTGTCGACAGCCGGTGAGGTATGTGTTTATAACTTCGTTACGATGTTTGTAACTTTGTTTATAACCGTGTTTATTTGTTGGCAAAATTACGGGAAAACAGTTACAGCTGTCGTCATAAACTTTCAGTATAGACGGCAATGGCTCGGGGATTATGCCATTAAATTCGCCAGGTGGCAGCACCCTGCAATGTGGAGCGGAGAGCGAGGTTTGCTCTGTTAGGTATATACAACTTGTTGAAATGTAGTTTTTAATGGTATAATCTAATGTCGTTTCGATCCTTTGCGGAAAGCAAAGTCACGGGTGATTTGAGGACAACTAAGGCTATGGAGCAGGGGCACCTGCTCCCTATCCACCTGGATCCGAACCTGCGTCCTCTGTCTCGACGAAGGCGTGGCTACGGATCTCTCTGGGAAGCTGCGAGTAGTCTGCGGGTGGTCTATTTCTGGGAAGAGAATGTCGCTTTTATCTAACAAACGGGACAGCAGGCTGCAACATTCTAACTTTTTCACCATATTATATGGCCACATTAAAACCGCAGAGCAATGGATCATTATACATCAATACGGTGATTGGTACACTGGCCGTTGATGGATGCGCTGTTACATTTGGTACTGCAAAGGGCGGGCTGCGGCCCCGCCCAGTCGCTGTACCAGATGTACGCTACTGTAGCCCACCCATCAACGGCCAGTGTACCGACTTCATATCATTCGATGTGGCACTATAATTGCCTCTGCACTCTAAAGGGTTAACTGGAGAGACGAGACGCCCTTTGCTTCAGTATTCGGCTCGTGATTTTCCTGTTACCGGTTAAGCCAACATTTTGTGTCCGTTCACGGTCATTACCCGTCCCCGGTTACAACTGGCCGGCGGGTAGGCTACTGTTTTTGGACGCGACGTACGTGGGCCTGTCACGCAAAATGTCCCGCTTTATTTGAGACAACGACCAACATGTTCTCGGCGGTCCCTCCATCGCCTCGCTGCATGTTGAAAGGTGAACAGTAAAAGTTCAAGTGAGCGTTGCGAAAATCCCGAAATCGTTTTTACCTCCGACAAAAGAGGAGGTAAATACGTTTGCCCGCGTTCGTTTATCTGTCTGTCTGTCTCTGTCTGTCTGTTGGCAAGATTACTCAAAAACGCGTGCATGGATTTGGATGAAATGTTGGGCGTCGACAGATGTCGGGACATGGACGAACTGATTAATTTTTGAGCCTTATCCGGATTATAGTCCGGATGCCGGAACCGGGTTGCTTTCTCGGATATCGTATGCGCTGCAACGCGGAATTTTATTACGTCGGGAAAATCCCACATACAGGCGTGGTTTTAAAATGGTTTTGCCGCGCGACGCGTATGCATAGCGCGGACTATGCCGTGGCAAGATGTCTGTCCGTCCGTCTGTCCGTCCTTTACACGCCGGTATTCTGTCGAAACGGTTAAACATATCATCAACGTTTTTTTCACCATCGAGTAGCCAGACCATTCTGGTTTTTCCACACCAAACTGGATGGCAATACTTCGACGGGGACCTCCCTAACGGGGGCGTCGAATGCAAGGGGGTATGAAAAATCACGATTTTCGACCATTATCGCGCTTTAACTCTGAAATGATGCAAGACAGAGCCATAGTTACTATGGAAGGCGAATAGGAAAGTAAGTAGTAGTAAGTAGTTACACTCCTCAATAGTTCTCGGAGGTACCGCACCAAGCTTTCGAATGTACCGTTTCTATGACCTTGAGTAACGTACTTAGCGAAATATTCAATGAGATGAAGCATCCTGCGGTATCTCTGCGACAGCTGAGCTTCTTGTATTTACCGCTAGCCGTGGGAACAACTTTGTCGGAGATACATGCGCTCTACCGAGTGCCGTTCTAGTTTTGTCTACGGTAACTCTGCCCAGAGTTACCTCCGGTCACCTCCCCACCCGTTTTGGACTCCACATTTTGGTTGGACTCCACGCTTAAAATAGACCCTGACTTCGCCGTATATTTACTTCAAGTGCAGGTCACAGTGTTTTAATTCCGGGGAGGGTATACTTGCTGCGCCTTGCGCTGCAGATTTTCTTGTTTTAAGGGGTGTTTATAGCGACACAAGTCAACTCAACTCAACTCAACTAACTCAATTGAACTCAACTCAGGTCAAAGGCCCGTTTATGACGTCATAAACAAAAACACGACTGACTCGCTTCGCGCTGATTGGCTGTACGCTGTTTAACTGGGTCAGTTCAGTTGAGTTAAGTTGGGTCGCTATAAACACCCCTTTAGTTTTCGTCAACTATAGTAATAACTTGATATCATGGCAATGCAGGCAACAATAAAATACCGTGATTATTTTTTTTCAGTATCGTACACTAACAGCTTATTACTAACAGCGCATTATCCTATTTACTAACACTAACTACCACGTGCTGCAAAGTACGCGCACGTGCACTCGTGTCGCTTGGTTTCCATCAGTACGTATATGGATTCCGCAACGCACAGCACCGCCAGCACTTGCGGACTTGCGGCGAATGCGGAAAAATACAACACGTTTCTAATTGCTTGCGGAACGCATTTTTTTCGCGACGTTTTTGACGAACGGTTAATGTTTGCGGCGCGATGCGTTGCGTTGCGTCACGGAATGATGGAAACCCCGCGTTGGAAACGTTTCTGATTTTACACTCACTTCGAGATTTTGTTTTGGTCGCAGGTCTATTTTTGTGTGTTTTTTCTGTGTCAGTAAGAGCGCGGGAAAACGGTTACTGGTAACTTTCAACGCAGACCGGCAACGGCCCAGAGTTCGTGCTCGTTAATTTTGGGCAAAACTGAGCAAAACTCGAGACCACTGGAGCAAAAATGTAGTAAAAATCTGGTCATCTGGGCAAATGTAATCTTCAGTCCAGTTCGCCACGTGGCAGCACGCTGCAAGGCGCTGACATTTTACCGTCACCAATCTCGATACGTCAAGCGGGGAATCGGGGCGAAAATGTCTTGCTTGCACTGCTTGCTTCTACTAATTTTAATGCATTTAGCAAGATACAAGTGTTACTAGTCACAGAGCAGTGAGTAGCATGCTCAAGAGATTCTTTTAGGATTAATTCATGTTACCGTATTGAGTATAACAAAAAATGTGATGATAAAAACGGCAAAGTCAGCTGTTTGATTTTAGGTCTGACTCGGTCTTTCAACTACAGTCATTTTATATGTATGTTCGAATGTGACCCCCGGACAAACCCCCTACGTCATAACCCCCTTATTTGGTGCTATACGTGGGTCGATAGGGTCCGGTCCCTGTCTTGTGGATCGGGTAGGATCAGAAGTACGGGTTAGTGCCAGTTTTCAAAAAAAATCCCCGCAGAGTTCTGTCTCACAGCAGCAAGAAAGGACGGGGGTTACTACAGTCCGTGCACTGCGAGCTGTCACTAGGATCGGCGAGGAAAAATGGCGTTCGTAGATAAGTAGTACCTCGGAGATAACCGCTTGCTATTTGATCGCGAACTTCAACTTCCAACTTAATATTCGTACATTGCAGCAATTAAATATTTTTATTCGCACAAACAGACGAAATATTGCCGAAAATTAACGCGATAAAAACAATATAACGTACGGAAGCAGGAACTTGTTTACTTCCGCGCGTGAACTGCGATGTTGCTGTGATTTGGCATATTCCTCCGCCATAGGAGCCCGTCTTTCGAAGTGTCCGCCATATTTCCTCTTCACGGAATTGAGGACATTTTTTGTCAATGCAAAAGGCCCTGAATACGATGTCTAGAGATTGATATTCTAATTCTATTGTCTATGGCGGTTACGACCTAGGGCGTGTTTTGTCCGAGGGTGGGCTTGACCTCGTACCTACTCCTAGCTCAACTGTAAGCAGTACTTGGTCGACATGATGTGAGAGATATGTGTGCATGACGTCACGGCAATATGTGTGCGACTTACAGACATAAACGAGTGTGCGCTGAATCGAGACACGTGCGTCGAGGGTCAGACGTGTGAAAACACTATCGGATCGTTCGCCTGCCGCCGCAGCATGAGCTGCGGTACTGGATATACTCTCGACCAGGCCACCCAGCAGTGCCTCGGTATGTGAGTCGTCACGTATTTTGTGTTCACTAGGTGTAATAACCGTCTTCCCTATGGAGCGAATCGACGCCCACGGCGCTTTCATTCTCACGCCTACGGCGCTCTGACCTTGACATTGACCTTGGCCTCGACCTTGACCTTGACTTGCTCAAAGCACTCCCTGGATCAAGATGAATTCGTGTGCCAAGTTTGATCCCGACCGGCCCAGCCGTCTGACCGCCTATAAGGAACATACACACACATACGTACACATAACGCAATATATTATATAATAGATTATTATAAAGTATGTCATTGCTCACGCTGACATGGCAACAGTCGATTTCGGGATCGGAACGTTACCCTAGGCTATGGACATACTCCCCCGGATATAGTTTCCGGACAGTTCGCCCTGTACAGTTTCTCCTTTTTACATGGTGTAGGACATTCCCCCTTCCAACACCACCATGATCACCATCCGCTAATCTACAATATAAAAAGAGACTGCCGTTAACGTGTACAAAATTGATAGAAGTAGAAAGTAGATCGGTTGGGGTCAGGAGTACGGGTTAGTGCCAGTTTTTAAATTTTCGTTTTAACAGCCGGGGAAACGTCCTGGGTGGGAAGAGAAATTGTGCAGGGGAAACTGTCCGGGGAATATATTCAGGTTTAATACGCCAAGTAGGCAGCAGTAAGAACACAAAATACAAATAAAATACAAAACACAAAATAAGCAGACTACGATAAAAACAGAGCATGCATATTGAAATCAGACAACTCCTTCCTCCAAAAGTCGTGTTTCCAGACAGACAGACAGACAGACAGACACAGGACAGACAAGAAGGGGTACTTGCAGTAACCGACAAAGAGGTTGTTCTGTTTTGGGAGCGGGGATCATGCTGACTTTCAGTTTGTACTTCACTGTGTTACTTTCAAAACTAGCCTTTAACTGGCTGAGTCTATGCATGTAGTCCTATATAATGTTGCTATTATATAGGACTACATGGTCTATGCGAGGTGCACACGTCCCTTGAAGCTCGCGAGTCGCCACCGCCTTTGACCTGTCGATGTATCACTCCGTTGCAGTTTGTCGCTGAAGCATCTTAGCAAATGCGTGCTCGGTAGCTGCAGCTGTAGATGTTCGACATCTTCCGGCTGCTGTCAGTAATGGGCGCCGTCAGTACGGCAGATTTATCGTTGAGCAATAAAGCAATTTTATGGAGAGACAACGCCTCAGTTTGAGTCACACTGATGGACGTCTCTGCCAGAGATGTGCGGATCCCGGAATTTTGTTCGGCCCACCCCGTCCGCTCCCGCGGTTTTGCGTCCGCATCAGTGACTGCGTGGCCAGCAAAACGATGCAAATTGCATAGGACGCAGTATCGTTTGCCCATGCTATCACACAGCCGCCTCTGGTCTTCAGATCCTGTGGCACTACACAAATTATTACCCCCGCCAAGACGGAGGTTATGTGATCAGGTCGGTTTGTCCGTTTGTGTCCAGCCTCACAAAAAAGTTTTTCGTGGATTTACATTAAATTTTTACTAAGGGTAGGCCTTGCCCCAATCTTAAGGTGCTTTCATTTTGGAGGCGATCCGGATCGACCTTCGCTATCATTTAGAGGTCACAGTCGCTCGGCAAGGTCATTTCGGCATAAAATCGACTGTAGCGCAGAAACGGTAAGAGATACGGCCACAGTTACTGCAAAAACTAATAGGAAGTCGTATGTTCTGTCCAATGACGCCATCCCCGGTGAAATAATATCCCCTGTGAGATTTTGCGGACTTTTGCACTCTCCGAGTGCTCTATGGTCGGTTATTAAGCCGCCGCTCGCGACAGCGAGAGCGGCTTAGTGCATCGATGCTGTCCATCTGTTTGTTTGTTAGTCTGTTTGTCGGTGTGTCGCCAAAATGCAAAAACACGATTTTCTCAAAAAATAAGCAATTTAGAGCTATGGTGTCTATTGACGACCTGGGACGTTGTCATTGGATTTTCAAATAACCCATTATTGGATCCCTAAAATCCAAGATGGCTGAGATCCGCTATCTTGAAAATCGACATGACGTCATTTTTTTCTGCCGAGGGTGGTCCGATTTGGATAAAATTTCGGAGACTGGTGCAGAATGACATGTCGACTGCGGTGATGTGAAATCGAAACCAGGTGTAGAATTCCAATATGGCGGACGTTTGGGCGAATTCAATGGCATGTCATCCCAGAGCCACAGGGTCCTGCCACACTGCAGGGTGTTGCCACGTGGCGAATTCAATGTCATGATTCCGGAGCTACGTGTCACATTGCAGGGTGCTGCCACCGGGCGAATTGAATGGCATGTCATCCCAGAGCCACGTATCACACTGCAGGGTGCTGCCACTTGGTGAATTCACTGTCACGATTCTAGAGCCACATGCCACATGGCAGGGTGCAGTCACCTGGCGAAATCAATATCATGATCGTGCCACATTGCAGGGTGTAAGAATTCCATCCGGCATATTGACAATCGTTTTTCGCCATATTTTATTTTTTGTTTTTAATGCAGTTTAG
>Ga0209149_1001469_pt1 | contig 11965 bp, 6 predicted proteins | sample WorMetTyACAVOLI2_FD_187423 | JGI IMG/M metagenome (GOLD analysis project Ga0209149, IMG submission 187423) | Marine gutless worms symbiont microbial communities from Max Planck institute for Marine Microbiology, Germany - Olavius algarvensis... ... | reverse complement strand
TACTCAAAAATGCACAGAAACGATTGTTACCCGACATTGCAAGGTTTTGAGAAAAAATTGGTCTGTGCCACTGGACTATATGAAGTTTTTACACTGGCCGTTGATGGGTACATTTGGTACAGCGAGGAGGGGACTGGGCGGGGCCCCAGCCCGCCCAGTTCCCTCCTCGCTGTACCAAATGTAACAGCCCACCCATCAACGACCAGTGTACCAATCACCGTTGCTGTGCGGTTTGGATATTAAAGGGTTAAAAGAACTTACGGGTGTAGGGTAGCCTGCCAGTAGGCTATGACGTAATGCATCTGCCATGTGTGCGCTGACTGCGAGAAGTCGTCTCTATCACGAATGTGCAGCGTGTCTGGTGCTGACTGTGGCCGGTATAGCTAACTCGATGACGTCACCACTTGTTGCTGTGACGGGTGCGGATGATGTGCTGCTACTGACATCGTGTTGTGCAGATGTGAAGTCATAGATTAGTCGCGTGAGCAGCCCTACCTGCCACTGTCGTGTCGTGTACACAATACGCAGTAGTATGTATGGCTTCTAGCCGTGCTGTAAGCGAGTCATAGCAATCCGTTTCATGTAGCTCAGACTAATATTTTAACCGGGGCTGCTCAAGTTGACGACAAGTTGACGCGACTGATCGTTAAAAATGTAACGAAAAAATTTTATAATCGTTAGGATATGTCGATGAGTGGCTCGTCATTTTTTTCCGTGTGAGCCCACAAAAGTCGCTATATTCGACTTGTTATTCTTGCAAAACCTGGTTTCGTTATCTCGATTTGACCGTTTTCTGAGGACAGTTCAGAGCTGGGTTGAAAACCCATCTCTTCAACCAAGCCTATACAAAAGCATCTGAGAACAATTTGTTTCAAGAGTGAACTCACTTACTTACTTATTCCAGTCTGTTCTCTGTAGTGGACTTGTATTGTGCATGTTATTTTGATGGCTGTGCATGATTTGATTATATGCGGCCCACAGAATTTCACTTGGAGGAACGGAATCCTCTTATCACTATTGTAATGTCTAATTTTTCTAAGGTCCGCCAAGGTCAGGCAGTTCAGTAATACGTATTTCATAGTTGTTCCGTACGATATTAAGCATACGCTTGGGGAAATACGCGTATTTTAACATATTTTATAATGGGTATAAACATATGGAACAACATATTATTACAGCCTATGCTGAAATTCTCATGTGACCATCGGGTAAGTTAACAATAGTCGTAATAAGTGGGTTGTAATTATGTAAAGTAAACCGTGAAGCTTGGTGTCGGCTCACTGGCTCACTGCTCGCTTTGCAATTCCATTCCACAAAGGGGCAGGGCTAAAACAGTCCCATGCGCAAGATGGGTATTGGGTTCATAAGCCATCTCCAATAATTTTTTGTAGTTAAACTTGGGACAGAATACCTAGCTCAGTGTTTGAGACTGATAGCTTAATAACTGTATTACCGAAGTTCTACGAACGCTCTTCAAGCGGATTTCTTCAGTGAAGATCCCAGTGGCGTCGCCAGACCCAAGGGGGGCAGAGGTTAGGGGGTCTGGGGGACGGAGTCCTATAATATACGGGCAGTCACAGCTGTTTACACTTCACAGTATAGGGTCCAGGGGCAGAGCCGCGGTGGGGGTCTGGGGACAAAGCCCCCAGAAGCTAACGCTTGTACACGATCTATAGTTGCGAAAAGTCGCTATTTTCACTACAATTTACGGAATTCGAGAAGCCTAGGAAGTCTTTCGCGTGTTTGATGAGTGGTTCACTGAGGCAGACTGACAGCGTAGCTGGCTTTTAGGCGCACTATAAAACAGTATGAGTACGTACAGTATAAAAAGCATACAACAGACTTCACAGTTCAGTTCACAATTCATGCTGCGCCATTTCAGACTGTAACGTACATACAACGCAGACAGCTCGGCTACATTGGTTCTATTGTCCTATAATATACGGGCAGTCACAGCTGTTTACACTTCACAGTATAGGCTACAATACGTCTATGGTTCAGCAATATGTCAACAAGAGTGAACATTGAATGCTGCAGTTCATGGCGTTGATTTACGCCAGAAGCATTCGACGGTCATTCTTGCTGGCAAAACGAGCGACAAGTTACGCGTTGTCCAACTGAAGCAGAATATCGTTCTCCACAGACGCCATGCTTCCAGCCTGCAGTCCTGTCCCACAGTTGAGCGCAGTTTGGATTTAACCAACGACAGTTTCGAAAAACCGCGCTCAACGGACGCCGTTGTAACGTTGGAGAACTGCTGGGTGCACGTAGCACGCTGTACGACTGCAGTGATGTGTAGCCAGGCAAGATAAGCAAAAAGATAGATTAGTCACAGCGATTAGTGTTCAAAATACAGCGGCCTGGACGTTGAGTAGGTGATGAGACTTCCGTGGCAACTAACGCCCGACCCCCCATTTATTGGAAAAATATTTCTCATCGGATCTGCGTGAATCTCAGGATCGGGTCTGGCGGCGGTTGGCCCCATTTGCCCCCCCCCCCTTGGCGACGCTAATGGAAGATCCACTCTGTTGCCTTTCTTTTTAATAGAGATGTAGGTGCTAAGGACACACACACACTGATTTGCGTATACTAGATTTTATGAGTGAAAGTATTGAAATTCGTCCCAGACGCCCATGGCCATTGGCCAGGACATGGTCCCCGCTCTGAGCCGCGGCGAGAAAGGTAGCCAGAGCCCCCTGTTCTTACTCAGCACTAGTCGATTGATCAGGGCGAGTCATGGACGTCTGTATAACAGCATCTGTATACTGAGGTCCATGGGCCAGTCAATCCTAACCTCCCGTTTGGGAGATATATGGAGTGAGGGAGGGGTACAGTGCTATGTTGCACAGGTTCTTGCACCACAGATCACATGTCCTCAACCACACGTTGTGCTCCTGTCAATCTCCGACACGGGTTGCCATGCACCGCGGACGCATCGCCCTTTGCCATTACAGCCGGACGGGAAGCCCTCTGTTGCTACCAGTGTGGGTTTAACCTCCTACAGTGAGATATGTGCAAGCATAAACACCGACTGTAGTTGATCGGAGGTACCACTAGGTGGTATCAGATTGGTCTGCTGTGAGAGATGCTCTCCAAGTTAGTCGATCGTGGGGAGGGGGCTTCTGTTTCAGCAGTTGCCTGCGAAAGACACCCTGCAGCCTCCACTTACCTTAGTGCAGGGCGGTCTCCACTTCATCACAGCGTTTACCCACGCTCAGCTGAAGTCCATGAGTGGTGCGGTGCGTCATAAGGGAGAGTGACCGTTGGTACGAATCACCATACGTCCCGCCATGTTGTCGTAAGCAGCATGTGTTATTGACAGTGTAGTGCAGTCAGCAAAATACAACATAGCATATGGTATTATTAGTGTTTATGTAATGACTAAATATTATGAAACATAGTGGATGAGATGCCGATAAAAACATGGAGTACGTGTATATCGGCGTAAGCTTATTGAACAGTACAGTTCAATTGACACCAAAGGTCAGATTTACGTAACAGTCCGAACAGAATTAAATATCCTTTAACCATGCTAATTACTACCTACGTCGCTTAAATATTATGCGTTTCCACCATATACATTTAACGGTTCATGGGCTGTAACAGTTCAATAAAAGTTGTACTGAAAATTGCAAGTTCCATTGTGGAAGGTCAGGGTCAGTTATAGTGTGTGCATGCGAAATGTCTGCCTCGCGAGCGGACGCGTGCAAGCAGTCGACTGCGCCACTGTTGCACTGCTTATCAACGTTGTGCTGGCTGAATTGGCTTCACTCTTCGATAAGACCTGTCCCTCAATTCGTCAGCATCTCTGATAGTACGATAAACACGTCGCAGCATCCACCTCTCATCGATGAAAGACTTAAGTAATAGTGTCGATGTTTGCATTATCGACTTGTGATACTGATACATGCATATTGCATATATTGTACGTTTTTCATGTCATTACGTGCATAATAGTATTGTTTTTATGATCGCTATCTTTAAACTGTTTTATAACACTATTGCAGCATGTCAGAGGCCAGTCGGCCCTTTGTTGTCAATGTCAAATAAATGTATGTATGTATACTTTTATTAAAGAAACCCATTTTGACCTTCGATCATAATTTTATTTGTTATTTGTTTTTCTTATTCCTTTTTATATTTTATCCAAATTCCTTTGCTCTTAACGTTAAAGGTTGTTAAGTGTTTTCTTTATTTATACATCATATTTGCTTATAATTTCACCTCGAATGGCACTGAGTAGCCTAATTTGCATGTGCTTATATGCCGTTGAGAACCTGCTCACTCACCGGGCCGTCAGTCAGTCAGTCAGTGGAACGCTTGACCGGCCACGGGTCGTAGCGCCCTCCAAGACTTGCGGTCATGTGCGATCCTCCAGGCGTCGTTGGCGTTGAACCATGTCGTCCTCGATCTGCTGCACCCACGTACGGCAGGGTCGTCCACGCTGGCGCTTCCACTCCGGCCTGATGTCCCGTTTACCGCCTGCACGAGTGTCCACAGCAAGGCGTAGTGCGGAGTGGGCTGGTGTCGCTTCCGGTAGTCGCCGCACGTGACCAAAAAATTTTTGGTCACGTGCGGCGACTACCGGAAGCGACATTGCCTCCGACAAATCCGTATTGCTAAGCCTTCTTCGCCAGTTTGGCTAGTGACTGAGGCGTTTGTGACAAAATGGAACGAACGGATTCCTAAGGTCCGTCGTTGGCAGTTCATGTGGAACGCTTGTAATCGCCGTTCGTCAGCCTTCAGGAGAGTCCATGTCTCCGAGCCATATAACAGTACGGAGATGACAAGGGCATTGTAAAGCCGTATCTTCGTCTGTAAACTCAATCCTGCCCGCTTCCAGACGTTGGCCAGTCACTATCCCGTGCCCACCGTTATCGCGAAAGGGAAAACCATACCGGTACAACGTTCATACTTAGAGGAGAGGGTTACCCACGTTACGAGTAAGTGGCAGAACAGTTTGAGGTCGAGTTCACTCGAGTGGATAAAGGGGGCAGCATGAGAGCATATCGCGTCGATCATGAGGTGCCGCACTTATTTGTTGCTGGTCGAAATGTTCTATTCTATGTCGACGTTAAACCCATTACCCTCTCACTCACCTGTAGTAAAGCTACAGCGGATTAATATTAAACGAAATGGCGTCGTGTGTAACGAATTTATACGAATTAACCGTGCATTGAGTGCGACATCCGCCCAAACTAAACCGCTGTTAGGCGGACATTTTAAACCAAGTCAGTGACATTGACGTGGTGTAAAATATCCGCTTAATGGTGGTTTTATAGTTTCTGTAGATATTCATCCGCTTCGCATCGTGTAGTATGCGTGTTCATGGTGGCTGTTTACGTTGTCGTTTGTTTTGCTCCGTCTCATAGGACAGGCATTACGCGTTGTGGCCAGTCTGTCCGCTGTCCGGTGCAGGATAATTAACTTAGCGACGGAAACTAGTAAAAGTTTAATCTTGTCCCGTTGCGCACTGAAGTGCTGTGACATATTCGTGACAACGGCTCAGTAGTGAAACGGTCGAGGTGAGGATCAGGAGATGATGTGTTCTACTGCATAGTACTGACCAACATGTTCCTCTTATCGCCCCGTGACGTTTAAATCTTAAGGTGAATGCCAACAACATGAAAGTGCTGAAATCGTTTTTAGGTCGTAACTCCGCTGTATACGGTTCAATCTACTTCAAGTACAGACCACAGTGTTCCAAGCAGGGATATTTCTAGACCCCCCTAGGGGGGTATTTACTCCTCCCCCTAACCAGAACGGCGTACCCCCTAACCGAACTTTAGGAAATACCTAGGTATTTCGTGTTGCTACAGGGCTAGTGCAGGCATGGTATGGATGACAGTCTCATCATCTCTCGTGGAAAATGAGTGTGCCACCCCCACAATAAGCCTGTTACAGTGCGGTACGTTCTACGTTGTTATTAACGACACAGTTTCAGGATAATGACAGGGCGGAAACCGCTTGTTACGAGATTTAATAGAGCGTGCTTAAAGAAATCGTCAAACTTTACATCGACAAGTCCAAAGACAATCTTGTAACACCAGACTAAGTCAATATGTAGACGTCATAGCTCGAGAGTAATTAAGTTAAATCGCTGTAATCTACTTTCGTATGAATACGCTTTTAACCCAGGTAAGCGCTTGGTACCGTCATTGGACTCGTTCAATGCATTCGATATCTTGCTTATGTTGGGGTGACCACAATATTGAATTGTACAGCACTCGAGTAAGGGTAAGACATACACAGTGAAAGCACAAGGGTAGCTCAGTGTCTCATGAAACAAAACTGCGTAGAATTGCATTGGGGCGTTGGTGTGCCTTTGTGACTATTTGCCTGATATGGGTTGTTGGTTTTAAAGATACATTTTCAATATACTTTTGCAGTCAAAGCCTATTTGTTGATTGCTTATGAAGGATTGACTGGAGAGATCACTGCTAAACATCTCTTCCTTAGCTGCCAGATTTAGCAACCTACGTACAGTCGTACACGGTTATCAAAAACATACAGTTCAAATGAGTAATTTTTTTAAAATTTATTTTCTGTCCCCAAAATGGTTATGTTATAAGTCATCATTAGCTAACCCATGAAACTTGATCGGTTGATTCTCAAGAAAATCATTAAAATTGTTGCCACCATATGTCAGATTTTAAGGTTAAAATGCACCAAATTACAGCGCTTTCCCAGGCCCCCTAGCTGGATTTGAGAGGGCATACTTCTAAAGGGAGGGAGGTGAAGTGGAGGGGTTGAGGAGAGGAGAAAGGGTAGAGAAGGGGGAGGAGAGGGAAGGGAAAAGGGAAGGAGGAGGGGAAAGGAGAGGGAAGGGAAAGGGAAGGACCCCCTGGTACTTGCTTACACCCCCCTGATATGAAATCCTAAATAAAACCCTGTAGTCATGTCGAAGCAGTGAGGCAAGGAGCCAAGCACTGTATAAAAGTATCACACACTATAACGTCAGCAAACACAGAGCGGCGCAGTCGGCTGATCAGTAAATAGACCAACATCTTATTTGAAGACATTCATGTCGTCGATGATTTACGACTGCGTAAATATTACATTTTATAATATTTACGCTGTAAATATTATATCTTATTCGAACAGGCCGAGAGTCCACAGAGACGATATGCAATAATTCATCGCAATTCATTTCTCGAGTTCGTCTACTTCGCGAATTGACGAAAATGAACGAAGTTTTACACTACCGTGCCGGCTCGTTCAATTAACATACGCATCGTGACTTTTTTTACCTCCGACAAAGGAGGAGGTAGGCCTACATGTTTTTGCCCGTGTTCGTTTGTCTGTCTGTCTGTTAGCATGATTACTCAAAAACGTGTGCATGGATTTGGATGAAATGTTGCGTGTTGACAGATGTCGGGACATGGACGAACTGATTAAATTTTGAGCCCGATCTGGATCATGGTCCGGAACCGGATTGCTTTCTCTGATGTCGTATATGCGCTGCTACGGGGAATTTTACGTCGGGAAATTTTCGGCGCGGGGCTACAGAGAGCCGTGGCTTTAAAATGATTTTATTCACTGAGGCGTCGGGCGACCTTTGTCGGGGGTAAATGTGCTCTACCGAGTACCCTTCTAGCTAATTGTTGCGACTGATAAATACTGTTACTTATTTACGTACATTTTGGCACCGTAGTGTAAAGTTGGCATGATTTCTCTTCACAGACTACATTAATTCCGTCGTCGTGTGTATGTGTATACGGCTTCGACTGTTTGTCTTTCTCGCTTTGCTATTACTTACTTACTTAATTACTTAATTACTTACTTACCTGCCATACGTTAGTATGAAAGAGTTACGGTTGCTGTATTTTCTCTGTCCGGTTACAGATATTTCGGCGACACGGTGGCACCGATCGGCGTGAAATTTTGCATGATGGTACATACCGGTCTCGGACAGATCTTCTCCCCTTTTGGGGGCAGTGCCCCCAGGGATCCCATGAATCCGAAATTTTGATATAAATTTTGGCCATTTGACCGCGAATATCTCAAAAAACGGTAAGTCGCAGCGTTACACGTCAATTAAAGCTTAACATCAGCTCGACGGCAGCTTTCTAAAATGTAAGTCACGGGGCAGTAGCCCCCCCCCCCGGGGAGTGACCCCGTATGGCGGGTTGTGTCTTGCTGACGCACTTGTTACTTAATGTTCGTTTACCCGTTTACATCGTCTGCGAAGTGTTATCTTTGGTCGCTTGTGACTGTTTGTTTGTTATTTGTCAGCAAGATGACGAGAAAACGGTTACACCTCAATGACTCTGCATGGGACCATCCCATTAAATTCGTCAGAGGGCAGCACCATGCAATGCAGCGCAGGGTGTGTTTGCTGTGCTGGGCGCCGCTTAATTGTTAGTATCTCATTTTACTGTAATGCTTCCAGACAGACAAAGTCACTGAGCTCTGTGTTCTTGCGCTTCTCTGTAACTTAAACAAGTGTATCGGAGTCGACACGATAAGCCCTGCTCGCCGTTAGGTGCTGCCACGTAGCGAATGGCTTCACAAATTTCACATGCCACGGACGAACAGACGAATAGAAGGACATCATCATCGCGTGAAGATCCTGCTTTTACGAGCGGGGAATTAACCCATAATGGGCACATTAAAACCGCACAGCAACTGACCATTATACAACAATATGGTACAGCGAGGAGGGGCCTGGGCGGGCTGCGGCCCTGCCCAGTCCCCTCCTCGCTGTACAAAATGTAACAGTCCACCCATCGTCGGCCAGTGTACCAACTTCATTACTCGATGTGGCGCTATAATTACCTGTGCCCATTAATGGGTTAATAACTAATGCAGCATTTTTATTGCAAGTAGATAATGTTGAAGTCGTGTGGCGAATAAAGATTTGTCGGCTAATGCGAGTGCCATCATGAATTGCAGATGTCGGTCTAACGATGTTGGCAGTCGGCTGCGTGACGTTGACGCTGGTACTGGTCGGCTGCCTGCTCGGTCTCCTCATTGTTCGATGGCAGCGCAGAGCCAGCCGCTGTAGCGCCGACGACGAGTCCAAGACCGACGAAGCGGCCGAGTCACGTCGCATTCTGACGCGCGACGGCGACGTTGACGCGCCGTCGTCCGCTGGCTGGATGCGGCGTGTCCTCAGCCGAGCTACGAGAACCGGCGCCGCCACACACGACGACAGGTATAACAAGACCGTGCTCAGAGAGCGCAAACCTCCGCCAACGCCAAAATTTCAACCAAAAGTGATCCGGTATTCCAATCCGGATTGCTGCCGGCTCTCTCCAAAAATGTTGTGGACTCATTATCTTGTCGGCGTCAGTCATTTCGCTAAGTTTCGTAAAAATCAGCTGGTGCCTGTATGAGAAATGCTAATAGATTTCCTTAAATCGCCTATTCCGCAATGGTGAGGGAAATGGAAAAGTGATCCGGAGTCCGTATCTGGGATCAGATCACCACCAAAAGTTAACAAGTTCTTCCGATTGGTAGGCCCAGTCACAACACCAAGTTTCAGTGAAATCGGCTCATTACTTTCGCAGTAATCCTGCTCCCAAAATGACAGACGGACAGGCAGACAGAACGTCGTCGTCCTCATCGTCCGTCTTCAACGCTTCTTTGATTAACCGTTTAATACCGACATTAAAACCGCAGGGCGATACGGTGATTGGTACACTGGCCGTTGATGGGTGGGCTGTTACATATGGTACAGCGAGTAGGGGTTTGGGCAGGCTGGGGCTCCGTCTAGTCCCCTCCTCGCTGTACCAAATGTAACAGCCCACCCATCAACGGCCAGTGTACCAACTTCATGTTATTTGATGTGGCACTATAATAGCCTCTGGACTCCAAAGAGTTTTAACCGATTCCACTTCGCCCAGTTTCATGCACGGTATAGGCTAGCTCTGTTCCCGTGTGCAATGTTGATCAGCACAATACAATGCGATACAATGCAAGAGTATTTGCCTTACCGATGGTTGAGACGATATGCCGGGCCGTTCTATAGAATGTACTAGCTTCAGCCTACATTCGTAGCTTCTTCCGTGATTTTTGGCGCGCGACGACGTGCATAAGCGCGGCCTATGCTGTCGTGCGGTGTCTGTACTGTCTGTCACGTCCGTGTTTTATGTCGAAGCGGCTAAAGATACGGCCATCGTTGCTATGGAATGCGAATAGAAAACCGTACCCAAGCTATCAAATGGTACCATTTTTCAATTACTTTCAGTGACCTTTAACCCAGGTTTCAAGGTCACGCTAATATTTGGCGTTGAATGTAACGGTAACGGTGCAAGATAGACACAGTATTTAGGCCCACAATGTGTAACTAACAAGACCTTACACACGTCTTACTCGTCGATGTAATTTCAAATGACCTTGAACGATCTTGAGTGACTTAGCAAAAACTTTGACGACACGAAGCATCGCACTGCCTCTGTGCGACAGTCGAGCTTCTTACAGACAATTCCTCATGTTATTTCGATAAAGGGGTTGTCACTTGTCTCGACCGCGATTCCAATAGGCCTACAATTCGACTGCGTCGCGAATTTTTGTGAAGAGTTCGCGTATCAATTCTCTGCTATAGTCGAATGGCGGTCGAATCGTTGTCGTGATCACCGCTTGCAGCTGACTGAAGTGGAGCACGAAAAACTTGTAAAATTTGCCTGCTGGTGTTCAATGAAGCTAGCTGCTCTTAACCAAAAACAGTTTCTGCCGCGCGATGCTATGCATAAGCGCGGCCTATGCCGTCGTGCGGTGAATGTCCATCCGTAAGTCCGTCTGTCCGTTCGTCACGTTCGTATAGCCTATTCTGACGAAACGAAAAAAAAAACATCTTTAAAATGTTTCCACCATCGGGTAGCCACATTATTCTAGTTCTCCCGTACCAAACGTTTTGGCAATATTCCGATGGGGACCCCTTAATTGGGGCAAAAATTGCGATTTTCGACCAATATCTGACTTTGGCATCGATCACTGCTGGACCGTCGCGTGTCGTCAACATTTCGAAGGTGGAATATAGGTTATAGCACTTATGTGTTGTCCGTCTCCCGCGATCAACAAATGCCGTTGCGCCACGCATCAATAAATCTTGTAATTGATGGGGAACGTCGAAAACAACAGAACGGAATTTATTTGTACGCATTAGTAAATCTGAAGCCAAAATAACTAATAATAAAAGATTGCGCCCGAGGCATTGTAGTGTTGAGGCTAGAGAGAGAGGCACGATACATTGCGCGGCCTGTCTGCAACAATAGAGCTACTTTCTTGAAACGGCTGAAATTGCGTTGTTGGAGCACGCAAACAGAGTCGTTGATTATTATGCGGCCATCCCGCATTACACATTGCACTTCGTCTGTCCGTCCGTCCGTCTGTCCTGGCTTGAAACTTGGGAACAGAAGGCTGCATAATTTATTCACTTGGCAACTGTAACACGCGATATTATTTTGAGGTTACGAGTTCAAGAGTGAAAGTCACGAAGCAAGCTTTACAAAGCTCAGGCGTGAAAAGCATTGTAATTGATGTACGTGTGGTCCTACGATCTTCAAACTTGATGATACTTATACTAGAAGGTAAAGGTAAGTGTATTTATATAGACTGTTGAATAACAATGTGTTTACTGTTGTGATAAAAGGATTTATTAGCAATTTGGTACTGTAGTGGTTCGCAATAACTAAGTCAGATGTTGACCGATTTCAATAATATTTGGTGGGAATGTAGCTGAGTAAATTTGCAGCAAACTTGTGTATTCCTTTCATTACACGTAAAACATATGCATGAATATTATGCACAGTAAAACGGTAAAGTTTATTACGCAATTACGTCACACGACGCAAGGGAGAACGACGCAACACAAACAAAAGCGAAGTATCCAAATATATCAGATAATCAGCCAGCCTAAATTAGACAAGTTCCAGTTGCAATGTTACAGCAAATGTTCGAAGTGACGGCCAAAATTCGATCATCGTCGCTGAAACCCATGTTTACATGAAAGCGTCGTCTG